>OKVM01000840.1_pt1 | contig 10788 bp, 9 predicted proteins | sample 1606841 | NCBI WGS metagenome assembly OKVM01 (sample SAMN03281010, study PRJEB24777) | human gut metagenome | isolation source: fecal sample PR157 from 1 month old male Malay infant, caesarean delivered... | reverse complement strand
ACCTAGTACCATATATAAGTTAACAACAAAAGCCACCATTGATAATCAATGGTGGCTTCAATTTTATATTTAGGTGGACAGAATATATAAACTATTTTATAACTTCAATCCTTTTAAATATTCCTTAAATGCTGAACCTAATTCCTCATTGCGAAGCGCATATTCTACAGTAGCTTTCAAATAGCCTAATTTATCGCCTGTATCATAGCGAATACCTTCATAAGCTAATGCATAGGTATCTGTTTTTGATGCGGCTAACGCATCGGTTAATTGCACTTCATTACCTACACCTGGTTTTGTATTTTCTAGTATATCAAAAATATCAGGTGTTAAAATATAGCGTCCGAGAACGGCTAAATTGGAAGGTGCTTTATCAACGCTTGGCTTTTCTACTAAACCATGAACGCGATACAAGTTATCAGCTAACGGTTCGCCTGATACAATACCATAGGAGCTCACCTTTTCTTCCGGTACAAATTGAGCGCCCAATATGATGCCTGGATGTTGTTCATAGCAATCCATCAACTGTTGTAAGCATGGTTTTTCTGGATTATAAACAATGTCATCACCCAATAAAACAGCAAATGGCTCATCACCAATAAACGCTTTTGCACATAATACGGCATCACCTAAACCACGCGGTGATTTCTGTCGAATAAAATGAATCTTAATATCCGCTAAATCTTTAACCATGGCTAATTGTTTATTTTTGCCTTGCTTTTGCAATAGTTCTTCTAATTCAACACTACTATCAAAGTGATCCTCTATGGCACGTTTACTACGCCCTGTTATGATAAGGATTTCCTCAATACCAGAATCAAGCGCTTCTTTTACAATATATTGAATCGCCGGTGTATCGACGATAGGCAACATTTCCTTTGGTTGTGCTTTCGTGGCTGGTAAAAATCGTGTACCGAAACCAGCAGCTGGAATAACAGCCTTACGAATAGACTTCATATTTATGCTCCTTAGAAATCTTTACCAACAAATTTAATCTTCCATTGGTTATCGTTATTTTTATGAGAATCTTTATATGTTACATACATATCAAAGGAGTGCAAATCGCGATGGTATGTGTAATAGATGGAATCCACATCGCCGCTCATCATATTTTGTTTAACACTTACAGAAATATCATCGAGGCGTGTTAATTTAAAGGACCCACCATAAATAAGTTCTTTAGGAAGTTCAGTACTGTCAAAACGGTATGGTGAATTATTATAATTAATATTACGTTGATTATAGGAAACCCACGCATTAACTCTCGGACCAACAGATGTACGGAATTGAGCACCCCAGTATGGCATGCTTCGTATCGATTTATCATAACCATAATAGTCACGTTGGTAACCACCGAAGAATCGCAATGTACCATCCTTCCAAAGATTGATTGGATCGTGAGATACCTCTACCTTATAATCCTTATGAGATCCTTTTACAGAACCTTCCTTCCAATAACCAATACTTGTTTCACCACGTGCAGTAAATGGGGATTTCCCAATATGGTATGTATGTGTATCGATGCGTAATTCACCAATTTTTTCTACCCATACGGTTTCATCATTATATTCATTGGATACTTTACTATACCCAATGGACGCTGTCCCCCAAGGTAAGAAATAACGATAACCAATTTGAGGTTTAAATCCTGATTTTGAATACCATTTGTAATCAAAATAGGCTTCACCAGATTTACCCATTGGTATTTCCGCATTACCACGCAAACCAATGCCATCATCACTATTATAAATAGGCCGTGGCATAATGGAAAACGCACTAACTTTGCCTTGTTTATCACCACGTATAGATTTTGTGTAAGATTTTAAACTAAAGAGTTTAAAGTTCTTAATGTAAAAGCTTGGATGTTGAATAACCACCTTATCGCCAGGGTAAATTTTAATGTCTTCCCCTTCAATGCGGTAATCAGGTGTATGTTTGAATGCCATCGCATGCTTAGATGTAATCATACCTTTTTCGATGGAACCGGTTTGACCATCATAGGATAAGTTCTGCCCCTTCACATAATAAGGATCAGACCAACCTTGCGTATGACCGGCATCAAAATGTTGATCGCTAGTACGATAGGTCATAACATCACCAGTAAGATCTTTAGTTTTACCGCCATCTTCTAAGTAGCGATATGGGCCATCAGCAGTTCGATACTCTGTGGTTTTTGTATTACCAGTAATACGATTAGCTAGTAATGTACGATTGCCTTGTGTAACCACTACATTACCAAAAGCATTTACATCTCCAGTACTACCAGAATATGTCATTTTATCAGCATCAACACGAGTTGGTAATTTTTCTATTGGTGCCGTAATCGGTGAAGCACCACGACGAACAACACGAATATTGCTGCGTTCAGGTGTCGAAGGTTGTTGCAATTCACCTGGATATGATTCAGATATACTATCTAAACTATCTTGATATGTAATTGAGTCTGAAGCAGCCCACGCTGGCTGGGCTAAACAAAGCAAGCATGCTGCCACGAGCCATTGTACTCTTTGTTTCCTCATGGTTACTAAACTCCTCTATTGGTTACGTTTTACTACGACGATTGGTTGTGAAACATTTTCTGCTGTATCATTTGTATCTTCTACTTCTTCTGTATCAGCAGTGTTTGTATCTTCTTCGTTAGTGTTCACAGTTGAATCATCGGCTTCATCTACAGTGCTATCTACGGAATCATCATTTGCAGCCGGTACTGTCACAGCTTCAGCTAATTCATCATCACTATGAGCTAACCCATCACCGCCAATAACAAGACCTTGAATCGACACAGAGTCTTGAGGTTGAATAAATACAGTAGAACCTACTGGGTAATCAATATTTTTACCTTTAATGAAAGCACCACCTACTAAGCCTACAGGGCCAAGCAGAACTGCACCAGCCACAGAGGCGCCGGCAGCTTTAATTTCACCCTTTGTTTTTTCCTTAGCTTCATTACCTTGTACAGCGGTAAATTCTGTACCATCAATAGCAGGAACAGAGTCAAAAGTTATATCCAATGCACCATTACGTCCAAAGGAGCGGGCTTTTTTCAAGGATGTAATCGTCGCGGAACCTACAGTACCAGCAGGTACCAACAACACATTACCATCCATTACATTTTCTGCAACAGTGAATTTAATTGTATCCCCTTCATGACTAGTTTTTGTGGATACCGCATCATTTAGCGTTACCTTGAACACGTGATCAGAAGATAGTGTTCCCACTTGATTTGTAAGGGTTACATTACTACCATATACCTTGGTTTTCAAGCTAATAATACGTTTTTGTAATGAACCTGTTGAAATTCTACCGTTTACGCTACGTTCCATCTTTTCAACACGTTCTACCAAAGAACCCGCATTAATGCTATTTTGGTATGTGTATTCAAGTGCGTCCATTTCTTCACGCAATGAAATGTTTGTACCACTACCTTCAACGGAATCATATAAAGAATCTACACGTTTACTCAATGTAGCAGTATTGCCAGAAAATCCGTTGCCGTATACAGTTTCATCCAATTGATTAATACGATCTACAACGGCACCATCTTGAGGTGCACCATATACGGTGCTTTCTAATACTTGTGTTTTTTCCGTTACTGTACCAGGTGCAGCAAATGCGGTACCTGTCAATAAAGATGCCATCAAAAGTGTAAGTACTTGCTTCTTCATATAATCCTCCACAATTTATCCTCTATGGGACATATACGTTAAACAGCACAATAAGCACGGGCCTAAGACCGTGCTTATTTTCTGAGTACTTCTAAGGAAGTATCTCAGTGGCCATTAAATTTTTAAATCGATAAGTGCAGATACACCTACACCTTGAACACGGGAAGCGCCCACTGGATTTGTACTATCTACTGGTACTAAACCTTTAACACGAACCATGCCGTTAAAGCTACCTTCAACTTGAGCAACAGCCTTAACTTGTTCAATACTAGATGCAGGGCCTGTTACTTGAGCAGCACCAATGTACCCTTTTGTACCAATACTAATGATAGGTACAACCTTGGTAGTATATTCAGTACTCAAATTATTTTGTTTTAGTAATTTATTTAAGAAAGAATCAATTTGTGGACCAAATTTGCTAACTAGAATGCCAACGCCACCAATTTTAGCAGCACCACCAAGGATACTACTTAAGCCACCAGCTTGAGTGGTTAAAATGCCACCAAATGCAGTTGTAGTTAAACAAATTCCTAGAACAGCGGTCATAATTTTCTTTTTCATGATAAGCCTCCTAATAGATACTTATATTTTAACAAATTCTATACATAGTTTCTAGTGAAAGTATAAATACTTACACTTAAAGATAGTAAAATTATATAAAAATACAATGAGTTTATTATGAATTTTATACAATTTAATTTTTAACTATGTTTTAAAGGCAAATCATATAATTATAACCAGAAGACTCAACAAATTCGCGGCACTTGATCTTCACCCAATAAATCTACTAAACGAACACCGCCAATAGATGTTTGTAGGCCTACTTTACCAATATTTTTATCCATGGTCACACCGATATGAGTTGCTTCACGCCCTTCTGGATAACTATGTAAAATATCTAGCACATCATTTGTTACAGACGGATCTACAACGAAAATACATTTACCTTCATTTGCTAAGTATAAAGGATCGTAACCTAAAATATCGCAAACAGAACGAACTTCATCATGAATGATAAGCTTGGATTCCTCAACCTTTACCCCCACTTGACTTTGTTCGGCAATTTCTTTAAGGACGGTACCCACACCACCGCGCGTAGGATCACGCAATAGTGCAATCTGAGGCCCTACTGCATTTAAAACAGCATGAACCATATGGTTTAATGGAGCACAATCAGTCTTAACAGAGTCTGATAATTCTAGTCCAAATCGTTCTCCCATGACAGCTATAGAGTGATCACCAATTGATCCGGATAGAATAATATCCATATTAGGTTTTACAAAATTCGGACCTATATGAATGCCATCTGGAATCATACCAATGCCTGCTGTATTGATATAAATTTTATCAACTTCACCTTTTTTTACGACCTTCGTATCACCCGTTACAATTTGCACATTCGCAAGCTTTGCCATATCAGACATGGTGCTTAAAATCGCTTCTAATTCGTCAAAAGGAAGGCCTTCTTCTAAGATTAAACCACAGCTAAGATATTGCGGAACAGCGCCATTCATAGCTAGGTCATTAACGGTACCGCATACAGCTAATTTACCAATATTACCACCAGGGAAAAAGGTTGGCTGTACAACATAGGAATCTGTTGTGAAAGCCATTCGCCCAGATGATACAGGGAATTGTGCCCCATCATGCAACGGAGCCAATAAATCATTAGTAAAATATTTTAATATAAATCGTTCTGTCAACTCGTGGCTAAATCGGCCACCATTGCCATGAACTAAACGAACTCGTTCCATTAATCCTCCCAGGCTAATCCACCACTAGAAAAGCCATACTTATACCATGCAGCACAACTACCTTCTACAGATACCATACAAGCACCTACCGCATGATCCGGTGTACATGCTTTTCCAAAAAGCGGACATTCATTAGGTTTGATTAACCCTTGTAGTACGCTCCCACATTGACACCCTTTAGGATCAAGAGACGGGTTTTCTAGCTGTATAGGTAGCACCTTTTCCGCATCTAAAAATGCATAGTCATCATTAAGCTTTAACCCAGAATTTGGAATTCTACCAATGCCACGCCATGCATCATCACACACATCGTATATTTCATTCATCATGCGCACAGCGACAGGATTGCCTTCCTTCATGACAACAGAATGATAGGTATTACCTACTTCGAAATGACCACTTTTACGTTGCTCTAAAATATTGACGATAGCGGATAATATTTCTACCCCATCAAACCCAGCGATGCAGGATGGTATTTTATATTCATCCGGTAAAAATTGATACGGTTTTTCGCCAATGATAACACTTACATGCCCTGGCAAGATAAAGCCATCAATTTGTCCTGCTTGTCGATCTAATAAGGCGCGTAATGCGGGCGGAACCAATTTATGAGACACCAAGAATAATACATTTTTCACACCAGCCTGTGCTACAGCTTTCACAGTAGCACCGATGACAGCAATCGTCGTTTCAAAACCTATTGCTAAAAATACTATATATTTATCAGGATGTTTTTTACTTAGTTCTAACACTTCTAACGGCGTATAAATAACGTGAATATGAGCGCCCTGAGTTTGAGCTTCACTAAGACTGCTATAACTACCTGGCACCTTTAGCATATCCCCAAAGGTTGCAATAATAACATCATCACGTTTTGCATACTCTAACGCTTTATCCATATACACTTGATCGGTTACACATACAGGACATCCAGGGCCACTTACTAATTCTATTCCCGAAGGCAATAATTGTCGTAATCCTTCTCTAAAAATAGAGACTGTATGTGTGCCACAAACTTCCATAAGTCGCACCCGTTCACCAGGTGTATGTAATTCGCTAATGCGGCGTAATAAAGCATCAGCTGTTTTCTGTTTTTCCTGCAAAGTAAGCTTCTTCAAGTTCTTCCAACTCCCGGAAGGCATCTAAGGTTGCCTTCGCTTCTTCTTCATCTACAATTTGAACTGCAAAACCGGCATGTACTAATAACCAGTCTCCCACCTTTGCATCTGGCACGAGAAGCAAGCTACAATCGCGCGTCGCACCTGTTAATTCTACTGTGCCAATGGCTTCATTAATAGAAATTAACTGTGCTGGTACTGCTAAACACATACGCCCTCCTTTAGTAAATATACTTATACATCTATCTATAACTATTAATTCAAATATTTTGAATAATTTAATTGTATCACAAATATAAGAAATCTTATGTAACCAATGATACTTTTATATATTTTTTTGATGAGCAATCCACAATTGCCCTAACGATAAACCACCGTCATTACATGGTACTTTTTTATTAATATATAATGTGCCATGGTGCCACTTATGTTGTAAGGAGGCTAATAATCTACGATTTTGGAAAACACCACCACCGATACATACATCATCGATGCCATAACGCTCACATAAATCGGCTCCCACTTCACAGATAGCAATTGCCAGTGTTTTATGAAAGCTTGCCGCTAATGAAGATACGCTTTCACCTTGCGAATAGCCATCCATGATCTGCTGAACTGCGGGCACGAGGTCTACTACTTGCCCATCATAATTAAAATCCAATAACCGGCCTTCTTCATCTGCACAAGCAGACTCCAATGCTATAGCAATCTGTGCATCAAAAGAATGTTCATTGCCTAAACCCAATAAACAACCAATTGCATCAAATAGTCTGCCTGCACTAGAGGTCATCATCATAGACATATCCGATTGTAATGCCTTATCCAAAATTTGCCAGCCTTTAGGCAATGTGGTTAACCATGTTTTGTATATATTAGGCAACTCATCCCCATAATAATTCCGCAAGTACCATAAAGCTTGACGCCATGGTTCTTTTACTGCTTTTTCACCACCAGGCAAAGGCGCTACATGTATATGGGCAACACGCATATACTCTGCGCCATAACATAACATAAACTCGCCGCCCCAAATCGTGTTATCGTCACCATAACCAGTACCATCAAAACAAATGCCAAGAACAGGATATTTTAAATCATATTCAGCCATAACAGCTGCGATATGACTATGATGATGTTGGACCTCTATAGCCGGAAGATTTAGCGTTTTACTTAATTGTCGACCATAATTAGAAGAGAAAAATGATGGATGCTTATCCATGACAATCGCTTTCGGCTTCACATCAAACAGCCGTTCATATCGTTCGATGGTCCACTCAAAAGTGTTATGAGTGGATTCACTGGCCAAATCACCTATGTGAGGACCTAGCAATACCTCCTGCTGTTTATTAATCGCAAAGGTATTCTTTAAATCACTGCCCATGGCAAGTATCGGTAAATCTGTAATCGACTCACAATGAATGGGTTCAGGAATATACCCCCGACTTCGACGAATTAAAATCGGTGTATTTTCCACCACTGATACAATCGAATCATCTACAGGCGCATAAATTTGACGATTATGTGTCAAAAAATAATCTGCTATAGTCTGCAATTCTAAAAAAGCTTTTTCATCATCGTAAATAACGGAATCACCGCTCGCATTACCACTTGTCATAACCCATTTCGCATCATGGGGTACTAACACATGATGGATAGGTGCATACGGTAACATAACACCAATCAAATGATTATTAGGGGCTACTAACTCACTTATAGACGTATGAAAATCATCATTTTTCTCTAAAAGAACGATAGGCCTTGCCATAGAGCTTAATGCATCTAAGTCTCCATCGCTAACGATGGCAAACTCCTCTACGATATCGATAGAACCGGCCATGATTGCAAAGGGCTTATCCTTACGATGTTTTCGATCTCGCAATATTTGTACCGCTGTATCATTAGTAGCATCACAAACCAAGTGATATCCACCAATCCCCTTTAAAGCAATAATCGCACCCTTCGCAATCATTTCTCTAGTGGCCTCAAAACAATTATCAACGACACATAGATTGCCGTTGTTATCCAATAATTGGTAGCTCGGTCCACATTGTTCACAAGCATTCGGTTCCGCATGATACCTACGCCCATTCACATCAACGTATTCATCATGACAAGCTTCACACATAGTGAAATCAGACATAGTAGTTCGTTCTCGATCATAAGGCATTGATTTAATAATGGAATATCGAGGTCCGCAATTAGTACAGTTTATAAAAGGATAGTGATATCGTCTACCCTTCTCATTCATTTCGGATAAACACTCCTCACAAGGGGATGTATCCGCACTAATAAAGGTATTAACCGTTCCTTTGAGGGGAGACTTGCTTATAACAAACTCCGCATTATCATCAACGTCATGTGGAGCAACCTTGGTAATACCCACATGTGTTATACGGCATAATCGCGGTTGCTCTTCCTGAATCGTATCCACAAATAATTGTAATGTATCTGTATCGGATTGAGCCTCTACATATACACCAGCGCTATCATTGTATACAAAACCATTGATACCTAATTGATGGGCTAACAAAGAAACAAGGGGTCGAAATCCGACCCCTTGTACAATACCTGTAAATCGAATCCCCCATCGTTCAATAGTTTGTTTTTCATCCAATCTAGTGTCCATAGCGGCTCCTATTACAAAATATATCTTATTTAAAATGTCTATCCTAATGCTACAGGAATACTACCATCGATGCCGGCTTGTTCGAGTTCAGCTTGAATCATGATAGCACATTCAATTCGTTTCTTTTGTAGACGACAGCCAAACTCATAAGGCGTTTGTAAATCTCCACCCAATGTAATGTTATTGGCATGACAGCCACCAGAGCAGAAGAATTTAGCCCAACATTCTGCACAGGTAGGTTTTGTAAACACGTGTGTATTGCGGAAATCCTTTGGAATTTCAGTGTTTTTTAAACCTTCGTATACATTACCAAGGATGTAACCATCTTTTCCTACAAATTGGTGGCATGGATAAATATCTCCATTTGGTACGACCGCCATATATTCATGACCAGCCCCACAGCCACGCAAACGTTTAGCCATACAAGGTCCACGGTACAAGTCCATACGGAAGTGGAAGAAATTAAATTTCTCACCCCATCCGTCCTTTTGGCGTTGCAAATATATATCTGCTAGTTTTTCATATTCTTTCTCAAGCGTTGGCCAATCTTCTTCACGAAGTACATAATCGCCTTCTTCACCTACTACAGGTTCCATGGATAAATGTTCAAAGCCTAAGTCTGACATAGCCAATACATCTTTAGTGAAATCAAGATTCTTATGCGTATATGTACCGCGTACATAATATTCTAAGCCATGACGTTGTTTTACAGCATTCACAAGATTTTTAGCAATATACTCATAAGAGTTTGCACCACTACCAGCAACTGGGCGCATAGCATTATGCACATCTTCTCGGCCATCTAGAGATAAGACCAAGCTCATTTTATGTTCGTTTACATAATCGATTTTCTCTTGAGACAATAACATACCATTAGTAGTCAACGTCAATTTAAAGATTTTATTGTGTTTTGGCGCCTCTTGCTCAATATATTCTACCGTTTGTTTTACAACATCCCAGTTAAGAAGAGGTTCGCCACCGAAGAAATCGATTTCACAATGTTGACGAGAACCACTCATTTGAATGAGAAAATCAACAGCGCGCTTAGCCACATCAAAGCTCATTAATTCGCGTTTTACACCGCCGTAATCGCCTTGACTAGCAAAACAATATTTACATGCCAAATTACAATCATGAGCAATATTGAGACATAATGCTTTAACGATTGGCTTTTCACCTACTACGAGCTTAAATTCAGTGCTCATAGGTGCAAACAATTGCTCCGCTTCGATTAGTTCATCTAGCTCATCCATGATTTCATTTAATTCTACAGGATCCTGAGAGCTATCTAACGCGGCATGGACTGCATCGCGATTCGTGCCGTCATATATATCTAATACTTTATCAATGAGTTCATCAATAACGTGAATGATACCGCTATTTACATCTAAACAATAGTAGTTATCTTTCATCCGAAACTTATGGATCATTGGTTTTAATTCTAACATGGTACCTCCAAATTATGTGTATGTGAAAGTGCTAAACTATATAGAACTTTCTAGATAATTGTACCACATTTTTTGTCTATCGTGCTGAAAGTCCTCATAAATATATACCATAAATAGTATGTAATATATACATACATAAAAAAAAGAGAGCCATTGGATCTCTTTTAATTATTTTTGTTT
>OKVM01000838.1_pt1 | contig 10834 bp, 10 predicted proteins | sample 1606841 | NCBI WGS metagenome assembly OKVM01 (sample SAMN03281010, study PRJEB24777) | human gut metagenome | isolation source: fecal sample PR157 from 1 month old male Malay infant, caesarean delivered... | reverse complement strand
ACCTTCAGCGGTATAGAGTGAATTCACGATAAACAGCCCTGCGTTAGTTGAGTTATCGGCATGATTATCCGATTCTGCAGGGGTTTTAATCGGGTGAATAGTGGGTGAAATGAGGGGTTATTTGGGGGTTACCCGTAAAAGCCAGATAGAAAAAACCCCGCCGAAGCGGGGTTTGCGCGATAAATATGAATTAACGCAGCAGGGACAGCACGTTCTGAGGAACCTGGTTGGCCTGCGCCAGAACAGAGGTACCCGCCTGTTGCAAAATGTTTGCACGAGACATGTTGGATACTTCAGTCGCGTAGTCAGCATCTTCAATACGGCTACGAGCTTCAGACAGGTTATTTACGGTGTTGCCCAGGTTGGTGATAGCAGAATTGAAACGGTTTTGTACCGCACCCAGATCGGAACGTAAATCAGCGACTTGCGCCAGGGCGGCATCAATTTTCGCCAGCGGACTTTCAGTTTTGGTTGCAGCCACTTCGTTCAGTTCAGTACCTGACTGGAAGTTATGACCTTTAACATTCGCTGCAAGGTACTGTTTGTCGTCAACAGTAACCACTTCTGTTTTACCGTTCACTCCGCCAAACTGGACAGCCGCTTTCGCAGAGGCACCGGCATCATCAGTGTAATCAACGGTTTTAGCGGTGATTTTGCCTGTTTTCTCGTCATAATCCGCCGCATAGAACTTACCATCTACTTTCAACGCATAACCGCCGTCAATAGATTTGCCGTTTTTGTCTTCAAAGGACATTTTCACCAGGGAGGTGTTAGCGGCAGTCGCACCAGTCACGCCCGCAGCCACCAGATCGGCTGCCGCATCAGTGGTATCGATGGTGTTGGCTTCTTGCACATTAGCTACGGCAGTTGTTTCGGCCAGAGTCACGGTAGTTTCTTTAGCGCCGATAGTAATGGCACCCGTACCAGCATCTACGGTTGCTTTATACAGACCATCACCATTCGTACCACCGGTAGAACCTGTAATATTGACGTAATAGTTGCCATCTTTGAACTGAATAGTTCCAGCACCACCATCACCCGCAGCAGTCCCCGCTGCAGCTTCTAGTTCACCAGCAGTCGGTGCAGTAATAGCCTGTGTACCATCGTGATAACCCGTTGCGTTAACTGCAGTATCTACTTGCTTGTAGGCATCCTGTACGCTCAGGCTATCAAGGCCCAGCGTTTTGGAATTAATTTCTTTCAGGTTAATATCAATGGTTTCGCCATCGTCAGCACCAACCTGAATAGTCAGAGTGCCTTCTTTTGCCAGCACTTTCACGCCGTTGAACTGAGTTTGACCAGATACACGGTCAATTTCATTCAGACGTTGGGTAATTTCGGCCTGGATGGAGTCCAGGTCTGACTGGGAGTTAGTGCCGTTGGCGGACTGCACTGCCAGCTCACGAACACGCTGCAGGTTGTTGTTGATTTCGTTCAGCGCACCTTCAGTAGTCTGTGCGATAGAGATACCGTCGTTAGCGTTACGGGAAGCCTGAGTCAGGCCTTTAATGTTAGAAGTAAAACGGTTTGCAATCGCCTGGCCTGCAGCATCATCTTTCGCGCTGTTGATACGCAGACCGGAAGACAGACGCTCAATAGCGGAACTCAGGGAGGACTGAGATTTATTCAGGTTATTCTGGGTCAACAGCGACAGGCTGTTTGTATTGATGACTTGTGCCATGATCTTTTCCTTATCAATTTACATCTTGATGTTATTGGGCCGTTGCCCACGGTTTCTCACCGTAACCCTTGTATCGGCACCTTAAATTCGAACTTTAGAAAATTTTTTGTTTCCGCATCACTTTTTCTTAGTCCACGAAATACCCGCTTTATAGGCCATTATTCTGCGCATCATTTTCACAAAATTATTATTAAACTTTGCCTCCAGATTGCCGATAACGCGCTTATCTACTGTTTGCAATCACAAGGAATAAGGCATGGCTTCAATCTCATCACTGGGCGTCGGTTCAAACTTGCCGTTGGATACTTTGCTGACGAATCTGACCACCGCCGAAAAAGGACGTTTAACGCCAATCACCAAGCAACAGAGCGCCAATACAGCTAAGTTGACGGCCTACGGCACCCTGAAAAGCGCGTTGGAAAAATTCCAGACAGCAAATACCGCATTAAATAAAGCAGACTTATTTAAAACAACAACCGCTTCCAGTACCTCCGAAGATCTTAAAGTCAGCACTACAGCAGGTGCTGCGCCAGGTACATATAAAATAAATGTAACCCAACTTGCCGCAGCACAATCGCTGGCAACCGATGCGACTTTCGCCACGACAAAAGAACAGTTAGGTGATACCTCAGTCTCTTCACGCACCATCAAGATTGAGCAACCAGGACGTAAAGAGCCGCTGGAAATTAAGCTCGACAAAGGCGATACCTCAATGGAGGCCGTTCGAGATGCAATCAACGATGCAGACAGCGGTATTTCTGCAAGTATCGTCAAGGTATCTGAGGACAAATATCAGTTAGTCCTCACCGCAGACAGCGGTACAGACAACACAATGAAGATTTCTGTCGAAGGGGATACCAAGCTCAACGAACTGCTAGCCTACGATAGCACTACCGGCACTGGAAATATGAAAGAGCTGGTTAAAGCACAAAACGCAGAACTTAATGTTAATGGTATCGACATTGTTCGTCAGAGCAACACCGTCACCGATGCGCCACAAGGCCTGACATTGAACCTGACGAAAACCGTTAATGACGTGACAGTCACAGTGACAAAAGACGATTCCAAAGCAACAGAGGCGATAAAAACCTGGGTAGATGCTTATAACTCACTGGTCGACACATTCAGCACTTTAACGAAATACACAGAAGTAGAACCTGGTGAAGAAGCAAGCGACAAAAATGGCGCACTATTGGGCGACAGCGTTTTACGGACGATTCAAACAGGTATTCGTTCGCCATTTGCAAACAGCGGTAGTGATTCGTCTTTCAAAACGATAGCAGAAATTGGTATCACCCAAGATGGTACTACCGGAAAACTCAAAATTGATGAAGAAAAACTCGCAAAAGCACTAAAAGAGAATACAGCATCAACCCGTGAATTATTGGTTGGCGACGGTAAAGAAACTGGAATTACGACGAAGATCGCCACCGAAGTAAAAAGTTACCTGGCTGATGACGGCATTATTGATAATGCCCAGGACAACATCAACGCCACTCTTAAGAACCTGACCAAACAATATTTATCAGTCAGTAATAGTATTGATGAAACCGTCGCCCGTTATAAAGCCCAGTTTACCCAACTGGATACCATGATGAGCAAGCTCAATAGCACCAGTTCTTATCTGAGCCAGCAATTTGCTGCAATGAGCAATTCCTGATAACACGAGGTAACCATGTACACCGCGAGCGGTACCAAAGCTTATGCGCAAATCGGGGTGGAAAGCGCCGTAATGAGCGCCAGTCCGCACCAGTTGATAGAGATGTTGTTTGACGGCGCGAATAGCGCCCTGGTGCGCGCTCGCCTGTTTTTAGAACAAGGCGACATCGTCGCTAAAGGCGAAGCATTAAGTAAAGCCATTAACATTATCGATAATGGCCTTAAAGCGGGTTTAGATCAGGAAAAAGGCGGTGAAATTGCCGCCCATCTTTCAGACTTATACGACTATATGATCCGCCGTTTGCTACAGGCAAACTTGCGTAATGACAGTCAGGCTATTGAAGAAGTGGAAGGGTTACTCGGCAACATTGCAGAAGCCTGGAAGCAGATTTCACCGAAAGTATCTTCCCAGGAGTCTCGTTAATGACCTCAGCCGTGGAGTTTATCAACCGTTGGCAGCGTATTGCGCTGCTTAGCCAATCGTTGCTGGAACTTGCGCAGCGAGGAGAATGGGACCTGTTACTGGAACAGGAAGTCACCTACCTGCAAAGTATTGAAACGGTTATGGAAACGCAAACTCCACCGGGCATTACGCAAAGCCTTCAGGATAGGGTTGCGGGGTATATCAAACAGACGCTGGATAACGAACAGCTTTTACGCGAGTTGCTACAAAATCGGCTGAACGAACTCAGCAATTTGATTGGTCAGTCGACGCGGCAGAAGTCACTGAATAACGCCTATGGTCGGCTATCCGGTATGTTGCTGGTTCCTGACGTCCCTACCGCCCCGCAATAATTTTTATCCACCTGTGAAAAATCATCCATACTCCAGAAGTTAGCCTGACGGCTTCTGGAGCACGGAAGATGAAAAACCCCACGCTATTGCAGTACTTCCACTGGTATTACCCTGACGGCGGCAAGCTCTGGCCAGAACTGGCTGAGCGCGCTGGCGGCCTCAATGATATCGGCATTAATATGGTCTGGTTACCGCCCGCCTATAAAGGCGCGTCCGGCGGATATTCCGTAGGTTATGATTCGTATGACCTGTTTGATCTGGGTGAGTTTGATCAGAAAGGATCTGTCGCCACAAAATATGGCGACAAAGCGCAGCTGCTGGCCGCCATTGAGGCGCTAAAACAAAATGACATTGCGGTTTTGCTCGACGTGGTCGTCAACCACAAAATGGGCGCGGATGAAAAAGAGGCCATTCGCGTACAGCGGGTCAATGAAGATGATCGCACGCAAATCGATGACGAGATCATCGAATGTGAAGGCTGGACGCGTTACACCTTCCCTGCCCGCGCCGGTCAATATTCGCAGTTTATCTGGGATTTCAAATGCTTCAGCGGTATTGATCACATCGAAAACCCGGACGAAGATGGCATCTTTAAGATCGTCAACGACTACACTGGCGACGGCTGGAACGACCAGGTCGATGATGAGATGGGTAATTTCGACTATCTGATGGGCGAAAACATCGACTTTCGCAACCATGCGGTCACCGAGGAGATCAAATACTGGGCGCGTTGGGTAATGGCGCAAACCCATTGCGACGGCTTCCGCCTGGATGCGGTCAAACACATTCCGGCCTGGTTTTATAAAGAGTGGATAGAACACGTCCAGGAGGTTGCGCCAAAGCCGCTGTTCATTGTGGCGGAGTACTGGTCTCATGAAGTGGACAAGCTACAAGCCTATATCGATCAGGTGGATGGAAAAACCATGCTGTTCGACGCGCCGCTACAGATGAACTTCCACGAAGCCTCTCGTCGGGGGCGTGATTACGATATGAGCCAGATTTTCACCGACACGCTGGTGGAAGCCGATCCTTTCCATGCCGTAACGCTCGTGGCAAATCACGATACCCAACCGTTACAGGCGCTTGAAGCGCCCGTTGAGGCCTGGTTTAAGCCGCTGGCCTATGCGTTGATCCTGTTGCGGGAGAACGGCGTACCGTCAGTGTTCTACCCTGATCTCTACGGCGCACATTACGAAGATACGGGTGGCGACGGCGAAACCTACACCATTGATATGCCCGTTATCGAACAGCTCGATCAACTGATTCTCGCGCGCCAGCGTTTTGCCCACGGCATCCAGACGCTCTTTTTCGACCACCCCAACTGCGTTGCCTTTAGCCGTAGCGGTACAGACGACGCCCCTGGCTGCGTGGTCGTACTTTCCAACGGCGATGACGGCGAGAAGACCATTACGCTAGGTGAAAATTACGCCAACAAGACCTGGCGTGATTTTTTAGGCAATCGGGAAGAGCGCGTAGCCACCGATGAACAGGGTGAAGCCACGTTCACCTGCAACGGCGGCTGCGTCAGCGTATGGGTCATTGAAGATGTGCTGTAAGAACAGGAGAGAACACCGGCCGGGTAAGCGTTAGCGCCCCCGGCATCAACATGATTACCGCCAGCGTTTACCGAAAATGTTTACGGTAACTGACTCGCGAGCGGATGTTTCGATAAATAGTCGGCGCATTCGGTCGTGGGTCGGTCCACGCGTTGCAGCGTCATACCATCATATTCCAGCGTGTTCCCTTCGCGCTCAATCTCATAGAGTTCGCGCTTCACCGTAACGTTGGTTAAATCACCGGAAAGCAGCGTCAGTTTACCCGGCAGGGCAATCACCCGCTGCCACTGACGGCAATCCAGGGTATCCCCCTCTTTGGTCACCACCAGACTGGCTATCGCCTCAGGGCTTACCAGTTTGCGCTGAGGGCCTTTTGACTGCCAGTGTCCTTCCAGTCCGGCTGGCGCTGGCGTCTTCACCACATCGTTATAATTCTGTACCTCTGCACATCCGGTAAGGACCAGAAATGCGCCAACGATCGCTATTTTTTTCATCATTCATCCTGCATGCGAAGAAAACAGGATTGTGGCATTAAAGCCCTGATGTCGCCAGCCTTTCAGGGCCAACAAGTAATATTGATCCAGTCGATATTACTTCTTATTAGTAGTAGGCAAAAAATCTGATCGGTGTACTATCCGCTCTTCTTTTATTTTCCTTCTGAGTTCAGAGGCTAAGAAAGCATGTCATGGCAACAATTCAAACAAGCCTGGTTAGTTAAATTCTGGGCGCCTGTCCCTGCGGTTATCGCAGCAGGTATTCTCTCCACTTATTATTTCGGTATCACCGGTACGTTCTGGGCTGTTACGGGCGAATTCACCCGCTGGGGTGGACAAATCCTCCAGCTGTTTGGCGTTCATGCTGAAGAGTGGGGTTACTACAAGCTAATCCATCTGGAAGGCTCCCCTCTTACCCGCATCGACGGGATGATGATCCTCGGCATGTTCGGCGGCTGCTTTGCCGCGGCACTGTGGGCCAACAACGTTAAATTACGTATGCCGCGCAGCCGTATCCGCATTATGCAGGCGATTATCGGCGGGATGATTGCCGGTTTTGGCGCGCGCATGGCGATGGGTTGCAATCTGGCGGCCTTCTTCACCGGCATTCCACAGTTTTCTCTTCATGCCTGGTTCTTTGCGCTGGCAACCGCCATCGGCTCCTGGTTCGGCGCACGCTTCACGCTACTGCCCATATTCCGTATCCCGGTCAAAATGCAGAAAGTCTCCGCTGCCTCGCCGCTGACGCAGAAGCCGGATCAGGCGCGCCGCCGTTTCCGTCTGGGGATGCTGGTCTTTATCGGCATGATCGGCTGGGCGCTGCTGACGGCGATGAACCAGCCAAAACTGGGGCTGGCCATGCTGTTCGGCGTGGGTTTTGGTCTGCTGATTGAACGTGCGCAAATTTGTTTCACCTCGGCCTTCCGTGACCTGTGGATCACCGGTCGCACCCATATGGCGAAAGCCATCATCTTCGGGATGGCGGTGAGCGCTATCGGAATTTTCAGCTACGTGCAGTTAGGCGTGGAAGCGAAGATTATGTGGGCTGGCCCGAACGCCGTTATCGGCGGTCTGCTGTTTGGTTTTGGCATCGTGCTGGCGGGCGGGTGTGAAACCGGCTGGATGTACCGCGCCGTGGAAGGTCAGGTGCACTACTGGTGGGTAGGTCTCGGCAACGTTATCGGCTCCACTATTCTGGCATATTACTGGGATGATTTTGCCCCGGCGCTGGCAACCCGTTGGGACAAAGTGAATCTGCTCGACACCTTCGGCCCGCTGGGCGGCCTGCTGGTCACTTATCTGCTGTTGTTTGCCGCGCTGATGCTGATAATCGGCTGGGAAAAACGTTTCTTCCGTCGCTCCGGGTTAACCCCTGCTAAGGAATCCGCATGAAAAATATCGTTCCTGATTACCGTCTTGATATGGTCGGCGAGCCCTGCCCTTACCCGGCCGTCGCCACGCTGGAAGCGATGCCGCAGTTAAAAAAGGGAGAAATTCTGGAAGTGGTGAGCGACTGCCCGCAATCCATCAATAATATTCCGCTGGATGCGCGCAATCACGGCTATACGGTGCTGGATATTCAGCAGGATGGCCCAACAATTCGCTATCTGATTCAGAAGTAATCATTTGCCGGATGACGGCGCAAGCGCCTTATCCGGCCTGCATGATGCATTCAGCAGGTCTGGCTACACCTGCATGGACATCACTTCCTGGTACGCCGACATCAGTTTGTTGCGCACCTGAATGCCCATCTGCATTGAGACAGACGCTTTTTGCATATCGGTCATCACATCATTAAGCGCAATGCCTGGTTCACCCAGAGTAAATTTTTCTGCCTGTACACGCGCGGTGGTTTGCGTATCACTGATGCGATTCAGTGCCGCATGCAGTTGACCGGCAAAACTTACGGTTGGTTGTGGCAGCGCGTCTTGCGCCCGTGCGGACATCGCCGTTGCCTGTAGCTGGCTGATAACCCCTTCAATCCCCTGTATTGCTGACATGCTAATCCCCTGGATGATTTTTTACACAGCAGAGATTACCAGTTTGTCAATAAGATAAAGGCGCTAAATAGCGATAAAAAACCTCGGTTTTTGGCGCATAGAAAAATTCGAAACCGCAAATAATGAGACCGTCAATTTTTCGAGTTTGCTGACCCGGGAGTGAGTCTTGTTCCACTTTGCAAAAAACGCCGTCCACGATCAGTCACGAGGTGCGAGATGAGTGCGACTGCATCGACTGCAACCCAACCTAAACCTCTCGAGTGGCTTAATCGCCTACGCGCGAATCCCAGAATTCCTCTGATTGTGGCGGGATCAGCCGCCGTTGCCATCATCGTTGCTATGGTTTTGTGGGCGAAAGCGCCAGATTATCGCACGCTGTTCAGCAACCTTTCCGATCAGGATGGCGGGGCCATTGTCACGCAGCTGACCCAGATGAACATCCCTTACCGCTTCACCGAAGGAAGCGGTGCGATTGAAGTGCCTGCCGATAAAGTGCATGAGCTTCGCCTGCGCCTGGCGCAACAGGGATTGCCAAAAGGCGGCGCTGTCGGCTTCGAGCTGTTAGACCAGGAAAAATTCGGCATTAGCCAGTTCAGTGAGCAGGTCAATTACCAGCGCGCGCTGGAAGGCGAGCTGGCCCGCACTATCGAAACCCTGGGGCCGGTAAAACGCGCCCGTGTCCACCTGGCGATGCCGAAACCTTCTCTGTTCGTGCGCGAGCAGAAATCCCCTTCCGCTTCCGTGACGGTCAATCTTGAACCAGGCCGCGCGCTGGATGAAGGGCAAATCAGCGCGGTGGTGCATCTGGTATCCAGCGCCGTTGCAGGTCTGCCGCCAGGTAACGTCACGCTGGTCGATCAGGGCGGTCATCTGTTGACTCAGTCCAATACCAGCAGCCGCGATCTGAACGACGCGCAGTTGAAATACGCCAGCGATGTGGAAGGACGCATTCAGCGCCGTATCGAATCGATTCTTTCGCCAATCGTCGGCAACGGCAACGTCCATGCTCAGGTTACTGCGCAGCTGGATTTTGCCAACAAAGAGCAAACGGAAGAGCAATACCGTCCGAACGGCGACGCATCGCAGGCCGTGTTGCGCTCACGCCAGCTTAATGAAAGCGAGCAAATCGGCTCCGGCTATCCGGGCGGGGTACCGGGTGCGCTGTCGAATCAGCCTGCGCCGGCGAATGCTGCGCCGATCAGCACACCGCCTGCTAATCAGCAAAACGCGCAGAACACGCAGACGACCAACAATGCGAACAGCAATGTGCCGCGCAATACGCAGCGCAACGAAACCAGTAACTACGAAGTGGATCGCACCATTCGCCACACCAAACTGAACGTGGGCGATGTGCAGCGACTCTCCGTGGCGGTCGTGGTGAACTACCGCGCCCTGCCGGACGGCAAACCGCTGCCGTTAACCACGGAACAGATGAAGCAGATCGAAGATCTGACCCGCGAAGCGATGGGCTTCTCCGACAAACGCGGCGATACCCTTAACGTGGTGAACTCACCGTTTACCGCAACGGACGACCTGGGCGGCGAGCTGCCATTCTGGAAGCAGCAAGCCTTTATTGAGCAGTTGATCTCCGCAGGTCGCTGGCTCCTGGTTCTGCTGGTTGCCTGGATTCTGTGGCGCAAAGCGGTTCGACCGCAGCTTGCTCGCCGCGCTGAAGAGACGAAAGTCGCGCAGGAACAGGCGCAGGTTCGTCAGGAAACCGAAGAAGCGGTAGAAGTTCGCCTCAGCAAAGACGAACAGACCCAGCAGCGCCGGGCGAACCAGCGTCTGGGTGCAGAAGTGATGAGCCAGCGTATTCGCGAAATGTCAGATAACGATCCGCGCGTCGTGGCGCTGGTCATTCGCCAGTGGATGAATAACGATCATGAGCAATAAACTTACCGGCACCGATAAAAGCGTCATCCTGCTGATGACCATTGGCGAAGACCGTGCGGCAGAGGTGTTTAAGCACCTCTCCACGCGCGAAGTGCAAACCCTGAGTTCGGCAATGGCGAACGTGCGCCAGATTTCCAACAAACAGCTGACCGATGTGCTGGCGGAATTTGAGCAAGAGGCCGAACAGTTTGCCGCACTCAACATCAACGCCAACGAATACCTGCGGTCCGTGCTGGTTAAAGCGCTGGGTGAAGAACGTGCCGCCAGTCTGCTGGAAGATATCCTCGAAACGCGGGATACCGCCAGCGGTATTGAAACGCTCAACTTTATGGAGCCGCAAAGCGCCGCCGACCTTATCCGCGACGAACACCCGCAGATTATCGCCACCATCCTGGTGCATCTCAAACGCGGCCAGGCCGCCGATATTCTGGCGCTGTTCGACGAACGTCTGCGCCACGATGTCATGCTGCGTATCGCGACCTTCGGCGGCGTACAGCCAGCCGCACTGGCGGAACTGACCGAAGTGTTGAATGGTCTGCTCGACGGTCAGAACCTCAAGCGCAGCAAAATGGGCGGCGTGAGAACCGCGGCAGAAATCATCAACCTGATGAAAACCCAGCAGGAAGAGGCGGTTATCAGCGCCGTACGCGAATTCGACGGCGAGCTGGCGCAGAAAATTATCGACGAGATGTTCCTGTTCGAGAATCTGGTGGATGTCGACGATCGCAGCATCCAGCGTCTGTTGCAGGAAGTGGA
>OKVM01000837.1_pt1 | contig 10855 bp, 7 predicted proteins | sample 1606841 | NCBI WGS metagenome assembly OKVM01 (sample SAMN03281010, study PRJEB24777) | human gut metagenome | isolation source: fecal sample PR157 from 1 month old male Malay infant, caesarean delivered... | reverse complement strand
ACGCTATACATAGGGTTAATGACAGAATGTTAAGGACAGGAAGCGAGGAGTGGTGGCAAACCCTGCGGGGGCCGCAGTGCCGCGCAGTGGATGACGCCATCGAGGTAACGTTCTGGTGGCGGGACCCGGCGGGGGATGAAACCCGCTCTCCCCATCGTCGGGTATGGCTCTATATCACCGGCGTGACCGACCACCATCAGAATGCGCGTCCGCAATCGCTGCAACGTCTCCCCGGGACCGACGCCTGGTTCTGGCGCACTACGCTGTCGCCGACCTGGCGCGGCAGCTACTGTTTTATTCCCTCCGACCGTGACGATGATTTTTCCCCTGAGGTGTTCAGCGCTGATGCGCCCGACCGCGCGCTGCTACGCGAAGGCTGGCGCAAACTGCTGCCGCGGGCGATAGCCGATCCGCTGAACCCGCACAGCTGGCAGGGCGGACGCGGCCATGGCGTGTCCGCCCTGGAGATGCCGCAGGCCCCCGCGCAGCCCGGCTGGGACCCGCTTAATGAGGCGCATCCTGCCGCCCGTTGCCTTGAGTGGCGCAGCGCGCGTCTGGGCAACCATCGCCGGGTCTGGATCTACACCACCGGCGAGGCTGTCGACCCGCAAACGCGGCCGCTGGCGATCCTGCTCGACGGCCAGTTCTGGGCCGAGAGCATGCCGGTGTGGTCGCCGCTGGCCGCCCTGACCCGCGAGGGAAGACTGCCACCGGCGGTCTACCTGCTGATCGACGCGATCGACAACCAGCGCCGCGGGGTTGAGCTGCCCTGTCACCGCGATTTCTGGCTGGCGGTGCAGGAGGAGCTCCTGCCGCTGGTCCACGGCTATGCCCCGTTCAGCGACCGCCCGGATCGGACGGTGGTGGCCGGGCAAAGCTTCGGCGGTCTGGCGGCGATGTTCGCCGCTCTCAACTGGCCGCAGCGCTTTGGCTGCGTGCTCAGCCAGTCAGGCTCCTACTGGTGGCCGCACCGTGATGGCCGCGGGACGGGCTTTATCGGCGAACAGCTTCGCCAGGGTGAGGTGTCCGCGGCCGGGCTGCGCGTCTGGCTGGAAGCGGGCCAACGCGAACCGATTATTTTTCGCGCGAACCAGGCGCTACTGGCGCAACTCACCACAACACAGCAGACGATTTTCTGGCGTCAGGTTGACGGCGGGCATGATGCGCTTTGCTGGCGCGGCGGGCTGACGGCAGGGCTTATCCAGCTCTGGCAGCCTCTGCTGTCGCACCCTTAGCATCGCGTTTTACGACAGGAGTTTGATATGCAATTCAGTAACCCCTTCGACAATCCGCAAGGGCAGTTTTACATTCTGCGCAATGATCAACAGCAGTACAGCCTGTGGCCGGCGCATTGCGACCTGCCTGCCGGCTGGACGGTGGTGTGCCCCCCGCAGTCGGCCGAGGCCTGCAACGCCTGGCTGGCGGCCAACTGGTCAACCCTGACCCCCGCCCATCATGCGTCATAAGGAGCTGACAATGACCACTCGTTTACCGCTGGTTGCCGCGCAGCCGGGGATCTGGATGGCCGAGCGCCTCTCCACTCTGCCAGGCGCCTGGAGCGTAGCCCACTATGTTGAACTACGCGGCGCCCTCGATCCGACGCTGCTGGGAAAATCGATTGTCGCCGGTCTGCAGCAGGCGGACACCCTCAGCCTGCGCTTTGAGGAAGAGGAGGGGGAAGTCTGGCAGTGGCTGGCGGCCGACCGCACCTTTGCCGAACCGTCGATCATTGACCTGCGGACGGCGCCGGATCCGCATCGCGCCGCCACGGAGCGGATGCAGGCGGATCTGGCGCAGGATCTGCGCGTCGACGGCGGCAACCCGCTGGTGTGCCATCAACTGCTGCGCGTCGGCGACGACCGCTGGTACTGGTATCAGCGATATCACCACTTGCTGGTGGATGGCTTCAGCTTCCCGGCGATAACCCGGCAGATCGCCGCCATTTATCGCGCCTGGCAGCGGGGGGAAGCTACTCCTGAGTCGCCTTTCACCCCCTTCGCCGAGGTGGTGGACGAGTACCAGCGCTACGCCGGCAGCGAGGCCTGGCAGCGGGATAAAGCTTTCTGGCAGGCCCAGCGCCAGGCGTTACCGGCGCCTGCCTCACTCTCTGCCGCGCCGCTGGGCGGGCGCGCCGCCGGGAGCGATATCTGGCGGATGAAGCTGGAGATGAACGCCGACGCCTTCCGCCGCCTGGCCAGCCATGCGCCGCAGTGTCAGCCCGCTGACCTGGCGCTGGCGCTCACCACGCTGTGGCTGGGCCGCCTGTGCAACCGGATGGACTACGCGGCGGGCTTTATCTTTATGCGCCGGATGGGTTCAGCCGCGCTGACCTCGACAGGGCCGGTGCTCAATGTCCTGCCTCTGGCGGTGCATATTGACGCCCGGGAGACGCTGGCGGACCTGGCGATGCGCCTCGCCGGTCAGCTGAAAAAGATGCGCCGCCATCAGCGCTATGACGCCGAGCAGATCGTCCGCGACAGCGGCAAAGCGGCAGGGGACGAACCGCTGTTCGGCCCGGTGCTGAACGTCAAAGTCTTTGATTACCAGCTGGATATCGACGGCGTCGAGGCAGTGACCCACACCCTCGCCACCGGCCCGGTCAACGATCTCGAGCTGGCGCTGTTCCCGGATGAGACCGGCGGCCTGTCGCTGGAGATCCTCGCCAACAAGGCCCGGTACGACGAAGCCGAGCTCCGTCGCCACATGGCGCGACTGACCGCGCTGCTGGTGCAGTTTGCCGCCGATCCGACGCTGCGCTGCGGCGACGCGGAGATGCTCTCCGCCGACGAGCTGACCCGCCTGACGGCGGTCAACGATACCGCTATGCCGCTGCCTGCCACCACCCTCAGCGCGCTGGTGGCCGACCAGGCGCGGAAGACCCCGGATGCCCCGGCGCTGGCGGACGCCCGCTGGCAGTTCAGCTATCGCGAGATGCGTCAGCAGGTGGTGGCGCTCGCGCAGCTGCTGCGTCAGCGCGGCGTGAAGCCTGGGGACAGCGTGGCGGTGGCCCTGCCGCGCTCGGTGTTCCTGACCCTGGCGCTGCACGGCATTGTCGAAGCGGGGGCCGCCTGGCTGCCGCTGGACACCGGCTACCCGGACGACCGCCTGCGGATGATGCTGGAAGACGCCCGGCCGTCGCTGCTGATCGCCACGGAGGACCAGCTGGCCCGCTTCAGCGATATTCCGGGGCTGGAAAGCCTCTGCTACCAGCAGCCGCTGGCCGCCGGGGATGACGCGCCGCTGGCGGTGTCAAAACCAGACCATACCGCCTACATCATCTTTACCTCCGGCTCCACCGGGCGGCCGAAAGGGGTGATGGTCGGCCAGACCGCCATCGTCAACCGCCTGCTGTGGATGCAGGATCGCTATCCGTTATCTGCCGACGACGTGGTGGCGCAGAAAACGCCGTGCAGTTTCGACGTGTCGGTGTGGGAATTCTGGTGGCCGTTTATCGCCGGCGCGCAGCTGGTGATGGCCGAGCCGGAGGCGCACCGCGACCCGCAGGCGATGCAGCAGTTCTTCGCCCGCTACGGCGTGACCACCACCCACTTTGTGCCGTCGATGCTGGCGGCGTTTGTCGCCTCGCTGGATGCCGACAGCGTCGCTGCCTGCCGCACGCTGCGGCGGGTATTCTGCAGCGGCGAAGCGCTGCCGACGGAATTGTGCCGCGAGTGGGAGCGCTTAACCGGCGCGCCGCTGCATAACCTGTACGGCCCGACGGAGGCGGCGGTGGACGTCAGCTGGTACCCGGCCTGCGGATCTGAGCTGGCGGCGGTGACCGGCAGCAGCGTGCCGATTGGCTGGCCGGTGTGGAACACCGGGCTGCGCATTCTCGATGCCGCGATGCGCCCGGTGCCGCCGGGGGTGGCGGGGGATCTTTATCTCACCGGCATCCAGCTGGCGCAGGGCTATCTGGGGCGCCCGGATCTCACCGCCAGCCGCTTTATCGCCGACCCGTTTGCCCCCGGCGAGCGGATGTATCGCACCGGCGACGTGGCGCGCTGGCTGACGAACGGCGCGGTGGAGTACCTTGGCCGCAGCGACGATCAGCTGAAGATCCGCGGGCAGCGCATCGAGCTTGGCGAGATTGATCGGGTGATGTCGGCCCTGCCGGACGTGGGGCAGGCGGTGAGTCACGCCTGCGTCTTCAACCAGGCGGCGGCGACCGGCGGCGATGCCCGACAGCTGGTGGGCTATCTGGTCTCTGACTCCGGCCTGCCGCTGGATACCGCGGCGCTGAAAGCGCGGCTGGCGGAACAGCTGCCGCCGCATATGGTGCCGGTGGTGCTGATGCAGCTCGCTGAGCTGCCGCTGAGCGCCAACGGCAAACTGGACCGCAAAGCGCTGCCGCTGCCGACCCTCGGCGGGGAGCGCAGCGGCCGGCCGCCGGAGCCCGGGATGGAAACCCTTGTCGCCACGGCCTTCAGCCAGCTGCTGGGCTGCGAGGTGAACGATATCGACGCCGATTTCTTCGCCCTTGGCGGTCATTCGCTGCTGGCGATGCGCCTGGCGGCACAGCTCAGCCGCCAGCTGGCGCGGCAGGTGACCCCGGGGCAGGTGATGGTGGCCTCGACGGTGGGCAAACTGAGCGCGCTGCTGGCCGCCGATCTCAGCGATGAGCAGGCTCAGCGCCTGGGGTTGGATACGCTTCTGCCGCTGCGCGAGAGCGACGGTCCGACGCTGTTCTGCTTCCATCCGGCCTCCGGCTTCGCCTGGCAGTTCAGCGTGCTGGCGCGCTATCTCAGCCCGCGCTGGTCAATTACCGGTATTCAGTCGCCGCGCCCGCAGGGGCCGATGGCCAGCGCCGCCAGCCTCGACGAGGTCTGCGAGCATCATCTGCAAACGCTGTTGGCGCAGCAGCCGCACGGCCCTTATTACCTGTTCGGGTATTCGTTGGGCGGCACCTTAGCCCAGGGGATTGCCGCCCGCTTGCGCCAGCGCGGCGAAGCGGTGGCCTTCCTCGGCCTGCTGGATACCTGGCCGCCGGAGACGCAAAACTGGGCGGAGAAAGAGGCCAACGGGCTGGATCCCGAGGTACTGGCGGAGATCGACCGCGAGCGCGAAGCGTTCCTCGCCGCCCAGCAGGGGCAAGCCTCCGGCGAGCTGTTCAGCGCCATCGAAGGCAACTATGCCGATGCGGTGCGGCTGTTAACTACTGCCCACAGCGCGAAGTTTGACGGCAAGGCGACGCTGTTCGTGGCGGAGAAGACGCGGCAGGAGGGGATGGATCCGCAGGTCGTATGGGGCCCGTGGGTGGGGGAACTGGAGGTGTTCAGCCAGAACTGCGCCCACGTCGATATCATCTCCCCGCAGGCCTTTGAGGCCATCGGTCCGGTGGTCAGGGAGATTCTGGGGTAACGGTTGAGTTCGGGCTACAGCAGGTAGCCCGGCTCAGCGTAGCGCAAGCCGGGGAAAGAGGAGATTACCGGCGGCCCAGCGGGACCACCAGCGGCGTATGCGCCACCGGATCTTCAATGATCGTGCAGCGCAGACCGTAAATCCGTTCAATCAGATCGGCGGTGACGATCTCCTTCGGCGCCCCCTCGGCGACGATCCTGCCGTCGCGCAGGGCGATCAGGTGGGTGGCGTAGCGGCAGGCCTGGTTAAGATCGTGCAGCACCGCCGCCAGGGTATAGCCCTTCTCGCGATTCAGCTCACTCAACAGTTCCAGCAGGTCGATCTGATGGCTGATGTCCAGCCAGGTGGTCGGCTCATCCAGCAGCATAATCGCCGTTTCCTGGGCCAGCACCATCGCAATCCACGCCCGCTGCCGCTGGCCGCCGGAAAGCGTGTCGACGCTCTGCAGCGCCAGATCGCTGATCCCGGTCGCCCGCATCGCCTTGTTCACCGCCTCTTCATCTTCTTTGCGCCAGCGGGTAAACAGCGGCTGGTGCGGATAGCGCCCGCGGGCCACCAGCTCCTGCACCGTGATATCGCCAGGGGTGGTGGCATTCTGCGCCAGCAGCCCGATGCGGCGGGCAACCTCTTTACTGGCGTACTGCTGGATCTGCGCGCCGTCGAGCCAGACGTGGCCGCTGGCCGGCGTCATCAGGCGACTGAGGGTGCGCAATAGCGTCGACTTGCCGCAGCCGTTGGGGCCGATAATGGCGGTGAAGTGACCGTCAGGGATGGTCACGTTCAGCGACTCGGCGATGGTCTTGTTCCCGTAGGCCAGGGTTAACTGCTCGCCGCGCAAACGGGAGGGGACAGCACTCATTTTTTGCGGGACTCCTGAATCAACAATGCAATAAGGTAAATACCGCCGAGGCTGACGGTTAACACGCCAACCGGCAGCTGCCACGGCATAAACAGCCGTTGGGCGCCGTAATCGGCCAGCGCCAGCAGCAGCGCGCCGCACAGGGCCGACTGGGTCAGTCCCCAGCGGGCCGTGCCGCTCAGGCGGCGGGCGATATGCGGCGCCACCAGCGCGATAAATGAGATCGGCCCGGCCAGCGCCGTCGAGGCGGCGGTGAGCACCACCGCCACCAGCATCAGCAGCAGGCGCGAACGCTCGACCTGCACCCCCAGCGCGCAGGCGGTATCGTCGCCCATCTCCAGCAGCCGCATCCGGCGAACCAGCAGGGCGCTGCCCACCAGCATCAACAGGATCAGCGGCGCCGACGGCCAGGTTTTACCCCACGTCAGGCCATTAAGCGATCCGGCGTTCCACAGGCCCGCAGAAAGGGCGGTCTCCAGCGAGGCGCGCAGCAGCAGCCAGGTGTTGAATGCCACCAGCATGGCGCGCACGCCGATGCCGATAATGATCAGGCGGAAGGTCTCGATCCCGTTGCGCCAGGCCAGCAGCCAGACCACCAGCGAGGTCAGCACCCCGCCGGCCATCGCCGCCAGGGCGATCGCCGTCAGGTTCTGGCCGAAGAGGACCATCGCCACCAGCACGCCGCTCCAGGCGCCGGTGTTAAAGCCCATCACGTCCGGGCTGCCGAGCGGGTTACGGGTCAGCGACTGGAAAATGGCGCCGCTGACGCCGAGCGCGGCGCCAATGAGCAGCGCCATTAACACCCGCGGCAGCCGCCATTCGTTCACCACCATCGCGACGTTGCGCGGCGCATCGCCGAACAGCGCCGAGAACACCTGGTCAATCGTCAGGGGCACCGGGCCTTGCGCCAGCCCGAGCAGGGAAATCAGCAGGCTGGCGGCCATTAGCAGCAGACAGCTGGCTATCAGGCGGCGGGACGGGGCAATCACAGGCCACCTCCCCGCGGCTGGCGGCGCACCAGCCAGATCAGCACCGGCGCGCCGAGAAAGGCGCTCACCACCGATACCCGCAGTTCGCCGGGCACCAGCAGGCGGCCAATCACGTCGGCAAACAGCAGCAGGGCCGGGGTGGCGAGCAGGGTGACCGGCAGCGACCAGCGATGATCGGCCCCCACCAGCCAGCGCGCCATATGCGGCATCATCAGGCCGATAAAGGCGATGGGGCCGACGACGGCGGTGGCGCTGCCGCACAGGACGGTGATGACGATCAGGCCGATCAGCTGGGTGCGGGCGACGCGGCTGCCGAGGGCGGTGGCGGTATCGTTGCCCAGGCTCAGGCTGTTCAGCGCCCGGCTCAGCAGCAGAGCGGCGATCCCCGCCACGACTACCGGCAGCAGGACAATTTTCAGCGTTTGCAGGGTGCGGATATCCAGCGAACCGGCCTGCCAGAAGCGTAGCTGATCGTAGACGTCCGGGTTGAGCAGGGCGATGCCGTTGGACAGCCCCTCGAGTACCGCCGCAAGGGCGACCCCGGCGAGAGTGAGGCGCACCGGGCTCAGCTGACCGCCGCCCTGGCTGCCGGTAAAGGCTACCAGCAGCGAGGCGCAGAGCGCGCCGCAGAACGCCAGCAGCAGCTGCTCCTGCGGGGAAGTGATCCCGAACAGCGCCGCGCCGAGGACGATGGCGAAGCTGGCGCCGGAGTTGACCCCCAGCAGGCCGGGGTCGGCCAACGGGTTGCGGGTGAGCGTTTGCATCAGCGCGCCGGCGAGGCCGAGGGCGACGCCGGCCAGCAGACCGGCCAGAGTGCGCGGCAGGCGCGCGTCCAGCACGATAGTGCAATCAGCGCTTTGACAGGTTCCGCTGAAGGCGGTGAATACCGTGCCGATCGGCAACGATTTGGCGCCGATGGTCAGGCTAAGCGCGGCGGCTAAGGCGAGTAATAGCAACAATCCGGGCACGGCGACAGAGCGTACCGCGGTCGTAGAAAACGACATAACTGACATCCCTGATATGATAATGATAGTAATTATCGTTATCGATTTTATTCAGCTATGGTAGCATGACCCACAGTAAAAAGGGTATTAAAAATAACGACAAGGCGCTGTAATGAACCGACAATCCTGGCTGCTCAATCTCAGCCTGCTGAAAACTCACCCGGCGTTTCGCGCCGTTTTTATCGCTCGCTTTATCTCTATTCTGTCGCTTGGCCTGCTGGGCGTGGCCATTCCGGTGCAGATCCAGATGATGACCCATTCGACCTGGCAGGTCGGGCTGTCGGTGACGCTGACCGGGGCGTCGATGTTTGTTGGTCTGATGGTGGGGGGCGTGCTGGCTGACCGCTATGAACGTAAACGCCTGATCCTGTTGGCGCGCGGCACCTGCGGCGTGGGCTTTGTCGGCCTGTGTCTGAACGCCCTGTTGCCGGAGCCGTCGCTGGCGGCGATCTACCTGCTGGGGATCTGGGATGGGTTCTTCGCCTCGCTGGGGGTGACCGCGCTGCTGGCGGCGACCCCGGCGCTGGTGGGGCGGGAAAACCTGATGCAGGCCGGGGCCATCACCATGTTGACGGTGCGCCTTGGCTCAGTGATTTCGCCGATGATCGGCGGCCTGCTGCTGGCCACCGGCGGCGTGGCGTGGAACTTCGGCCTGGCGGCGGCGGGGACCTTTATCACCACCTTAACCCTGCTGCGTCTGCCGCAGCTGCCGCCGCCTCCGCAGCCGCGCGAGCATCCGCTGCGCTCCCTGCTGGCGGGGCTGACCTTCCTCTGCCGGAGCCCGCTTATCGGCGGGATTGCGCTGCTTGGCGGTCTGCTGACCATGGCCAGCGCGGTGCGGGTGCTCTATCCGGCGCTGGCCGGTAGCTGGCAGATGTCGGCCGGACAGATTGGCCTGCTGTACGCCGCTATTCCGCTCGGTGCGGCGCTGGGGGCGTTGACCAGCGGCCAGCTGGCCCAGACGGTGCGGCCGGGCGCGCTGATGCTGGCGACGACGGTGGGATCGTTTGTCGCCATTGCGCTGTTCAGCCTGATGCCGCACTGGGCATTGGGCGCGCTGTGCCTGGCGCTGTTTGGCTGGCTGAGCGCTATTAGCTCGCTGCTGCAGTACACCCTGATCCAGACCCAGACGCCGGAACATATGCTCGGGCGGATTAACGGTCTGTGGACCGCGCAAAACGTCACCGGCGACGCCATCGGCGCGGCGCTGCTCGGCGGCTTAGGGGCGGTGATGACGCCGGCGGCATCCGCCAGCGCCAGCGGCTGGGCGCTGGCGCTTGTCGGTGTGCTGCTGGTTGGGCTGCTACGCGAGCTGCGCCGTTTCCAGCGCCCGGAAATTGTCAACGAAAGTTAAGTCGGGTGCGCTTGCCCGGTGGCGGCTACGCCTTACCGGGCCTGGGGTACGGCAGGCCGGTGCAAGCTCAGTAGGCCGGGCAAGCGCAGCGCCGCCCGGCAAGGTGTTCAGGCCGCGTTCCCGTCCTGATGGCGCAGCCCGCGTTAGCCGAACAGGCTGGAGAGACGCTGGAGCACCAGCAGAGCGCTGTAGTAGTCAAGGCGGAAGGTCTCGGTGCCCAGCGGGTAGACGCGTTTGCCTGCGACCGCCGGGAGATGCGCCAGCAGCGGGTTAGCGTAGATGGCATCCGCATCTTTCTGGTCGCCGGCGAACAGGAACAGGCTCTGGCCGTTCAGACCGGCCGCGAGGTTCTCCCCGCCCAGCTGCACGATATCGTGGCGTTTACCCTGGCTATGGCTGGCGGGCAGGCCGCCCGGCAGCGTCGCCAGGCTAAAGCCCAGCTGTTCGAGCATCTGCCCCTGAGCCGATTCCGGCGTCCAGATATTGGCGCTGTGCGCGGCGGCGGTATAGACCAGGGCGGTCACCGGCTGCGGCGGCAGTTTCATTTTTTCTTTTAACGAAACGAGCTGTTTATTGAAGTCGGCAATGCGCGCGCTGGCCTGTTGTTCATGACCGGTGATCTGCCCCAGCTGGGTGAGCAGGGTTTGCCAGCTTTTATCGTCATAGTTGATGACCAGCGTCGGGGCGATGGTTTTAAGCTGATCGTACAGCGGCAGGGCGGAGTCGCCGCCGGTCGCGCTCACCAGGATCAGATCCGGCATCTGGGCGGCCACCGCTTCGGCGCTTGGTTCGCCGATGTACAGCCGCGCCAGCTTGCGGGCTTTGGCAACCTCGCTCCACTGGCGCAGAAAGCCCTGGCTATCTGCGACGCGGTTGTTCGGCGTGGTCGCGCCGCTGGCGACCACCGGAGCGTCAATCGCCAGCAGCGAACCGGTAAGCGTCACGCTGGTGGAGACAATGCGCAGCGGCTGACTCGGCAGGGTATGCGTCCCGTAGCTGTCGGTGACCTGGCGCGGCCAGTCCGCCGCCTGGGCTGAGGTAATTCCTAAAAGCAACAGCATGCCGGTCAGCGCACCGCGGCGGCAGAAAGAAAAGAAGTTCACGTCATCGCATCCTGATTTGAAAGGTGATAAATGCGTCTCATTTTCAACTTTGTGTCAGCAGGATGCAAGCCAAAGTGGCGGCGCCATGACGTAACGCGGTTGACATGGCGGGCAATACCTTTTAGGTTAGCCAACAAAAATATAAATGATAATTATTCTTAATATCTTTATCGTTTTTGGAGGATGAT
>OKVM01000831.1_pt1 | contig 10946 bp, 9 predicted proteins | sample 1606841 | NCBI WGS metagenome assembly OKVM01 (sample SAMN03281010, study PRJEB24777) | human gut metagenome | isolation source: fecal sample PR157 from 1 month old male Malay infant, caesarean delivered... | reverse complement strand
TTTGCTAAATCGTTAGGGCGGGTTACCGTCGCTAGGGTTCGAATCCCTAATCCTCCGCCATGCTGAGACCTCACATCGTCTGATGTGAGGTCTTTTTTATTAACCATACAGTGTAAGGAATGGGGATAGAGTTGACGTATTCATATCTGATTGCTTATAATGAATTGTATAAAATTTAATTTAAGGAGACTTTTATGAATACACAATATACACGTCATTTGTCGATGATTCGTCGCGCCCTTAGTATTGGGACCCTTTGTTTAGTGGCATCCTTTGGTGTGGCTCATGCAGAAGACTTTACAATTCCTAGTGCCCGTCCCGTGGTAGATGGTATGAGTACTGATGATGTTAAAGTAGTATCTGCTGCACATCCTGGCAATGCCAATCTTATTACACCAAATGATTGGACATACAAAGCATTAAAGACTCTGGTAAAACATGGGGCCATTACGGACACACATGGATTTATATTCGATGATAGCACTAGCTATACAAAGGATGAATTGATGCCTTTGCTTGACGAAGTCGTAGAAAAACGGGAACAAATGAACGACAATGATCGTCAATTTGCGTTGCGTATCTACCAAGAAAACATGCGTGATGTCATGGATTATCGCATTGAACGAGATAAGAAAATCACCAAAGAACGGACCTTAACAGATGAACAAATTAAGGAAAAAATGAAGAAATTCAAAATTGATGACTCTCGTGTAAAGACTAACGGTGATGTTCGTATTCGCTATACAGGTTCCAAGAATGGAAAATCTAAAGCAGATGCGCGTGTACAAACAGAAATGACGTTCACTCTATGATCCCTACAAGGGAACAACATGATTAATTTTTTTAAAAATAAGTTGTTTACCGTCCATCAGAATGGCAAACAACATGTTAGTGAAGTATTTAAGTATATCGGACCCGGTATTATTGTAACCGTCGGATTTATCGATCCTGGCAACTGGGCTGCCAACTTAGCAGCAGGTGCTAGCTATGGGTATGAATTGCTATGGGTTGTAACACTATCTACGCTTATGCTCATCTTATTGCAGCATAATGTGGCCCATTTGGGGATTGTGCGGGGGCAATGCCTAGCAGAATGTGCTTATGAATTCTTACCGAAATGGTTGTCTCGTACGGTGCTTAGTACGGCAGGGATTGCGGCCGTAGCCACGGCGCTGGCGGAGTTTATTGGTGCTGCTATTGCATTAAAGATGCTCTTTGGTATCCCTCTCGTTATCGGTAGCGTGTTGACGGCTATCGTATGTACAATTATGCTCATTACAAACTCCTATAGTAAATTAGAACGTATCATAGCCGGGTTTGTATCCCTTATCGCATTGGCCTACCTTGTGGAGGTCAATATGGTCGATGTCAATTGGGCTGCAGCGGGTATTGGCTGGGTCAATCCGAGCATACCTAATGAATCGATGCTCGTTATCTTGAGCATTTTAGGGGCTGTTGTTATGCCTCATAATTTGTTTTTGCACTCCGAGGTCATCCAAAGTCGTCAGTTTAATCGACAAGATAAGGAGATTATGCATCGCCAGTTGCGATATGAATTCGTAGATACATTATTATCTATGGGCATTGGTTGGATGATTAACTCCGCCATGATTATACTAGCGGCGGCCGTATTTTTTAGTCATGGCATTGCTGTTACCGAATTAGAACAGGCAGAGGAATTATTGAGACCTTTAATTGGACCTGCTGCGGGTACCATCTTTGCATTGGCCTTGCTGTTTGCCGGCCTTGCATCATCGGCGACAGCCGGTATGGCTGGGGCGAGCATATTTGCCGGCATGTTTGGCGAGTCCTATGATATGAAGGACTTTCATAGTCGTTTAGGATTGGGGTTAACATATATTCCTGCACTATTATTGATCCTGTTTATTACGGACTCCTTTCAAGCCTTGCTCGTTTCACAAATGTTCTTGAGTTTACAGTTGCCGATTACCATATTCTTACAACTATATATGACGAGTAGTCGTCGTGTTATGGGCGCTTATACGAACCACCGATTTACGGGAATTATTCTTTGGGGCATTGGTATTATCGTAACATTGATGAATATTTACTTATTAGTTATAGGCTAATATATACCGCTTGTTTTTGTGAAAGCTTTCACAGAAATAGGCGGTATTTTATTTTGTTTAGAACCAGAACCAAATAGATTTATGAAATGTAGTTGTAGTAACGTATAAGCCTGTGAAATATGGTACAATAAAGAATAGAATTTAATTTGCTACTATAGCAGTTTATATATGTTTTTGGGAGGATTTCATGGCAACAGAAAAAGATATGAATGAATTAAATGCACCATTACAATCTGATTATAAAGAGGTTGTTCACGACATTGCAGAAGAATTATTAGCGCGTCTTAACATTGAAGAGGATGGCGCTATTATCGATATGTTCCAAACAGGATCTCTAGACCCTTGGCAATTATTCGTGTTCTTCTCCGCATTAGAACATGCACTTATGGAGTTTAGAACGGACAAACGCAAGAAAACCGTTATCGTTCATGCTCAACCAGAGGCTCTTGTAGGCACAGGCCCTGTTGTAACACCTGTATCCACAATGCTTGAGCATATTTTAATGTCTCGCGTAAATGATATGAGCGAAGGTCGTTTAGAAACAGGTTTGCTTACCGTGTCTGGTGAAAGCATCGATTACGAAGGGGTTAATCTTAAGGGACGCCATGTAGTTATCATTTGCGATATCCACGATAATGAATCTCCTTATTTGGCAGAATGCATTAAATTGTGTAAAGAAATGAAAGCTAGTCACGTTGTGGCAGTGCCTCTCATGTTATGGAATCCAGATCTTATCGATAATTTGACAGAGGAAAGTATCAAGGCGGAATTGTCCCATGAAAATCGTCCTCTCTCCTAGTAAGACAAAAACAATATCCCATACTGCAGAAGTAATCCGTGATGGTCAATTTCAGCCCCTTATTACGCAAAAGATTGTACAACATGTACAATCTCTCGATGTAGCAGCACTTGGTAAGGCCCTAAAACTAAAAGGTGATAAGGCACAATCTGTTTTCGATTTTTATGAAGAGTTTGAGTCTCATCCTGTAGGTTTTGCTTGTGAAAGCTACGATGGCATTGCCTTTAAATATTTAGATTGGGCAGGGCTATCTGATGAGGCTAAGGCATTTGGTGAAACTCATCTCGCTATTATGTCTGCATTATATGGCGTTGTAGAGCCTACGATGGGCGTCAGAGACTATCGATTAGATATGGTCGATAAGGTAGGGCTTAATTTATATGAAATCTGGCGTGAAGCGGTGGATGCATACTTTCACAAGGAGGATTGGATCCTAAATTTAGCGTCTAAAGAATATGCAAAAATGGTGAACCATCCAAAGGTGGTAACCGTTGAATTTTGGGAATTACGAGGCGATACATATAAACAGATGAGTACGTCCTCCAAAATGAGTCGTGGTATGATAGCGCATGCATGTTTAACGAGCCAAGTGAAGCATGTGCGAGATTTACCACGCGAAATTAATGGATTTATCTGCGTTACTGATATTGAATCTATTACCATACCAAGCGAATCGATGACGATTCGTTATGAAAGGAAGTGATGATTTGCAAGTGCAAGATATTCTCGCAAAAGATCTCGTCGGCGATGAATGGCTGACAGAGGATGAGCTAAGATTTCTCATGTCTGTAACTGATGAAGAACAGTTGCAGCTAATATATAAAAAGGCGTACGAAGTGAAGGCAAAATATGTACAGCCTGTAGCGTATTATCGTGGCCTCATCGAATTTTCGAACCGATGCATTAAAAATTGTAATTACTGCGGTATTCGCCGCGAAAATGATAAGACGGAACGCTTTGATATGAATCGTGAAGATATCATCAAGATGGCGCAGTGGGCGTATGACCATGAATATGGTTCTATTACGCTTCAATCTGGGGAACGCTGTGATGACATATTCGTTGATTATGTAGTCGATCTTATCCGCGACATTAAAGCTATCGGCGATGGTTCTCTAGGCATTACGATGTGCGTAGGGGAGCAAAGTGAAGAGGCGTACCGCCGTATGCGTGAAGCAGGGGCTAGCCGCTATCTATTGCGCATTGAAACGACGAATAAAGAGCTATATCACAAAATTCATCCTCGTGATGAACTACATTCCTTTGAAACGCGTGTTGAATGTTTACGCCGTTTGCGCCGCGTAGGTTTCCAAGTGGGTACAGGCGTTATGATTGGTCTGCCTGGGCAAACAGAGGAAGACCTTGTAAATGATATCCTGTTCTACCGTGACATGGATATCGACATGATCGGCATGGGGCCTTATGTGGTGCATCATGATACGCCATTAGGCCAAGAGGCGTTAGCAATGGGCATCGATGATGAAGAAGGTAAATTGCGTCGTATTCAATTGGGGCTCAAGATGATTGCCTTAACGCGTCTATTCTTAAAAGACGTAAATATAGCAGCTACTACAGCGTTACAAGCATTAGATCCGTTAGGTCGTGAAAAAGGACTCGCTGCAGGTGCTAATATTTTGATGCCTATTATTACCATCCCTGAACACCGTGCCAAATATTTGCTATATGATAATAAACCATGCGTGGATGATAATGCCGATAAATGTAAAGACTGCTTGACGCGTCGCGTTATGTCCATCGGCGATACTGTTGGGTGGAAGCAAAATGGGGATTCCAAGCATTACGGTAAGCGGACCGGGTCGTTTTAACTACACTGACATAGATTATCGATTAAAATATTTATAATTGTTATATTTATGTAGAAAGATAAATAAAATCCATATATAATAAAAACATAGTTTATTTTGTTTTATTATATGAGGTGATTTTATGGAAACAAAATGGTATTCTGACTTTTGGAATCTACTGACTCAACCATTTAAGGGCGGTATCGATCAAGTCGTACAGTATGGTACGTTGAAAAAGGGCTTCTTAGGTACAGCACTCTTATGGGCTATTCCTTACATCTTGATAGGCTTATTTGGGGCCTTGTTACTCCCATTACTTCCTAGAAATGAGTTTACTATGGTAGGTATGCTCGTCGGGGCTGGCGTAGGTTTCTTCTTCATTTTAGCCTATATTGCTTGTATTATTTGGTCCTTTGTCATGGTGGCTGTCGGATCCTATGTATTTAACTGGGTGGCTGTAAAAATGGGCGGTACTGACGATGTACAATCTGTTATGAAAGTGCAATGGTATCTACAAGGTTATGAAGTATTATTGTGTACCTGTGTGTATACAATTGTTTTCATTTTAATGGCTATCTTCGGTGGTTTGTTCGGCAGTTCTACATTATCCAATCTTATTTCTAGTTTAGGCTCTCTAGTAATTTTTGTTTTATCTATTTGGGTTGGCTTAGAATTGATGGCAAGACAAACTATGCTGACTAAGATGAAAGTATTCATTGCCGGCATCGTAACATCTGTTATCTTCATCGTTATCTCTCTTATTTTCATGGCTCTTCTTGGTGGCTGTGCATCCTTAGTGGGTCGATAATTTCATTATTATAAAAAATCCTCTTTTTTCGATAAATATTTTTTCGGAAAAAGAGGATTTTTATATTATTACGTCGAAATCATATATCAAGAACTCAAAGTTTCACATAAGGAGGCGATTCCGATGAAAGAATATAGTAGTGATCAGATTCGTAATGTAGCTGTGGTGTCCCATGATGGGGCAGGGAAAACTGCTTTAGTAGAATCCTTGTTATTAACCTCTGGTGCTGTTGATTTTGTTGGCCGTGGTCAAGATAACAAACATATTATGGACTTTGAGCCAGAAGAGATTAAACGGAATGTAACGATTCAATTGGGTATGGCCCCTTGTGAATGGCATGACCATAAGGTTAACTTTATCGATACACCGGGTTACAATGAATTCCATGGCGAAGTTCGTGCCGCATTGCGTGCTTGTGATGGCATGTTAATGGTATTATCTGCAACGACTGGCGTTGAAACAGATACGGTGCGCGCGTGGGATTATGCTGTTGAATTACAAATGCCACGTATGGCATTTATCAATAAAATGGACGTTGATGGTGCTGATTTCTTCGGTACTATTGAACGTATGCGTGAACTATTTGGCAAGGCAATTATGCCACTCCAAATTCCAATTGGCGAAGGTGCCAATTTTGAAGGCGTTATAGACGTAGCCAAAATGACTGCGTTTACTTACAAAGACGGCCAACCAACAGAGATTGCTGTACCGGCTCATCTTATCGAAAAGGCCCAAGAAATACGGGAAATGACCGTAGAGGCCGCGGCTGAAGGTAGCGATGAATTGTTGGAAAAATATTTAGAAGGCGAAGAACTTTCGTTAGAAGAAATTCGCCAAGGTCTACGCGAAGGGATGATTACAGGCCGTGTGTGTCCAATCATGTGTGGCAGCGCCACATCCCGTATTGGCTTAGATCAAGTGTTAGACAGAATGATTCGGTATATGCCAGATGCAGCAAAAAAAGTGATGACTGCTGAATCAGCAGACACTGGTGAACCAGTTGTGGTGCATGTGGATAAACCCCTAACCGCATTCGTGTTTAAAACCTTGCTTGACCCATTCGCAGGCAAACAAAGCTTTGTACGCATCTTCTCTGGTGAACTCAAAGAAGGTGATAAGCTGTTCAACGTTAATCAAGGAACTGAGGAAAAATGGAATAAGATGGTTACCCTTATCGGGAAGCAACAAATTCCAGTGACTGCCGCAAAAGCTGGCGATATCGTAGTGATACCGAAATTAGCTAATGCAAAAACAGGCGATACCTTAACAGCTCCTGATTTTAAGGTGAAGTACGATGCGATTCGTTTCCCTCAACCTTTATATACTATAGCTATGGAAGCTGTGAAAAAAGGTGAAGAGGAAAAATTAGCTAGTGCTGTGTTAAAAGTAGCCGAAGAAGATCCAACTTGTGTAGTTGTGAAAAATCCGGAAGCTCGCCAATTGCAAATTGACTGCATGGGCGAAGTGCACTTAGAACATATCCTTAACAAGATGGACCGTAAATACGGCGTACAAGCGAAACTTGTAACACCATATATTCCATACCGTGAAACAATTAAAGGATCTGCAGAAACAGAATCGAAATATAAAAAACAAAGTGGCGGTCATGGTCAGTATGGACATGTTAAAATTCAAGTTGATCCATTATATGATGGTCAAGAATTTGCCTTTGTAGACAAGATTTTTGGTGGTGCTGTACCAAGACAATATATACCAGCAGTGGAAAAGGGTGCCAAAGAAACCCTAGATAAAGGCTTAATTGCGGGATATCCTATGATTGGCGTGCAAGTGACACTCTTGGATGGATCTTACCATAGTGTAGATTCCTCAGAGTTAGCATTTAAAGTAGCTACGTCACAGGCTATCAAGGATGTAATTCCAAAGGCGAAACCAGTCCTATTAGAACCAATCTATGAAGTTAACGTGTTTGCACCAGATGCTTTCATGGGTGACATCATGGGCGATTTAAATAGTCGTCGAGGTCGTGTATTAGGCATGGAACAAAGTGAAAGAACTGGTATATCTGTTGTTAAAGCGCAAGTACCGTTGGCAGAAATGTCAGATTATGTTACTGTTTTGCGCTCTATGACACAAGGACAAGGCGTATTTAATCGTCAGTTCTATAGTTATGAAGAGGTTCCTCATAAGCAAGCCGATGAGATTATCGCTGCTTTTAAGGAAAAAGAGTAATATAAAATTGTCCACGTAGTTAATTCTAATATGAATTAACATGTAAGTAACAACTACATATACAATTTCATAGACAACTTCATATGTATAACAGTCTTGACGTAAGTCATAAAACTGAATAGTATTTTACGGACCCTCCATATATGTAGCGTATGGAGGGTTTGTGTTTATATAATCCTATGTGGAAGCTAAGCTTTTTATGTGCTACGATAGAGGTATAAAGATTGTATTACTATTGTATTTTAGTATAGTATGTCTATGCAGTATGGTTCCTATAGAAAGGATATAGTTATGTTTTTCTCCAGTATACATGCAGATTATACAAAAATGGGCTATCCCGCAGCCATCATTCGAGCTCTTGATTTCTTAAAAAACACTGATTTACAAGCATTACCTGGAGGTCGTCATGCCATCGAAGGCGATATGATGTATGCCAATGTGGATGATGTGGAAACAAAATTGTTTGAAACCACGAAACCTGAATCTCACAAGAATTATGTGGATATTCAATTTATGGTGAAGGGTCAAGAGAATATGGGCTTTTTTGTAGATCGTGGTCGTGTAAAACCGATTGAATCTTATCCTGAACGAGATTGCTATTTCTATCCTAATGAATCTGTCGATGAAGGACACATCCACTGTCCAGAAGGGTATTATACGGTATTTTTCCCATCGGATATTCATCGTCCTCTTTTAGCGGTTGACGATAAGCCTATAAAAATTCGTAAGGTTGTTGTAAAGGTGCATGTGTCTCTATTAGGTGAGTAACATGATGAAACGATATGAAGTTATCGGTATTATATTAACATTATTAGGCGCCACCTTGTGGGGCGTGTCAGGCACATCCGTTCAATTCGTAGGTAATTTCCGCAATATGAACCTAGAATGGCTCTTGACGATGCGTCTTATTACGGCCGGTCTTTTAACCGTTCTATATGGATGGATTCGTCAAGGCAATGCTGTTTTTAATGTATTCCGTAATTGGCGAGATACATTAGGACTCGTCATATTCGGCGTATTTGGTATGGCCCTGTGCCAATATACCTATTTCCGCTCCATCGTCATCGCCGGTGCGGGTATTGCGACGGTGCTGCAATATTTGGCGCCGTCTATGATTATCATTTATTTGCTGATGCGTTATGGCAAACGGCCTTCTACAGGAGAAATCATTTCAGTTATCCTTGCTTTAGTAGGTACTATTTGCTTGATGGGAAATAATGGTTTTTCTTTTGAAAGCTTCCGCAGTGATGTATTATTCTGGGGCTTATTATCTGCCGTGGGCGTAGCCGTATATAGTGTTTCCCCAGTGCGATTATTAGCTACCTATGGGACAATTCCTATTGTAGGCTTTGGTATGCTCCTCAGTGGTCTTGTGGCAGCGGCGCTTTTCCAGCAACCTCATTCGTATGCGACGTGGGATGTATGGACTGTGGTAGGCTGTTTTAATGTAGTTTTTCTTGGCACCATCGTGTCCTTTAATGCGTACCTTGAAGGGGTTAAACGCATTGGTGCGGTTCCAGGATCGATTTTGTCATCGATTGAGCCGATTTCAGCAGCCTTCTTTGGATGGGCTTTGTTAGGTAATCAATTTAACTGGGTTGGTATCTTAGGGATGGCCATGATTATTGCTACAGTTATCATCATTGCCTTAGAAAAACGAGGTCAATCATCTTAATGATAAACTTTTTGTAATAGTAATCAATCCTTATGCGGAGGTTGTATGGAAGAAAAACAGTGGATAGGCATGGGCCTTGCCATTATGGGGGCACTATTTTGGGGGCTTTCAGGTACATCGGTGCAATTCCTCGAAAATGCAAAGTATTTAAATGTAGAGTGGTTGTTAGAAGTGCGGTTACTTTTAGCAGGTTTATTAACAATTCTACTCGCCTATATGCAGGATGGGCCACGCATTTTTGATATATTTAAACATCCAAAAGACTTTGGTAAACTCCTCATATTCGGTTTATTGGGCATTGCGCTGGCACAGTACTCGTATTTTAAAGCTATCGCCATTTCAGGTGTAGGTGTTGCTACTGTTCTTCAATATGTGGCTCCTACTATGTTGATTATTTATCTCTTTATACGATATTTTAAAAAGCCATCCTTACCAGAATTATACTGTGTGGCCCTCGCTATGATTGGTACGGTGTGTATTATCATGCAAAAGGGGCTAATTCTATCTGCATTTAATGGGGATGCTTTGTTTTGGGGCCTCATTTCTGCGGCGAGTATTTGTGTTTACACATTGGAACCTATTGAACTTTTAAAAAAATACAGTACATCATCCATCGTTGGCTTTGGAATGTTTATATCTGGCATTTTGGCGTGTATCGTATTCCGTCAAGTGGCATCAGAAGCTATTTGGGATGGTATGACTTGGATTGGATTGTTTACGATTATCATACTCGGTACAGTTGTATCCTTTAATGCTTATATTGAAGGTGTACGTCGTATTGGTGCCGTACAAGGATCGATTCTTTCATCCTTAGAACCAATCTCGGCCGCATTATTTGGATGGGCCCTTTTAGGCAATGAATTCACTTTAGTGGGTATCTTTGGTATGATTTGTATCATCGCCACAGTGTTCATCATTGCTTGGGATAGACAACGGCAACTTAAACGAGATGTATTGGAAAAACTGAACAAGAAGGAAATAGTATAGATATAGAAAAACACATATGCTAGATATCTAATATCACGGCATATGTGTTTTATTGTTATAGTGATAATATATTATATTTTTTCTAATATTAATTCAAATAAATTCTCTAGTTTTTGTAAGTCTCCATATACCGTACCATCCATGTAGGTATTATATATGATGTCATTATCGGAAACGCGGATTTGTGCTCGATACCCTTTCGATATGGCAAGCGCTCGAATTACTTCACGTTGTGTTCGACCATTCCCTTCTCTGAAGGGATGGAAGAAGTTTAGCGCGTCTAGAATTTTAGCCAGTGAGCAAATAATACATGCTTTTGTATTGGCCTTTTGATGATATGTATTGAGCAAATCATTTAGATATTCCTCGGCAGAGTTAAATGATTGAATCGACATAAAAGGATTTCCACTTTTAGAGATATTAACTCTTCTGTATTGACCGGCCCAAGAATAAACGTCTTGAAAAAGATATTTATGAATTTTTTGTATATCATCAGTGGAATACACTAAAATCGGTTGTATATATAAATCTGCAAGCCGTTTTGATACATGTAGATGTTCATTATTTTTGGCTGAGTTAGAATCTAGAATAT
>OKVM01000827.1_pt1 | contig 11030 bp, 5 predicted proteins | sample 1606841 | NCBI WGS metagenome assembly OKVM01 (sample SAMN03281010, study PRJEB24777) | human gut metagenome | isolation source: fecal sample PR157 from 1 month old male Malay infant, caesarean delivered... | reverse complement strand
ATTATAAATGATCTTCATGAAGAAAAAATGAAGAAAATATAAGTTCATGAAATCTTCATTTTCAAACTTGTATGTTACTATTAATAAGCAGAACTTTTACCAATCGCTTTCACTAAACGTGGTCTCCAATGGAAGGCAGCTTGGTATGCTATATACCCAAACAGGATAACGGAGGCCCCGCCTTGTACAGGAACTTCTCCACAAGCGTAAATCGCATAGCTGTCGTAGGCAATGGCTACGGCGCTCATCACATAAATGAGGCGACGCAATCCCATAGTAGCACCTTCAACAGATAACATCTTATTCACTGCCACGCAGCAAAGAATGTACGGGAATACATTGGTCACTACCGCTAAGTTAACAAGCTGCGCAAACTGTTCATTCAAACTTTCATCGGTGGTCATCAAGGCTAAAATACCTTGCAATGCCAAGAGAATGAAAATACCCCTCACGGGAGAATCCACACGATTCACACGAGCAAATACTTTAGGAAAGAATCCTGCTTCTGCACAACTTTTAAACACACGGCTCAAAGTAAATTGCCATCCCATGATGGCTCCAAAACAGGACACTGCCATGAGGGCCATCACGATTTTGCCTGCTGTACCATTAAACATGTAAGCAAACACTAAACCGAAAGGAGCGGTGGAATTCACTAACTCGATGTTAGGAATGATACCCGCCATAATATTTGTAGATACAATATACACCACGGCTACTGCCAACGTGCCAAAAAATGTCGCTATAGGTACATTCTTTTTAGGATTTTCAACAGCATCTGCATTAGCGGCCGCCGACTCAAAGCCTAAAAAGCCCCACAAGGTGAGGGAAATGGACTGACTGACCGCATCAAATACGGGCAGTTCTTGTGGGTTCCAAACAGACACAAACATCTCTGGATCGAACCAAAACCAACCAAACACGCCAATAAATAAGACTGGCAACATCGTTCCCCAAATGGTAATGTTACTAATGCGCCCTGTACTCTTATTACCACGCACATTGATTAAAGCTGCCACCATGAGCAACGCGATAGTTGCTAAACTCACTTCTAATGGTGAAAGGTGTACGTCAAACAACACAGCCCCATACCCTACAATGGATATGGCGATGGCCACATTGGCAATGACCAAGGACACTGCATAAGAATAGTTCGCCATAAAATGGCCTGTCCTACCGAAGGCATATTCCACATAGCCACCTAAGCCGCCTGCTTTCTTTGTAAATAAACCACATTGGGCGAAAATATAGGCCAAGGTCAAGGACCCTAGTACAGTGATTATCCACGATAGGATAGAAATGGTGCCTACCTGTGCTAGTTGAGACGGTAGCATAATAATTCCAGCACCCAACATATTGGCTGCCACGATGGATGTCAGTTGGAATACAGACATTTTTTTAGCGGTGGTTTTCATGTATCAAGCCCCTTTCCATACATCACTTGAACATTTCAAGTATCCGTGTCGTCAAAAACCGCTAGCGCCACTAGTCCGTACGGAATGGGTTCGGATGTAGTGACGCAATTTCATTCATTTATCGATTCATTGTAACACCTTTTACCCCTCATGGATAGATGTTTTTTTACAATTTTTTTAGGATTGTTATAACTTTCTATCATTTCCCTATCTTCCTATGATATACTATAGAAAATATGCTATGTCCATAGAAAGAAAGGATGTCCTTATGCAAGAACAAATCATTCAACTCTTGGGCGATGTGAACGGATTCCTCTGGAATAACATCATCATCGCTCTCCTCATTATTGCCGGCGTTTGGTTTACGGCGACCACACGATTCGTGCAATTACGACAACTACCAGAAATGTTCCGTATTTTAAAATCTGGGGCAGGAGAAAAAAGTAAAGGTGACCATCACATTTCTCCATTCCAAGCCTTCTGTATCAGTGTTGCCTCTCACGTGGGTGTTGGTAATATTGCAGGTATCGCTATCGCCATCGCCTTAGGTGGTCCTGGCGCTGTATTTTGGATGTGGTTCATCGCACTTCTTGGAGCAGCTACTAGTTTCATCGAAAACACATTAGGCCAAATCTACAAAGAACGCTTACCTGATGGCTCTTTCCGTGGCGGTCCATCCTATTATATTCGCCATGGCTTGAACAGCCCATTCTTATCTGTTTTATTTGCCATCTTAATCAGCGTTACCTACGGTCTAATCTATAACTCTGTACAAGCAAACACCATCGCTATCGCCGTACAACCTTGGAATATCGATGCGTCCACAACAGGTCTTATCGTAGCAGCTTTATCTGCACTGGTTATCTTCGGTGGTGCCAAACGTATCGCTCAAACAGCTGAGTTTTTAGTGCCTTTCATGGCAGGTTTATATTTCCTAATCGCATTGTACATCGTGATTGCTAACATCTCTGTATTACCAGACGTAATTTCTGCTATCTTTACACAAGCTTTCACTGTTGATTCTGCTACAGGCGGTTTCATCGGTGCAGCTGTAATGCAAGGTATTAAACGTGGCCTGTTCTCCAACGAAGCCGGCGAAGGTTCTGTACCAAATGCATCCGCTTCTGCTGATGTAAATCACCCAGTAAAACAAGGTTTAATCATGTCCCTTGGGGTATTCGTGGATACTATGTTTGTATGTACTGCGTCCGCCTTCATCGTTCTTGTATCTGGCGAATACGTACACAGTGATTTAACTGGTATCGCTCTTGTGCAACATAGTATTGGTCATCAATTAGGGGCTTGGGCACCTGCGGTTATCGCCTTATTCGTATTCATGTTTGCTTACAGTTCCATTATCGGTAACTATTTCTACGGCGAAGTGAATATTGCGCATATGACGAAAAACAATAAAGTTGCTATTAATGTATTCCGTGCATTAGTTATCATCATGGTCTATGTTGGCTGTATCGCTGAATTGAACCTTGTATGGAACTTAGCAGACTTGTTCATGGCATTCCTAGTACTTTGCAACATTACCTCTATCTTACGCTTAGGTAAATTGGTAACCATTGCTCTGAAAGACTATGTAAGCCAAAAATCTAAAGGTATTGAAGATCCTATCTTCGACCGTGCTATTTTACCAACTCAAAAAGGTATCACTTGGTGGCATAAAGGTCACGAAAACGAATAATACTATACTGAAAGGGTCCTTCGGGGCCCTTTTTTCATGCTTATCACATACTGTACGCATCCCTTTATATTGGGAAGCCGTACTATATGTTATAACAATTGCAGCCCATAAAGTAATGATTAACATATAAAAAAGAGGGACGTTGACGCTATGTGTGCAACGTTCCTCTTTTTTGATCTGTATTACATTTCTTTGTATTCACTGGTATTATATTACAAACCTGTATTTGATCGTATTTATTAGTACCATTACAACGCATGTAGAATAATATATCTAACATATCTATGAGATTATTGTTCTTACTAATGTTGCAATCGCACTTTATACCGATATAGCCTTCTCTAGTCGGAAGGAATAGATGTATACCTCTTTTACAGGGTATGGTGTCAATCGTTCCAAAGCTTCTTTATAGAGCATGAGCTGAATGCGATAGCGTTCTATTAGAGCCTCTTCGTCTAAGCGGTCGGTCTTGTAATCCACCAACACCCAAGATCCCTCTTCTAGGAATGCCGTGTCGATGATACCTTGTAGGAATAAATCTTCTCCGTCTAGCATCTCTGGGTATACTCGCTTAGCTGGGAATAGCATACTGAACGGCAATTCTCGTTCCACTCGCTCCGCTCTTAACAATCGTTGTCCTAGGTGAGACTGAAAGAAATCATAAATCCGTTTTTCACTGATTGCCTTTCGCTCCTCATCTGTCAGATACTCTTGCAACGCAAGGTTATCTAAAGCTTGTCGCAAAGATGGTCGCGTATAGCTTTGCAACGGCAACCACTGCATCACTTCATGCATGAGAGTACCCCAACGGGCACCACTGCGAATCGGCGTGGACTCATTTATGGATGATAGAGTGACATCAAAAGGCCCAAGGTCTTCTGGGGCGTCTTCTAACATATCCTCTGCGCCATTCCCTACACTATTTTCTATGCCGCTCTGCGCAGCTACATCCACCTCCGCTTTACTCAAATCAGTCGTAATACCTATTGTTAAAGCATCTTCGGTGAGATCATCCGAACCTTTAGACCTATCTTCATGTACAACGTTATCCGTGAAACTATCTACTTGTGTAGACTCCGTCTCTAGACTACCATCGCCCTGCTCTCCCCGATAATTCGGTTCAATCATCTGTTTCGCTAATTCTTCTAGCTCTACAAAGCGTCGTTTGATTTCAGATACAGAGATTTTTCCTGCTCGTTCTGTGGAACTTTCATAAGGATACACAGAGGTCAATCGGTCTACCACGACAGGGGCCAATGATGGCGCTTCCACTGGTAATTGGGCACGTACTTGTTCCAAAATGTCCACCTCTACAGACAGTGTTTCCTGTGAAACACTGTAGTCATTCCCATCATGAACATGGAATGACACCGGACAATCTTTGTACGGTATATCTGGGAATTGCGGGCTTTCTACCTCTGCAAATTGGCGCAACTGCGTGCCCCCTGCTACATGGCGAGCCAAACTCCTCAAGATCCAATCTAAATAAGAATTACATCCTAGAATTTGCTCTTTCGTGAAAGCACTTTCACCCCACTGCAATACAGGTGCCACCCACTCGCCCATTTTCTTCGTGGCTGGTCGATCCGTGGAACCATTGATAGACCCCTTCATATAGCCTGTAATATACAGTTTATCTTTAGGTCGAGTCAGCGCCACATAGAGGATACGCTCCTCTTCGGCTTTCAAATTTTCTTCTAAGGCTTGGCGCACGAAAATCCATGGGACCGAATTATACATGACGCGCAAATCTGGGAAGTATCCTTTTAAGCCCACCCCATATTCCTTATGCAATAGCAAGGACCGGTTCAAATCCATTTTGTTAAAGCCCTTTTGGGTGCCCATGAGGAACACCACAGGGAACTCTAAGCCTTTACTTTTATGGATGGTCATAATACGAACCACATTATCCGCTTCACTCACCGTTTTGGCAACGCTCAAATCTTCTCCCGAAGCCTGCAAACTTTCAATAAAGCGCAAGAACCGGAATAGTCCACGGTAATTGCCATTTTCATATTGTTTCGCTCGCTCATACAGAGCCAGTACATTGCCACGGCGCACCAAACCATTCGGCATAGCGCTCACGTATTCCACTACGTGTAAGGTATCGTAAATGTGCCAGATTAAATCGGTAATGCCTTGACGGCGAGACATGGTGCGCCATGTATCCATAGAGTCCACAAAGCGAATCCACCCTGCATTCTGAGTTGCTTCCACAAAGGGGCGCAATCCGCTCCACAAGCTGTTCTCCCCTACGGACAAGCGAAGTCGCCCTAGGTCGTTCGCATCCATCCCGATAAGAGGTGATTGCAAGACGATGGCCATGGGCAAATCTTGCTCTGGATTGTCAATGATTTGCAACAAGGACAGCACAAATTGTACTTCCATAGCACTGAAATAACCGGATTTCTCCTCCGCATAGGCAGGAATTCCCTCTCGCCGTAAAAGGTCGATCATACGACTGGCAGATCCAGAGATAGACCGCTTCAAGAGCACAATATCTCGCCATTCCATAGGACGGAAGGTGCCGTCTTTATCTTGCACCAAGGTACCGTTGTTCTTTAACTCTTGGATTTTACGGATTACAAAGAGCATTTCCTTTTCATCATTCTCTAGGTCTTCTCCTTCTTCCGTATCTGTCTGCGCCTTATCCTCATCACAGCAAAGAACGTGCACTTCCACGTCCCCACCTACCCATTCTGGTGGCGCCTCTTCTACGATGCGACCTGTATGGAGGGACTCTGCCTCACCATAGGTGAGCCCTGCTCCTTCGTCGGTCATGATTTGAGAGAAAATAAAGTTCGTCACATTCAAAATGGCTTCATGGGAACGGAAGTTTTGGGACAAATCGATGCGTCGTTCCACACCATTTACATCATGATCAAACCGATGGTACTTTTCCATAAATAGTTGTGGATCTGCCATACGGAAACCATAAATAGATTGTTTCACATCGCCCACATAGAATCGATTGTCTTCACGAGATACTAAGTTTACGATCGCCTCTTGTACACCATTCGTATCTTGGTATTCATCAACCATCACTTCTTTGAACGTATCTTGTAACTCTAGCGCCACCTCGGAAAGCTGCAATTCATCTTCGGATTCCGGGGCTACTAACAAGGCTAGACATAGATGTTCCAAATCTGAAAAATCAATCATGCCCGCTTCTTGTTTTGCCTGCTGAAAGTCCTCATGGAATCGTTTCACTAATTCAATAATACCTCGCACCAACGGCACTAAGTATTCCATTTGCTCTCGCCAATCTGCTTCGGTAATGGCAAAGACACCTTTCGGCATGGCTTGTAATATCTCTTTTCCTTCTGCCAAAATGGCTTTGATTTCGCTCAAGATAGCTGGGTCGCTTTCATTCATGGCCTTTGTGGCACGGAGTACAGGGAAACTAAATCCCCCAATGCCGACAACACCTAGATACATCGCATCCCAAGTGTCCGCCTTTTGCATGGCTTGCAGTAAGGTTTGCAGTTCGCTGACCTTCTCCATCCATTTGTCAAATCCATTGCCTAAGGTCGCCAAGCGCTGTGCCTCTTCATAGCGTTCTAGAAGATATTCAATTTGACGTTGTTGTTCGTCCCAAAATAGTCTCCCCCAGGTAGTTTCTCGCAAGGTCTGGTGTAAGGCACTTTCATAGGTAGTACACACCTGATCTAACCAGCGCATAGGCTGACTTTGCGCCAAGGCAAAGTTGTATATTTGAAACACCGTGTCCCGCAAGACTTGGTCAGAACGTTCCGTGCTGAACATGTCGCTCACGTCATAAATGTTATACAAGCCTTGCTCGTAGGCCTCTAGCAAAATCTTATCTAGCACGTCGTAGCGCATGAGCGCCAATTCTCCTTCATTGCCGATAGTAAAAGAAGGGTCTATATCTAGTTTATAGAAATAACTACGGATGACCCATTGGCAAAAGGAATGCAATGTGGAAATATGGGCAGACGGCAACATATTCAATTGTTCTTCTAAATACTCGTCCCCTGTGGCTTGAAACTCTTCCGCTAGTTTCACACCGATACGGGCTTTCATCTCTGCGGCAGCCGCCTTAGTAAACGTCACCACCATCAGCTCTTGAATACTTAGTTCCCGCCGTTTCAAGCGTTGTATTATGCGTTCTACGAGGACTGCTGTTTTCCCAGACCCCGCCGCCGCCGACACCAAGATCGTTTGGGACGGTAACTGCCCCGGTCTAGGCGCATCAATGGCACTCTGTTGCGCATCAGTCCATTTCATAGGTAGCCCCTCCTGTTTGTAATCCTTCCATCTTCTCCAATGCTTCCTCTTCGGTCATAGTCTTAATATAACGATATCTATTGCGGGTTCCATCAAAGCGACATAAGGCTTGAAACTCGCAAAATTCACAAGGTCGCCGTTTATCTTTTTGGTACGGACTAATCGGGAACTCCCCATCCATCATCTGTGTACCGCTATTGGAAATAATTTGTTTTGTGTATTCCTTCATAAGACCAAATTGTTCTATAGTCTTTAAACTTTTGGATGTGCGACTATCTGGAGTGCCATCCTTTTTCAAAACAATCGGTACATAGGGGGAGTTACTTTGGTAAGCCCTTGTCACATCTAAGGATTGCAATACATCACCATCTACAAAGTATCCACTATTTTTCAACTGTTGGATATCAGCTTTTTCTTCCTCTGCCCGTCTATGATTTACGACTTCTGACAATTTCACTTGCGGATTCCGCACGTAGGTGTAGAGAGCCGCCGCCGTGCCAATTCGATCCTGTGTATTCTTTTCCAGTGCCAATAGATAGGTCATTAACTGCAATTTCAAACCATAGTAAATTTCATCAGCTCGCACTGTAGTGCCCCCCGATTTATAGTCGATGACAGCCGCATAATGACCCAGAGGTCCACGATATTCATCAACACGGTCAATTTGACCTCGCAATACGATGCTTTCACCGTAGTTCTTACCCAATGGAATGCGCACTGGATACCAACTAGATGTACCCATGCCAAAGCTTTGCTCTACTTCTGTGGTGGAAAACTCGCTTTTCTTAGACCAATCTACGAGACGTGCCACAGTAGCCGATAAGGTGGATGTCAATCGAGTATACAATTGTGCTTCGTACGCATCTCGCTCCTCTGTACCCATCACCGCATCGGCAGCTTCACGGCATAAAGATTCTTGTTCTTCCTCTGTTAGGTCACGCCATTGTCGACCTTGTTGCAATAGATACTCTCCTAAATAGCGCAATGTATCGTGGAGGAATGTACCGATTTCGGGAGCTCCAAAGGATTTCACCTTCCGTGGGGCTAATCGCAATGCATATTGAGCATAGAAACTGTATGGACAACGATGGTATCGTTCTAATCGTGTGACAGAACCCGTTAAGGCATCGCTGCGCAGTAATAATCCTCGCACAATGGACTGCTCAATACGTGGCACTACATTGGAATCAAACATACCTCGCGTAGCAAAAAACACCTCTCCTCCATAGCCCGCTTCCAACCCCCAGTTATAGAGGCTCCACCAAGTGGAAGAGATTGTATCGCCTTTCATAAGGGCACTCATACGACTGGAAAAGAGTCCTAAACTTTGGGATGGTCGCCATAGGTAGTCCTGTTCTCGCCCCTCCGGCATAGATAGTGGCGCCTCTTCGATACCTTTCACAAAGCCGTATTGTTGTAGCCGGCGCACCACCAAAGACGGTTCCATTTTAGATCCTTCTTCATCAGATGTCACATAAGACAGATGTAGTCCTTGGCTAGCACGAGTACAGGCCAAATAGAACAAGAAATTTTCATTGAACATTTGCCCCAAGGCGCCCGCCGCCAATTGCACACCTACCTTTGCTAAGGCGGTCCGCTCTTGGTCACGCAGAATGCCTTCGTCCCCCATTTTACGAGGGAATACGCCCTCATTGAGGCCTAGTACATAGACTTCCTTCGCATCTGTCATATAACTACGGTCGATGGTGGTAATCGTCACATGGTCCAAGGATGGCGGTACCAAAGAGTAGGTCACTTCACTGAGACCTTCCTCAATAATAAGCCCCATCTCTTCAGCGCTTAATTCCTCTGTGCCCGTTACAGATGCACACTCCTCTAACAATTGAATGGCATGTTTATATAACTGTACATGGCTAGCACTTTCTTGCACATCCCCACGTTCTTCTGCTTCGTCATACCAGACTTTCAATTGCTCTGGAATGCGCCAATCTTGTATGGTTTGGAAGAGAAACTCACTCCATTCTTGACCGGTATGTGGCAGTTTGCAGAAATCATAAATAGGACGTAGTAACTGATGTAACACACGGTCATGTAGGTCTTGCATCACAGTCCGTCGCTCATCATCTTCGCCACCATAGGTCCAAGTATCTCGTAACCACGCCACCCCTTGAATACCGTATTCTAAGCAATAATTCTCAAGTCGATCTACTTCTTCACGAGTGAACGGCGCAAAATCTGTTTTCAACAAGCGGAACACTGCATCATGATCAAAAAAAGTACGATATACATGGAAGATGCCTTGTAAAAACTCCGTCAAAGGGTGGCTAGTCATCATCTTCCGTTGGTCCGAGAAGAAAGGGATGCCATAATTTAGGCATGCTTTTTCTAGTACATCACCATAGGACTCCATGTCCCGTAATATAATGGTGCAGTCCTTCCATCGATGCCCTTCTTCTTGACGATACGCCAAGATTTTCCGGCACACTGCATCCGCTTCCCGTTCTCGATTGTAAGCACTCACCATAGTCAACGTATCATCGGTTGTATTCGGTTTCATGGGAGTTCTGAAAAACTGTGTATTCAACTGCTGTAATACAGGGGTTCCTCGATAGACCTCGGTCATAGTATGCACTGCCGCCTCCGGATACCAAGTCATCATATCTCGATATGTCTCCCAGACCCGGAAATACATGGATCCCTTGCGACTGTGTATCTCTTCCTCCAAGGAGGGTAAGCTAATCGTCATATGACAGGATTCACTAAGAGAAAACAACCGTTGAATCAAGCGATACTGCAAAGGCGTAAACCAATGAAATCCATCTACAAAGACATGGCAGTGCTTCATGAGCGGAGACTGTGGTAATAGGTCGATTAATTCTTCCATAGAGTCTTGGACGCCCAACTCTTCCAAGGCTGCATCGTAGCGTTCTAACAACAAGGACAGCTCTTGTAATTTACGACCCAACACCATGGAATCTACTTGTTCCACAGCTCCTGACAAATCCTTCGGCGTTACTCCAAAGGCTTTGCACTCCGTCAACAACCCTTGTATAACATCTCCAAAATGAGGTTGTTTTGCTGCTTGTTTAAACAAGTCCAACTCCCCTGCCGATTGTTTTAATAACACCCGAAGGACTAATTTTTTGCCAATTTCAGACAAACCGCCTTCTTTCACTTTCCCCAAGGATTGATACACTTGATAGGCCAACCGTGTCATGCCCACCACGCGCACCGTAGTGAACCCTTTTTCCTTACGATACTCCGCTAGCTTGCGCTCCATCATATACGTGGCAGGGTCCGGCACAAGGACGATAATCTGGTGATCTGGATGGTCCTGTAAAATTCGTTCTATCTCTGCGAAACAAGCCGTAGTCTTTCCCGTGCCGGCTCCGCCAATATATAACTGTGGTTGCATGTCCAACTCCTTTTCCTCTCAACATGTTTCATCTATCTCTATCCTATCATGTCTAGGGCACTTAGTAAAATTGCCAGGTCCCTCAACAGATTGACCTGGCAATAATATGTATGTAATTAACGGTACGCTACCCGTTTTGGTTGCATATCGTGAAAGTGCAAGCGCTCCTTCGCTGTGGCTTCCCAATCGGTACCCGGTTTGCCATAGTTGGCATAGGGATCAATGGACAAGCCCCCACGCGGCGTAAATTCGCCCCACACTTCAATGTATTTAGGTTCCATCAATGCCACTAAATCTT
>OKVM01000826.1_pt1 | contig 11058 bp, 1 predicted proteins | sample 1606841 | NCBI WGS metagenome assembly OKVM01 (sample SAMN03281010, study PRJEB24777) | human gut metagenome | isolation source: fecal sample PR157 from 1 month old male Malay infant, caesarean delivered... | reverse complement strand
ATTTAACGATTAGTATTTTTAAATACTTTTAATCTCATTGAGGGGTGAGATACTTAATAGTATAAGTGTGGAGGATTACCAAAGTGGGTAAAGATTTATTTAATGATCGTATAAGTCGATTTTCGATTCGTAAGCTGAATGTAGGGGTTTGCTCCGTTCTTCTTGGAACTCTGGTTATGGTTGGTACTGCTAGTCAAGTATCTGCCGATGAAACAGCTAACCAAGTCCAAGCAGGAGATGTAGCTAGCACTACTTCTACAGTGAGTGATGAGACATCTTCTCAGAATGCTGTTGCTGCTCAAGCTTCGACGGAAGTCGCAAATTTCTTATCAAGTTCTGAGACTAATAGTCAGTCTCAAACCGTTTCAAATGCTAGCGCAGCTACTTCTGAAACGTCTACAACACAAGCTTCTAGTGAGACAACATCTCAAGCAGCTTCGTCAACGTCAGCAACTACTGCAGCATCTACCACTAGTGTTGCTGGCTCTACAAGTGTAGGCAATACTACGGGAGTTTCAACGACAGCCTCTGTTACATCAGCATCATCTGAGACACCTGCTTCAGAAACAGCATCTGAAGCACAAGGTGTGGACGTTCAAGCAGAAGCTTCTACAACGAATGCTCTTTCAAGTGGAGCCGAAGCGTCTGCTGTAGAGCAACCTGTTGTAACAGCAGAAACTTCTGGTCGACGTCGTACACGTCGTGCATTAGGTGATCCTAATGACGAAAGCTTGATTGGGGATGATGTTGAAGATGCAACTTCAACTCCAAAAGTTGAAAAACCAGGCTTTACAACAAATGTTGATGCCAAATCTATGGCTAGCCAAATCTCATGGTTGGACTTTGGAGATGTAGCTAACTGGACAGGAACTACTACAGTACTAGTTCCTAAAAGTGAAGTTAAACCAACTGAGAACTTAGAAGAAAAATTGGCTCTTCAAGTTGGGTCTACCTATACCAAGGAAATTATGCCTGGTTATGTAGTTACTGTAAAAGTCAAATCCTTGAAACCTTTCCAAGCGACTGAAATCTATAAGAAACGGATGGAAAATCAAGGGGCTACAGAAGCTGAAAAAGCAACCTATGATCCAAATGCAAAAAATGGTTATGTAAGTGGAGTCACTTCAAATGCTGCTAGGCAAGCTTTTAACAATGGTGAAGAGGCCAAAATCGTTGCTGATGCCCAAAATAATTGGACTGAAATCAGATTTGAGAATATTGATACGAAAACCAAGAAGACTACCATAAGTTCAGCTTTGAATGGTGGAAATATTGGAGTTCAGTTTGAAATCTCTGCAACCTTCCGTGGTAAGACAGTTAAGCCAGCTATTGTTATGGCTGATGGGGAGTCTGCTAACCCAGGTGAATTAGTTATGTTTACTACCAATGGAGAAGGTTGGCAGCATATTGGAGAATGGAAAAAGTTTACCAGACCAACTACTTCTGTAACATATTCACCACAAGATACTGAAAATCTTTTTGGACCTAATCCTAAATTTAATAATACCAACTTAAACCAACTTCGTAGATCTACTCAAGTTGGGCCAGAAAAGAAACCAGTAGCTTGGAAGTATTTTGGAAATCCAGACCAAGTTACAGGTGGTCTAGGAACCGGTATCTTTGGACCAAACATTTCTGAAGGTAATTATACTGTTCCAATCGTTATGACGCGTGGTGCCTCTGAAGTGGGGCTTTATGTCGCTTCAGGTGGTAAACAGTCAGCAATGCTAGGATTCTTCCCAATTGATGAAGGGGACGCTCCTGAGTCATACGGAAAAGCTATGCATACCATTGCAACTGTAGATGGTGTAACTGGTGCTAAAGTAAATCAACCATATATTGGTAATGTGAGCCCAGATATGGATGAGAATACCGTTCTTGACTGGTTCGGTGATGATAAGGCAACTACGGCCGATGAAGGAATTGACCAATTGCTTCCAGATGAGCTTAAAGGTACAACCAATGAGATGATCAAGATGGATCGTACACGCCCAGGTAACTACAAGCTGTCAATAGAAGCCCATACAGATGGAGCTTCAGAAGCTTATATCTACGGTTGGATAGACTTTAACCAAAATGGAACCTTTGATGAAGATGAGCGTTCGAATCTAGCAACCATTACCAAAGATGGTACGGTTCAATTAACATTTGCTAATAGCAAAACCTACATTGACCCAAGTGTTAATGAATTAGGAGTTCGAATCCGTATTGCTAAGAATGCAAAAGAAATCGAAAGCCCAACTGGTATGGCCTTATCTGGGGAAGTGGAGGACTTCAAGACTCAAATCACCCATCCACCAAAAGGGGAGTTTAAAGAAACCACTGGGGTTCAAGGTGCTAAGCAAACCGCTACTGTAGCCTTTACTGCTCGTGGTTTGCAAAAATATAGTCGAACTGAGTCAGCTAAAATTGATGAAACAGTAGAACCATACATCGTTGATTCAAATGGTAACAAAGCTACTTTAGATTCTGAAGGTTATTATGTAGTCCCTGGTCAAGGTAAATACAAGATTACTGGTAATGGTACAGACGTGGATGTGGAATTCATTCCAGAAGATCACTTCCTTGGAACAGCTGATGGCATCTCTATCCGTCGTACAGACAGCAATGGCTATGATACTGGCTGGTCAACAAAATTCCCAGCTGACGAAGCTAACGTAGATACTGTTTTAAATACCATGGATGGTCTCTATATTCCAACTGTTACACCAAGTAATATTGAAGGGGTTGATAAAACATCAACGGATGTTCAAGGAACAACTCAAACTGAAACTCCTACCTTTAATACAACAGTTACGAACTCGAATGGTGAAAAGATTTCTATCACACCTAGTCTTACTTACCCTGCAAAATTAGTGGATCCAGCTACTGGTCAAGTGACTGATGATTCATCTGTAACAGTAGCAGGTGAAGGAACATATACAATCAATCCTACAACTGGTCAAGTGACTTTCACTCCAGAACCAAGCTTTACTGGAACAGCTACTGGTGTAACTGTTTCACTTACTGCAGGGGTTGGTTACGATAAAGATGGAGATGTGTCAGCTGATGCTGTTAAGACAGCAACAGCTAAGTACACACCAACTGTAACACCTATCACAGTGACTCCTACAGACAAGGTTTCTGCGGATGTTCAAAACGTTCCTCAAACCCAAACACCAACCTTTGATTTGAGTAGTGACAAGACTGCAAAAATTACAAGTAAAAAACTGGTCGATCCAGCGACTGGTCAACCGACTGATGAAACTACTGTGACAGTAGCAGGTGAAGGAACATATACAATTGATCCAACGACTGGAGCAGTTACGTTCACACCTGAGAAAGACTTTGTTGGTACTGCAGCAGGAGTAACTGTGCAGGCAACTGCTACAATTACAAATGCGAACGGTAAGACTGCAACTATCACATCTGATGCAACTTATACACCAACTGTTGTAGCAGCTGTTCCAACAGCAAGCCCTGCAACTTCAAAAGATATCCAAGGTGCGACTCAAACAGGTACACCAACCTTTGCAGGAACAACTGTTCAAGTAAATGGTGAAGATAAAGCTATTACCATTAAAGATAATAGCTACACACTTTTGGATAATGATGGCAATGAAGTGACAAGCACACCAGCTTATGCTGCTGATGGTACAACTGAAATTGGTACATATTCAATCGATTCAGCTACAGGTCGAGTCACTTTCACACCGACAGATAAATCATACACAGGTGTGGTAACACCAGCCAAGGTTCAAGCTGAAAGTTCAAACGGTATTAAGGTAGATACAACCTACACGCCTGAAATCGTACCGGTAACGCCGACAGCAACACCAGCTGAAACAACAGATATCCAAGGTGCCACTCAAACAGGTAAACCTGAATTCAAGGGTGGAACAGTAACTGTTGATGGTGTTGAGAAAACAGTGGCTATCAATGAAGCTGTTCCAGCAACCTTCGACGATGGTTCAACAACTAAGACAGTTGACGGCGTTGGTACTTACACAGTAGCAGCAGACGGAACTGTGACATTTGTTCCTGAGAAATCATTTACAGGCACAGCACCAGCAGTCACAGTCGTTCGTGAAGACATGAACGGTACTAAAGCTTCAGCGACTTACACACCAACTGTGACTCCGGTAACGCCAACTGCAGCTCCAGCTGAATCAACAGATGTTCAAGGTGCCACTCAAACAGGTAAGCCTGTATTTACTGAGGGTAACAGCCGTGTGCCGATGAATGATGATGTTGCCGCAACATTTGACGATGGCTCAACAACTAAGACAGTTGATGGTGTCGGTACCTACACAGTAGCAGCAGACGGAACTGTGACATTTGTTCCAGAACCAAGCTTTACAGGAACAGCCCCAGCAGTTACAGTTGTTCGTGAAGACATGAATGGTACTAAAGCTTCAGCGACTTACACACCATCAGTAACACCAATTACAATTACTCCTACAGACAAGGTATCTGAGGATGTTCAAAATGTTCCTCAAACACAAACACCGACCTTTGATTTGAGTAACGATAAGACTGCTGAAATCACAAGCAAGAAATTGGTGGATCCAGCAACTGGTCAACCGACTGATGAAACTACTGTAACAGTAGCAGGTGAAGGAACATATACGATTGATCCTACTACAGGAGCGGTTACCTTCACACCTGAAAAAGACTTTGTAGGTACTGCAACAGGTGTAACAGTTCAGGCAACTGCGACTATTACCAATGCTGACGGTAAGACTGCAACCATCACATCTGATGCAACTTATACACCAACTGTTGTAGCAGCTGTTCCAACAGCTAAACCAGCTACATCTAAAGATATCCAAGGTGCGACACAAACTGGAACACCAACCTTTGAAGGTGCAACTGTTCAAGTAAATGGTCAAGATAAAGCTATTACAATCAAAGATAATAGCTACACACTTTTGGACAAAGATGGTAATGAAGTGGCGACTACGCCAGCCTTTGCTGAAGATGGTACAACTGAAATCGGTACGTACTCAATTGATCCAGCAACTGGACAAGTGACCTTCACACCAACTGACAAATCTTACACAGGTAAAGTAACGCCTGTTAAGGTTCAAGCTGAAAGCTCAAACGGCATCAAGGTGGATACAACCTACACACCTGAAATTGTTCCAGTAACCCCAACAGCTACACCAGCTGAAACAACTGATATTCAAGGTGCTACTCAAACAGGTAAACCTGAATTCAAGGGTGGAACAGTAACAGTTGATGGCGTTGAGAAAACAGTAGAAATCAATGAAGATGTTCCAGCAACATTTGATGATGGCTCGACTACCAAGACAGTTGATGGCGTTGGTACATACACAGTAGCAGCAGACGGAACCGTAACTTTCGTCCCAGAGAAATCATTTACTGGAACAGCACCAGCTGTAACTGTTGTTCGTGAAGATAAGAACGGAACCAAAGCTTCAGCGACTTACACACCAACTGTGACACCAGTAACACCGACTGCGGAAGATACAACATCTACTGGTAAACAAGGTCAAACTCAAACAGGTAAGCCTGAATTTACTGAAGGCAACAGCCGTGTGCCAATGAACGATGACGTTCCAGCAACCTTCGATGATGGTTCAACTACTAAGACAGTAGATGGCGTTGGTACTTACACAGTAGCAGCGGACGGAACTGTAACCTTTGTTCCTGAGAAATCATTTACTGGAACTGCACCAGCTGTAACAGTTGTTCGTGAAGATAAGAATGGAACCAAAGCTTCTGCAACTTACACACCAACTGTAACTCCTGTCACACCGACAGCAACACCAGCTGAATCTACTGGACCTCAAGGTCTAGTTCAAACTGGAACTGTAACTTTCACTGAAGGTGATGAAGTAGCTCCAATTAACAAGGATTCGATTACACTTCTTGATGAAAATGGTCAACCTGCAGCATCAGTAGAAGCGAAATCACCAGCAGGTGATGTGATTGGTACCTTCACTGTTGATAAAGAAACAGGTGTTGTGACTTTCACACCAACAGATAAATCTTATTCAGGTGATGTTGTCCCAGTTAAGGTTCAAGCAGCTGATACAAATGGAACAACAGTTGAAACAACTTATACACCGAAGATTACTCCAGTTGTTCCAACTTCTGAAGATGCTACATCGACTGATATCCAAGGTCAAACACAATCTGGTAAACCAACCTTTACTGAAGGTAATCCAAATGTACCAATCGATGAAGATACTCCAGCTACCTTTGACGATGGTTCAACCACTAAGACAGTAGATGGCGAAGGAACTTACACTGTTTCTCCAGATGGAACCGTAACCTTCGTCCCAGAAAAATCATTCACTGGAACTGCTTCAGGCGTAACGGTTAAACGTGTTGATAAGAATGGTACTGAAATCACAGCTAAGTACACACCAACTGTGACACCAGTAACTCCGACAGCTGCACCAGCTGAAACAACTGATATCCAAGGTGCAACTCAAACTGGCAAACCTGTATTCACTGAAGGCGATAGCCGTGTGCCAATGAACGATGATGTTCCAGCCACATTTGACGATGGCTCAACAACTAAGACAGTTGACGGCGTTGGTACTTACACAGTAGCAGCAGACGGAACTGTAACTTTTGTCCCTGAAAAATCATTCACTGGTGAAGCACCAGCCGTGACAGTTGTCCGTGAAGATAAGAATGGCACTAAGGCTTCTGCAACCTACACACCAACTGTAACTCCAGTCACACCAACTGCAACACCAGTTGAAACAACAGGTAAGCAAGGTCAAACCCAAACAGGTAAGCCTGTATTTACTGAAGGCGACAGCCGTGTGCCAATGAACGATGACGTTCCAGCTACTTTCGACGATGGCTCAACAACTAAGACAGTAGAAGGCGTTGGTACCTACACAGTAGCCGCAGACGGAACAGTAACCTTTGTTCCTGAGAAATCATTCACAGGTAAAGCACCAGCCGTAACGGTTGTTCGTGAAGATAAGAATGGAACCAAAGCCTCTGCAGCTTACACACCAACTGTAACTCCAGTCACACCAACTGCAACACCAGCTGAATCTACTGGACCTCAAGGTTTGGTTCAAACTGGAACTGTAACCTTTACTGAAGGTGACCCAGTTGCACCAATCGACAAGGATACCATTACTCTTCTTGATGAAAATGGTCAACCTGCAGCATCAGTAGAAGCGAAATCACCAGCAGGTGATGTGATCGGTACCTTCACAGTTGATAAAGAAACTGGTGTTGTGACCTTCACACCAACGGATAAATCTTACTCAGGTGATGTTGTTCCGGTTAAGGTTCAAGCAGCTGATGCAAATGGAACTACAGTTGAAACAACATACACACCGAAGATTACTCCAGTTGTTCCAACTTCCGAAGATGCAACATCGACTGATATCCAAGGTGCCACTCAAACAGGTAAACCAACCTTCACAGAAGGTAATCCAAATGTTCCAATCGACGAAGATACACCTGCTACCTTCGAAGATGGTTCAACCACTAAGACAGTAGATGGCGAAGGAACTTACACTGTTTCTCCAGATGGAACTGTAACCTTCGTACCAGAAAAATCATTCACTGGAACTGCTTCAGGCGTAACAGTAAAACGCGTGGATAAGAACGGTACTGAAATCACAGCTAAGTACACACCAACTGTGACACCAGTAACACCAACTGCAACACCAGCTGAATCAACAGATATCCAAGGTGTGACTCAAACTGGTAAACCTGAATTCACTGAAGGCGACAGCCGTGTGCCTATGAACGATGATGTTCCAGCAACCTTCGATGATGGCTCAACTACGAAGACTGTAGATGGTGTTGGTACTTACACAGTAGCAGCAGACGGTACAGTAACCTTTGTACCAGAAAAATCATTCGTTGGAACTGCACTAGCTGTAACAGTGGTTCGTGAAGATATGAACGGAACTAAAGCTTTTGCGACATATACACCAACCGTAACACCAGTTACACCAACTGCAGAAGATACAACATCTACTGACAAACAAGGTCAAACGCAAACAGGTACTCCAACCTTCACACCAGGTAATCCAAATGTTCCAATGGATGATGATACACCTGCAACATTTGAAGATGGCTCAACTACGAAGACCATTCCAGGTGAAGGAACATACACTGTTGCTCCGAACGGAACTGTAACCTTTGTTCCAGAAAAATCATTCACAGGAGAAGGTACAGGCGTAACGGTTAAACGTGTCGATAAGAACGGTACTCCAGTTACAGCAACCTACACACCAACAGTAACCCCGGTCACACCAACTGCTGAACCAACAACATCAACAGGTAAACAAGGTCAAACTCAAACAGGTAAGCCTGAATTTACTGAAGGCGATAGCCGTGTGCCAATGAACGATGACGTTCCAGCAACCTTCGAAGATGGCACAACGACTAAGACAGTTGACGGCGTAGGTACCTACACAGTAGCAGCGGACGGAACTGTAACATTTGTGCCAGAAAAATCATTCGTCGGAACTGCACCAGCAGTGACTGTTGTTCGTGAAGATGTAAATGGTACCAAGGCTTCTGCGACTTACACACCAACCGTAACTCCAGTAGCACCGACAGCTACACCAGCAGAATCAACAGGACCTCAAGGTGTGGTTCAAACTGGAACTGTAACCTTCACTGAAGGTGACCCAGTTGCACCAATCGACAAAGATACCATTACCCTTCTTGATGAAAATGGTCAACCAGCAGCGGCGGTGTTTGCGAAATCACCAGCGGGCAATATTATTGGTACCTTCACAGTTGATAAAGACACAGGTGTCGTAACCTTCACACCAACGGATAAATCTTATTCAGGTGATGTTGTTCCAGTTAAGGTTCAAGCAGCCGATGCAAATGGAACAACAGTAGAAACAACATACACACCTAAGATTACTCCAGTTGTCCCAACTTCTAAAGATGCGACATCTACCGATATCCAAGGTGCGACTCAAACTGGTAAACCTGAATTCACTGAAGGTGACAGCCGTGTGCCAATGAACGATGATGTTCCAGCAACCTTCGATGATGGCTCAACCACTAAGACAGTAGAAGGCGTTGGTACTTACACAGTAGCCGCAGATGGAACAGTAACCTTTGTTCCAGAAAAATCATTCGTTGGAACTGCACCAGCAGTGACTGTTGTCCGTGAAGACATGAACGGCACAAAAGCCTCAGCAACTTACACACCAACAGTAACACCGGTAACGCCAACTGCTGCCCCAACAACATCTACAGATATCCAGGGTGCAACACAAACTGGTAAGCCTGAATTCACCGAAGGTGATAGCCGTGTGCCAATGAACGATGACGTTCCAGCGACATTTGATGATGGCTCAACTACCAAGACAGTAGAAGGCGTTGGTACATACACAGTAGCCGCAGATGGAACAGTGACATTCGTACCTGAGAAATCATTCGTAGGAACTGCCCCAGCAGTGACAGTTGTCCGTGAAGACATGAACGGCACTAAAGCCTCAGCAACCTACACACCAACTGTTACACCAGTCACACCGACTGCAACTCCAGCAGTATCTACTGACATCCAGGGTGCAACACAAACTGGTAAACCTGTATTCACCGAAGGTGATAGCCGTGTGCCAATGAACGATGACGTTCCAGCAACATTTGACGATGGTTCAACAACTAAGACAGTAGAAGGCGTTGGTACTTATACAGTAGCAGTAGACGGAACAGTTACATTCGTACCTGAGAAATCATTCGTTGGTGAAGCTCCAGCAGTGACAGTTGTTCGTGAAGATGTGAACGGAACCAAAGCCTCAGCAACCTACACACCAACTGTAACTCCTGTAACACCAACTGCTGAGCCAGCAACATCTACAGACATTCAAGGTCAAACCCAAACAGGTAAGCCAAGCTTCATGCCTGGTAACCCAAGTGTACCAATGGATGATGATGTTCCAGCAACCTTTGAAGATGGATCAACTACCAAGACTATTCCAGGTGAAGGAACTTACACCGTTTCTCCAGACGGAACAGTAACCTTTGTTCCAGAAAAAGCATTCACAGGAACAGGTACAGGCGTAACAGTGAAACGTGTTGATAAGAACGGTACAGCTATTACAGCTACCTATACACCAACCGTTACACCAGTAACACCAACTGCAGAATCAGTTACTTCAATTGGTAATAAGGGTCAAACGCAAACAGGTAAGCCAAGCTTCACTGAAGGCGATAGCCGTGTACCAATGAATAACCAAGTTCCAGCTACCTTTGAAGATGGTTCAACAACCAAGACGATTTCAGGTGTTGGTACTTACACAGTAGCTGCAGATGGAACTGTAACCTTCACACCAGAACCTGAATTTACAGGAACTGCCCCAGCAGTAACAGTTGTTCGTGAAGATGTCAACGGAACTAAGGCTTCAGCTACCTACACACCAACTGTCCTTCCAATCACTAAGTTTGTCGATAAAGAAGGTAAGGAAATCCCAGGATATCCTACAGTTGATGGTGAACAGCCAAAAGTTGAGATCCCAGGTTACCGCTTCGTAGAAACTAAGAAATTACCTAATGGTGATATCGAACATGTCTACGAGCAAGTAACGACATCATATGTAGATGAAAATGGTACTCCAATCCCTGGTTATCCAACTGAAGATGGTCAACAACCTAAGAAAGAAATCCCTGGTTATGAATTTGTGAAGACAGTTGTAGATGAAAATGGTAATACTCAACACATCTACAAACAAATTGTGACTCCAACACCAGTGCCGGATACAACTCCGACACCAGAGCCACAGCCAGCTCCACAAACAGAAGAGCCTAAGGCTCCAGTACTTCCAGAAACAAAAGAAGAAGCTCACTTTATCAATCCAAGTGATAAGACAGCTCAACTTCCAGAAACTGGTAGTGAGGATTCAAACCTTGCAATCTTTGGTTTGGCAAGTCTTCTAGCTGGATTTGGACTCTATGGCGCAAAACGACGCAAACGTTAAGATGATTTAACGGTCGTATAGGACCTTAAGAATCCAGATTTCAATTAAAAGGCTCCTTGTCAACTGTAGTGGGTGACGAAAAGCTAACATCTAGAGAGGACCTGATAGGTCTTCTCTTTTTTTATGT
>OKVM01000801.1_pt1 | contig 11481 bp, 6 predicted proteins | sample 1606841 | NCBI WGS metagenome assembly OKVM01 (sample SAMN03281010, study PRJEB24777) | human gut metagenome | isolation source: fecal sample PR157 from 1 month old male Malay infant, caesarean delivered... | reverse complement strand
TTCTTTATCTTTGTAGCACTTTCACGGTAGCGAAACGGTGGTTTGAATGGAAAGATGCTTGTCAGACACATAAAGACACCAAACTCTCATCAATAGTTCCGTAAATTTTTATTGACAGAATTTATTGGCGGCAGTGGCAGGTGTCATATAAAAACCAATGAGGGTAATAAATAATGATGAAGCGTAATATCCTGGCAGTGGTAATCCCTGCCCTGCTGGCAGCTGGCGCCGCAAACGCAGCCGAAGTGTATAACAAAGATGGCAATAAACTGGACCTCTACGGTAAAGCGGTAGGTCTGCACTACTTCTCTAAAGACAACGGCAAAAACAGCTACGGCGGTGATGGCGACCAGACCTATGCACGTCTGGGTTTTAAAGGTGAAACCCAGATTAACGATCAACTGACCGGTTACGGCCAGTGGGAATACCAGTTCAGCGGTAACAGATCCGAAGGTGGTTCTGACTCTCAGAAAGGCAACAAAACCCGTCTGGCATTCGCGGGTCTGAAACTCGGCGATGCGGGTTCTCTGGACTACGGTCGTAACTACGGTATCGTTTACGATGCACTGGGCTACACCGATATGCTGCCAGAATTTGGTGGTGACACTGCATACAGCGATAACTTCTTCGTTGGCCGTGTTGGCGGTGTGGCAACCTACCGTAACTCCAACTTCTTCGGTCTGGTTGACGGCCTGAACTTCGGCGTTCAGTATCTGGGCAAAAACGAGCGCGCAAGCAACTACGTTGTTAACGCAGACGATTCCAGTAACTTCAGCGACGTACAGCGCTCTAACGGCGACGGCTGGGGTGCATCTCTGAGCTATGAATTCGAAGGCTTTGGTATCGTTGGTGCTTACGGTGCCGCTGACCGCACCAACGCTCAGCAAGATTCTCGCCTTGCTGGTCGTGGTAAAACCGCTGAGCAGTGGGCTACTGGTCTGAAATACGACGCCAACAATATCTACCTGGCAGCCAACTACGGTGAAACCCGTAACGCCACGGCTATCGACGGCGGCTTCGCCAACAAAACTCAGGACATCCTGTTAGTTGCTCAGTATCAGTTCGACTTCGGTCTGCGTCCGTCCATCGCTTACACCAAGTCCAAAGCCAAAAACGTTGAAGGCGTGGGTAGCGAAGATCTGGTCAACTACGTAGAAGTTGGCGCGACTTACTACTTCAACAAAAACATGTCCACCTATGTTGACTACATCATCAACCAGATTGATTCTGACAACAAACTGGGCGTAGGCTCTGACGACACGGTTGCTGTAGGTATCGTTTACCAGTTCTAATCAGCAGACCTCTTTGTTAAATGCCTAAAAAACAGGACTTCGGTCCTGTTTTTTTATGTCTGCCAGCAAAATCTGGCGTCTTAAAAAAACACTCAGGCTTTTTGTCACTAACAGTTGGCATTTTGTAAATCTGCCGTTAACCTGATTACGGATTTCCCTTCTGTAACCACAATGGAACCTCGTCATGTTTGAGAACATTACCGCCGCCCCTGCCGACCCTATTCTGGGCCTGGCCGATCTGTTTCGTGTCGATGACCGTCCCGGAAAAATTAACCTTGGTATCGGTGTCTATAAAGATGAGACAGGCAAAACGCCGGTGTTAACCAGCGTTAAAAAAGCCGAGCAGTATTTACTGGAAAATGAAACCACCAAAAACTATCTCGGTATTGATGGTATTCCAGAATTCGGCCGTTGCACGCAGGAATTACTGTTTGGCAAAGGTAGCGCGCTGATCAATGACAAACGCGCTCGCACCGCGCAAACGCCAGGCGGTACTGGCGCGCTCCGTGTTGCCGCGGACTTCCTGGCAAAAAATACGGCGGTAAAACGCGTGTGGGTAAGTAATCCAAGCTGGCCAAACCATAAGGGCGTGTTTAATTCCGCCGGTCTGGAAGTGTGCGAATACGCTTATTACGATGCAGAAAACCACGCGCTTGATTTCGATGCCTTGCTGGCAAGCCTCAATAACGCGCAGGCTGGTGACGTCGTTCTGTTCCATGGCTGCTGCCATAACCCAACCGGTATCGATCCGACGCTGGAACAGTGGCAAACGCTGGCTCAGCTTTCTGTCGAAAAAGGCTGGCTGCCGCTGTTTGACTTCGCCTATCAGGGTTTTGCTCGCGGTCTGGAAGAGGACGCGGAAGGTCTGCGTGCGTTCGCAGCGCTGCATAAAGAGCTGATCGTCGCCAGTTCCTACTCTAAAAACTTTGGCCTGTATAACGAGCGTGTCGGTGCCTGTACGCTGGTTGCCACAGATGCGGAAACCGTTGACCGCGCATTCAGCCAGATGAAATCCGCCATTCGCGCCAACTACTCTAACCCTCCGGCACACGGCGCATCCGTTGTAGCGACTATCCTGAGCAATGATGCCCTGCGTGCTATCTGGGAACAAGAACTGACCGATATGCGCCAGCGTATTCAGCGCATGCGTCTGTTGTTCGTCAATACGTTGCAGGAAAAAGGCGCAGATCGCGATTTCAGCTTTATCACCAAACAGAATGGCATGTTCTCATTCAGCGGCCTGACGAAAGAGCAGGTACTGCGTCTGCGTGAAGAGTTTGGCGTATATGCGGTGGCTTCTGGTCGCGTCAACGTGGCTGGAATGACGCCGGATAACATGGCTCCGCTGTGCGAAGCCATTGTCGCCGTACTGTAAGTATCATAGCGCCAGGTAGTGCCTGGCGCTTACCCGGCCTACAGTGGTTTCCCATTGCAGGCCGGACAAGAAATTTACCAGACCGGCATTTCATCTTGCAGGAACGGGTTATGCAGTCGCTCATGACCAAGCGTCGACATCGGCCCATGACCCGAAATAAACGTCACATCATCGCCCAACGGCAATAATTTACGCTTGATCGAATCAATCAGCTGAGCGTGATCGCCACGCGGGAAATCGCTGCGCCCAACGCCGCCTTTGAAGATCACGTCACCGGAAATCAGTAGCCGTGAAGACTCATCAAAGAAGACAATATGGCCCGGCGTATGCCCAGGACAATGCAACACCTGTAAAGTCACATTCCCTACGCTAATACGATCTCCCTCATTCAGCCAACGGTCAGGCGTCAACGGCTGACACTCTTCCAGACCAAACATGCGACTTTGCGCCGGTAAACCCTGTAGCCAGAACTCATCTTCTTTTTCCGGGCCGATCACTGGCACGCCATAATGCTTTGCCAGTTCCGCCGCCGCGCCAACATGATCGAGATGACCGTGCGTAAGCAGGATCTGCATCAACGTCACGCCGCTGGCGTCCACTTCCTGTTTGATGGTCTGTGCGTCGCCGCCGGGATCGACCAGCGCGGCCAGACGGGTTTGCTCACACCAGATCAATGAACAGTTCTGGGAGAATGCGGTGACCGGAATAATACGATAGTTCATACTGCTCCTGTTTCGTTAAGTCTGCGGATCACCAGTGCCGTGCCGGCCCGGTGTCAATATGCACAAAATTACTGCGTGGGTAGTATCCTACACCACCTGCGCGCATAGATAACGCAGCTTTGCGAATATTACTTAACGAAACGCCTTCAATATGGAAATCCATCGCCTGCCCTTTCGTGTGGTAGCTTTTTTTCGCCACTCCACGACTGTGCGCACGCAGTTCGTTATTGGTATCCAGTGAGCGGTAACCCGAGATGAGCTGTACGGGCTTACGGGTGCCTAAAAGGCCTTGCAGGCGGAAGAGCTGGTCGAACAATCCTGGGTCGATGGCTTTCACTTTATTCGCGCGAAAATCACGGAAAAAATGGTTTAGTTTTGCTAATTCATCCTGAATATAGGCTCTTCCGTCGAAAAACTCCGCTTTAATTGACTCTCCGGTATGGAGGTTGTTCAGTGTCAAAATACGCGGACGTGGGGTGGAGAGTGTGGCAAATGCTGGCGTAGGCAAGATGGCGGCGCCGAGAGCAACGCCACCAAACGCCAGCAACTTGCGGCGATTAGCGTCAAATTTGTCCATGATAATCAGGTCTACAGGTAAATGTTTTCGTTAATATGCACTTCTGGCGCACGAGGGGCACCTTAACTGGCAAAAAAGCCGACGTCAAGGTGGCCCATCCCCAGCAACGGCGGGGCTTGCAGCGAATCAGCCCTGCCGATGACCAATATTACGACAACAGATTTATCAGAACTTCTTCATTTACCTGATTAATTGTTCTGCTTTTGACACAATTTGTGCGCTGGATCGCGCAGTCAGATCATAATTGTAAATATCTGTACGATACTGAGTGCGTCCGTCTGCTCCTACAAACGCCGTCAGGTAATACAGATTCACCGGAATATTCTGACGGATGTTGACGTACCGGGTATCACCTTGCTTCAGCGCATCCGAAATCCGCGTATCGTTCCAGCCTGCATCCTGAAGCAGCATATTTGCCAGCTCAGAGGCCTTATTTACACGCACGCAGCCGGAACTGAGCGCTCGCGTATCTTTCTGGAACAGATTGTGATTCGGCGTATCGTGCAGATAAATCGCGTCTGAACTTGGCATATTAAATTTGTAACGCCCCAGCGAGTTGTGCGCGCCCGGCGCCTGCTGGAAGCGGAACGGCAGATTCGATGGCGTAATGGTCGACCAGTCCACCTGCCACGGGTTAATCGTCTCTTTGCTGTTCCAGCCGCGCATAACGGTATAACCGTGGCGTTCCAGATACCCCGGATCATTCCAGACTTTGGGCAGAATATCTTTTCGGGCCAGCGTTGGCGGCACATTCCAGGGCGGATTAACCACCACGTTATTAAGCGCGCTGCTCATCATTGGCGTTTTCCGATCGGGGCGGCCAACAATCACCCGGGAAGCCAACACCTGGTTGCCGTTCTGGTAATAAACCAGCGAATAGGCCGGAATATTGACCATAATGCCCGTTGATAATTCTCCTGGCAGTAAACGCAAACGCTGAATATTCAGCGCCAGCACCCCCGCACGTTGCGCAGGCGTCACATTCAGCCATTCGCGCGTCGCCGGGCCGACAGCGCCATCCGCCCCCAGTCCTTGCCAGGTCTGAAAACGTTTCACCGCATCAACAAGCTCACGATCATAAGCCGCACGGACTGCCGGAGCGGGTTGGCTACGCTGAGTGGATTGCCGGGCGACAGGTTTCACGGCGGCAGGCTCCACCGCGACGGCGGAAGGGCTGACAACCACATCGGCCGCCACGTCATCCCCCGGGAGCGCTATCTTAGGCCCGCCTTCCAGCATACCGGTACGCTGTAAAATCTCACGCAGCGCAGGCACATCATTGCTCCACTGACCAGGACGCAACGTCGCGGTACTGGTCAACTGCGGCCAGGGGCGAGCGTCGCTAACCAGCTTTTTCAGTGAATCATGCAGCGCGGCGTATTGCGGATGCTGTGGCGCGAGGCTGGCGACAAACGTCGTCAGCTGACCGTTGTCCAGCGCAACCTGCCACTGGTTGATCACCGAAAGCGGCGGTGTTGCCAGCGCATAAGGTTTGTCGCTGTACAGCCAGCGCGTCCCTTTTACGGGAATATTGGCGATGAAATGGAGATAGCCCATCATGGCGTCGGATAAAACAGCATCTCGCGCCAGACCGGTGACTGACGGGTCGGTCAGCAGCGCGACCCAGGTGGTAAATTGCGGCTGGAACCCGGCGATGGCCACTTCCGCCAGCTGCTGCTGAAACGCTTTCACCGCATCGCGATTTTCCCACATTGGTTGCATATCGCGGGCGGCATACAGCAGTTCCAGTTGATTCAGATAAACCGGCGTATAACCAGAAGGAAGTTGCGATTGTAATTCAGCCCGGGCTTTCTCCGCAGAGATCCCCTCCGGCAGCGGCTGAATCCCCGCCATTACCGCTGTCGCAGGCGATTGCGCTTGCGGCTGTGACAACGCGGTAGGCTGTTCGCTGACGGTCGCAGAGCTGTCGCCAGGAATCATTTCAGGCTCATCGGCCTGCACACTGAACAGTGGAGCAAATGTTACGGCCAGGCATAAACTGATTGCCGACAGCCGACGACTACAAATTTTGTTAAGCAACATCCCTTGCCCCCTGTTTCTTTATCATACTTTGAATAGCCAGGTTGCCCGCTCACATTGGGTAAAAACCTGAAAACGCCAATACCTTCTGAAGTATGACGAGCAAGCCTGCTTACTCGTCAGGCTTACCTTCAGTATATAAACATCAAAAAGGTTTTGCCTAACCTAATGTAAAGAAGTTTAAAGAAAAAGCACCTGGTGTAAGGTGCTTTTCAGACTTCTGTTTATCGATTTTATGATGAAAAAAGACGGCGCGAAGGCCGTCTTCATCTTACTTACCCGGCGGCCTGCGACGAGGCATCTTCGGTGCCAGTGCCAAGTAGGGTCTCCGGCAGTTGTGGAGCGAAGCCACGCAGTCCGACCACATGAACGTGTTCGGTATTGTGGAAAACCTTACGCACCAGCTTATAGGTAGTGCCTTTCTCAGGGCTGATGTTTTCCGGCGCAGCGATGATAAGCTGCATTTGCAGACGTTCGCACAGTTCGAACAGCGTCGCGATGGAACGCGCATCCAGACGCGCAGCCTCATCAAGGAACAGCAGGCGGCATGGGGAGATATCTTTTCCGCGCAAGCGGCGGCCTTCGTCTTCCCAGCTTTGTACTACCATCACCAGAATGGACATCCCGGTACCAATCGCTTCACCGGTAGACAGCGCGCCGGACTCCGCACGCAACCAGCCGTCTGAACCACGGTTGACCTCGACTTCCATCTCCAGATAGTTACGGTAATCCAGCAGCTCCTCGCCAATGGTCTGCGGCGTACGCTGCCCCATATCAATCTGCGGATTCAGGCGCTGATACAGCTTCGCCAGCGCTTCAGAGAAGGTCAGGCGGTTGCTGTTAAACAGATCCTGATGCTGCTCATGCTGTTCGGAAAGAACATCCAGCAAGGTCGCATGCGTTTCCCGCACGTTAACGTTGAGACGCACGCTGTTCACCTGACCGAATGAGACGTTTTGCAGCCCCTGGTTCAGCATACGAATACGGTTTTGTTCGCGCTGAATCGTCTTACGAATAATGTTCGCCACGCTGCGCGAGCTGATCGCCAGCTTCTGTTCGCGGGAGGTTAGCTCTTCCGTCAGGCGACTCAACTCAATTTCCATCTGTTCGATGGCCTCAACCGGGTCATCGGTACGGATGATATCCTGGCGAATACGCTCCCGCAGATGCTGGTAAACCGCCACGAAGAACTGGATCTTACGTTCCGGTCGTTTTGGATCTTCCGACATACGTAATACATCACGCAGGTGTTCATTATCCGCCACCGCCAGACGCAACGCACCCAACGCCTTATCCGACATGGAGCGAAGTTCATCTGCCGACAGATAAGCCAACTCGCGACGATGCAAACGGCGCTCTACCCCGTTATCTTTCACCATCCGCATCACCGCGCACCACCCGGCTTTCGCGGTGACTACCTGCTCGCGCATTTCATGATAATCGCGTTCCAGCTTGCGCAGTCTGCGGGTCAGGTTATCCATTTCTGCTTCACAGAAGGTCAGCGCTTTTTCCAGCTGGTTACGACGTGAGCGGTTATTGCTCAGTTGCGTATGCAGTTCGTCACGGCGGATACGCGCGCGCTCTTCCGAACCGCTGTCGGCGCGCACGCCGATATCCTGTAATTCACGTTGCAGGTCGCCCAGCAGCTCTTTCTTGGTGTCATACGAGCTTTTCAGTGAGGCCAGAACCTGATTGTACTGGCTGAGTTGCGCGGCATGACCGCGTAACGCTTCACGGGCACGGGTACGCTCGGCTTCCGCCTGTTCCAGACGCTGACGCAGTTTTTCGTTCAGATCGCTGTTGCCGCTCAGCATTTCGGCCGAGTCGGAATAGCTGAAGTGCGCCCGACGCTGTACGACCTCGGTCAGCGCAAAAGCCTGCTGACGCGCATCCCGCTGCGTTTGCTGGGAGTATGCGTAATCTTCTTTCAGTTGCTCAAACTGTTCGGGATCGTTTTGCAGAACCGAGACGATCGGCTCCAGTTTGGCTAACTGATTACCGTGTTGCTGTATAAAACGCGCCGCTTCCTGCGCATCATCCAGACGTTCCTGAATTTCATCTACGCGGTCAGCCAGCGTGTCGTCCGCCAGCAGGTTCAGGCGCGGCAGTAAGCGGTTCAGAGCGGAGACGCCCTCTTTCGCCTGTTCAAACTGAATACGCTGCTGCTGGTTGTCGTTTTCATGCGTAGCCAGCGCGCGTTCCAGTTCAACGCGACGGCCATTCAATTGGCGAATTTCCGCTTCCGGGTCGGCCTCAAACGCGACCGCCAGATGGCTGCCGATAAAACGACTGAACGCCTGATGCAGACGCTGAGTTTTCTGCACGTCGAAGGACAACGTCGCAAAGCGTTCAGACAGCCCTTCGCGCTCAGCATGCAGACTTTCAATACGGTTTTCACGCGCGGCGCGACCAAAGATCGGCACCGTCGGGAAACGGGAATAACGCCACTGACGCTCGGCGGTTTTCACCACCACCGCGTTTTCCAGCTCATCAACGCTGAAGACGCTGTCATCGAACGACTGCGGGTCCCCTTCGATGAAATAGAGATCTTCCGGGCAATCCGTCAGCCCTTCAAGCTGTTCGGCGATCAGCGACAGATCCGGCACCACGATAGCATGACGGGACGGGCCGTACAGCGCGGAGAAGTACGGCGCGTCTTCGAAGCTGACGTCATCATAGATTTCCGACAGCAACACGCCGCCAAAACGCTCCGCCAGCGCGTTCAGACGCGAGTCTTCCGAGCCACCCGGCTGGCTTAAGCGTTCAATCTCTTCGTCAACCGCGTTCTTACGCGCGCCAACTTCGTCACGCTCTACAATCGCTTCACGCTCGCGCTCCAGCAACTGTTGCAGATACTCGGTTACCTCCTGGCTGGAGGTAAACTCTTCGCCGCTCTGTTCGCACAGCTGATTCAGACTGTTTTGCGCCGCCAGCCAGATCGGGGCGCGCTGCATTAAGTGCTGAATGCGGGACTGGAGTTGCTCCTGCTCCTGACGCAGCGTCATACGCTGTTCATGGGCGTTAGAAACGCTATCCGACAGGGCGGCGATGCGGGCTTCCAGCTCCTGGTGCAGCGCTTCCAGCTCATCAATGTCGAAATGTTTGCCCTGACGTTTACAGAATTCCGCCAGCAGACGTTCAGCTTCCTGCTGTTCGCGCAAGCGCTGTTCCAGCTCACTCAGACGCATACGCAGCGGCTGAACCTGCTCCGCCAGGTGACGCTGTTCCACGCCTTCGCGCAGCAGGTCGCGCGCCACGCTCCAGGCTTCATTACGCGCCAGCGGGCCATTAATGGCGGCCACCAGCTGATATGCCTGTTCAAACTGACTGTGTGCGGTTTGCGCCACGCTCATTTTCTGTTCCAGCGAAAGCAGTTTTTCCGTTGCTTCCTGCTCTTTCGCCTGGAACGTTTCCAGCCATTCTGCGGCGCTGTCCGCCGTCAGGTCAGGCAGATGACAAAGCGCTTTGGCGCGGTCGAGCGCCTGGATCGCCTGGTTATACTGAATCGCGCGCGTCTGCTGCACATCCAGCGCCTGCTGATAGTCCGCCAGTTGGCTTTTCAGTTCATCCACTTCCAGCTCGGCGGCTTCCGCACGGGCTTCGTTCTCTTCCTGCATGTCGGCGGCTTCAGCCACCACTTCATTTTGCTCTTCGAGACGAATTTGCAGCTCATCGAGATCCGCTTCGTAGCGCTCGATCTTCTCCTGCTGGCGCAGCGCGGTCTGCACCAAGTTCAGGTGGTCGCTGGCGGCCTGGTAATCCGCTTCCAGATCCCCTTCCGCACCGTTGTGCTCGCCCAGTTCACGCGCCATGTCGACGTGTTTGTACTGTTCCGCCGCCAGTTGCTTACGCGATGTGTACAGCTCGCGACGAAACTCCAGCGCTTTATCCAGATGAACCCGACGTTCGTTGGCGTGGCGCATGTAGTCCGCCGCCACGTAGTTAGTGGCTTCGCTAATCAAATGCTTGAACAGGTCACGATCCGACTGGGTTACGCGGATCGCTTCCAGCGTCATACGGTTTTCACGCAGCGCGGCTTCCATATCCTGGAACGCTTTACGCACGCCGCTATTTTCCGGCAGCAGGTAGTCACGCAGGGAACGGGTAATCGCGCTGGAGATCCCGCCGTACAGCGAGGCTTCAATCAGACGATAGAACTTGCTGCGATCGGACGCAGAACGCAGACGGCGGGCAATGATGCCCAGATCGAACATCAGCGAGTGATAATCGGTGATCGAGTTAAACTGCTTAAACTGCACGCCTTCCATCGCATCGAGCTTCTCTTTCAGCTCCGCGAGGGTCAACACGCGCGCCTGGCGCTCGTTCAGCGTTTCCGTCACCAGCTGCGTCGGCTGCACCGACATCGGCAAGCCCTGAATGGCAAACGGTTTGATATCAACTTTGCGATCGCGTCCAGCGACCTGCTGCAAACGTACGCCCACCACAACACGCTGATGGCGGGAATTGAGGACGTCGAGCATGGAATAACAGACGCCCGCTTTCAGCTTACCGTGCAGGCCTTTATCGCGCGATCCGCTGGTGGCCCCGGCTTCCGTGGTGTTACGGAAATGCAGTAAGGTTAAGTCCGGGATCAGCGCCGTGACGAACGCCGCCATCGTGGTGGATTTACCGGCGCCGTTCCCGCCGGACAGCGTGGTGACCAGCTCATCGAGGTCAAAGGTGCGGGCAAAAAAGCCGTTCCAGTTAATCAGCGTTAGTGAGCGAAATTTACCGCGTTCAATCATTATTCTTCCTCTCCACTGTCCGGCTGATTCTCTTCGGTCTCATCGTTGAGTTGCAGGTGATTTTCAACCGGCATGGCTTCCCCATCGCGGATTAAGCGACGCTGCGCTTCACGCGGATCGTCACCGGTACGCACATCCGCGCCAAAGCGGAACACCGATTCCGTGATGCGGAATTTGCTGCTGTCATGGCCCATAAACCACACCATCCCTAAGCGACGCAGACGGTTTAACGACGAGCGCACCTTCTCCTGTAGTTTCTGACGATCCACGTCAGACCCCGTTGAGCGGTTGTTGACCAGTTTCAGCAATTTGGCTTCGTCTGTCAGGGCGAGCAGCTCATCGTACAGTTCCTGCTGGGTAAAAATCCCCTCATTTGCCAACCGCTCCGGGCTGAGATAGAGGTAACAGAGGATTTTACCCACCATCATGTCCAGTTCAGACAAGACGGAGCGCGGGATAATCGTCGTGGAACGCGGGCGCAGGTAGAAAAAACCCTCCGGCGCGCGAATCAGTTCGACGTTATAGCGACTGTAAAACTCTTCCAGATACTCCTGGAAATCCATCAGGAAGGCATGATTATCCAGCTCATCCAGACCGATATGTCTGCCGGAGCGTAATGCGCTATCCAGCGCCGGAAATAACGGGTTTGCCAGCGCCTGCGCCAGCTTAACCGGCATCACTTGTTCAATATTTGTCAATGACATGCGCCTGTACCTTGGCTCCGTAATCA
>OKVM01000796.1_pt1 | contig 11521 bp, 6 predicted proteins | sample 1606841 | NCBI WGS metagenome assembly OKVM01 (sample SAMN03281010, study PRJEB24777) | human gut metagenome | isolation source: fecal sample PR157 from 1 month old male Malay infant, caesarean delivered... | reverse complement strand
TCCACGTCAAAGCCCATATCCGCGAAGGATGTAGCAATAACTTTGGCACCGCGGTCATGACCGTCTTGGCCCATCTTAGCAATCATGATACGAGGGCGACGACCTTCGAGTTCTTCAAAGTCATCTGCCATTTGACGTACTTCTTTGATTACATCGTCATCTTCATATTCGCTGGAGTATACACCGGAAATAGAGCGGATAACCGCTTTATGACGGCCACAAACTTTTTCAACAGCAAAGGAAATTTCACCCAAGGATGCACGAGCACGAGCAGCTTCAAGTGCAAGAGCAAGCAAGTTGCCTTCACCAGATTCGGTAGCATTGGTAATCGCTTCGAGACAGGATTGAACCTTATCTTCGTCACGGTTAGCACGCAATTGTTCGAGACGACGGATTTGCGCTTCCCGTACAGCTGTGTTATCTACATCGAGGATATCTAATGGATCTTCTTTATCTAGACGATATTTGTTGATACCAACAATGGCTTCACGACCAGAGTCGATACGAGCTTGGCGACGAGCTGCCGCCTCTTCGATACGCATCTTAGGAAGACCTGTGTCAATCGCTTTCGCCATACCACCAAGGGATTCGATTTCTTGAATATGGCCCCAAGCACGACGAATCAATTCGTCAGTCAATGCTTCTACATAGTAGGAACCGCCCCATGGGTCGATAACCTTACATACCTTAGTTTCGTCTTGGATGTAAAGCTGAGTATTACGCGCAATACGTGCAGAGAAGTCTGTAGGCAATGCGATAGCTTCGTCAAGCGCATTCGTATGTAGGGATTGCGTATGGCCCAATGCGGCGCCCATCGCTTCCATACATGTACGAGCCACGTTGTTGAACGGATCTTGTTCTGTAAGAGACCAACCAGATGTTTGGCTATGTGTACGAAGAGCCATAGATTTAGGATTTTCAGAACCGAAGCTCTTAATAATCTTAGCCCACAACATACGAGCCGCACGCATTTTAGCCACTTCCATAAAGTAGTTTTTGCCGATAGCCCAGAAGAAGGACAAGCGAGGTGCGAATTGGTCAACATGAAGGCCTGCATTTACACCGGTACGGATGTATTCAAGACCATCGGCCAATGTATAACCTAATTCGATATCCGCCGTTGCACCCGCTTCTTGCATATGGTAGCCAGAAATAGAGATACTGTTGAATTTAGGCATGTTCTGGGATGTATACGCAAAGATATCACCGATGATGCGCATGGACGTAGCTGGAGGGTAAATATAGGTATTACGTACCATGAACTCTTTCAAGATATCATTTTGGATTGTACCGGCCATAACCTTCTTATCAACACCTTGTTCTTCACCAGCTAGGATGTAGAATGCCATAACAGGCAATACGGCGCCGTTCATTGTCATGGATACGGACATTTGGTCAAGAGGGATACCGGAGAATAGAATTTCCATATCGAGGATGGAGTCAACTGCAACGCCCGCTTTACCAACGTCGCCCACTACGCGAGGATGGTCGGAGTCATAACCACGGTGAGTAGCAAGGTCAAAGGCAATAGACAAACCTTTTTGGCCTGCTGCCAAGTTACGACGATAGAACGCATTGGATTCTTCGGCTGTAGAGAAACCAGCGTACTGACGAACTGTCCAAGGACGAGTTACGTACATTGTGGAATAAGGTCCACGCAAGAATGGAGGTACACCAGCCATATAGTCAAGGTGTGTCATCCCTTCATAATCCATCTCTGTATAGAGAGGTTTTAGTTGGATTTGCTCCATTGTTGTATTATATAAATCTTCAAAGCTTTTTCCTGTTTCTTTTTGAAGTTCAGCAAGCCATGCATCGCGAGATGTCGGCGACTGAGATCCCAAGCCAAGAGAGGAGAAGTCTGGATTTTTAAACATGAGCTCACATCCCTTTCTTATCTTGTAACGTATTTAAAATAGCGTAGCAGTTTGCGCGAACAGAGATGAAATCATCTACACCTGCTTCACGATATACAGGCTCTAGGTCCTTAGAAGGTGCCCCTGCCAAAATAACCGTTACATTCGGCATAGTTTCTTTCAATTCTTTCGCAAGTGGTGGAACCAATTCAGGATACGTATCATCTGTAGAACAGATAACTACCACATCGGCGCCACTTTCACGAGCCGCTTTAGCCGCATCAGCCGTTGTTTCATGACCATCATTTTTGATTACTTCGAATGCCGCTACTTCAAAGAAGCCTGTGGAGAAGTCCGCACGAGGTTTATGTTGAGGAATAGGGCCCATATTAGCCAAGAATACCTTCACATTATCTTTTGTGCGTTGTTTATAATTTTCCGTACGCATACGAAGGGCTTCAAATTGTTCCGTCCAGCGATGAGCCGTAATAGGTTCGATAGTTTCAGAGGAAATATCGCCCGCCTCTAAAGCACTGCGAATTTGGCGAATTGTCATTTTGTGTAATGCACCCAATTCGATAAGGCCAATCAATGCACCTGGTTCTGTTGTGCTTGCTTCTAACGTAGCTTGTGCTTTTACAAGAGCATCTTGATCTGCACCAGCCAAGTATTCTTCAAGATGAGCTACACGTTTTTGACGCAATGTTTCTTGATTTTCAGGTTTTGGATCAAGCAATTCTTCCGTCATATTAGCGTACATGTTATTACCAACCGCTACATCCTTACGGAATGCAAGGTTTTTAAAGCGTTCATTAAGAATTGTTTTAACTTGCGCTTGAGGATAACCTTCCTTCAAGGCAGCGATAATGCCACCTTTAGACTCGATAGTTTGGAATTCATCCCAAATTTTTTCGCATAGTTCAGCTGCCAATGTTTCTACATACCAAGAACCACCTACAGGGTCAACTGGTTGACGCAATTCGAATTCAGTTTGCAACATGACTTGAATGTTACGGGCAATACGACGAGAGAATTCATCGGATTTGCGAATTGGTTGATCAAATGGAGAAACTTCAAGACTATTGAGACCACCTACAACACCAGAGAATGCTTGTGTTGTATTACGCAACAAGTTTACATATGGGTCGTATACGGTTTTTGTGAAAGCAGATGTTCTACCGTGTACATGAACGGCACGGTCGCTTTCACCAGCACCGAAGGCCTCCATAATGCGAGCCCAAAGCACGCGCAACGCACGCAATTTAGCAATTTCCATGAAGAAGTTTGCACCCAAGGAGAATGTAAACATCATGCTCTTAGCAATGGTATGAATATCGATGTTGCGTTGTGCCAATTGCCGCACGTAGCAAACAGCTGTTGCCAATGCATAGGCAACCTCTTGCACATCGTTAGCACCGCCATTAGCGTATACATCACCGGATACGAGCACTGTTTTAAGCTCAGGTGCTTGATCCTTGGCCCATACAACAGTATGTGCCATTTCATCAAAAGCAGTATCTAAAGACATATGCAATGCACCGTCTTTAGCCCACACGCCGATAGGATCTGCACCAACGAGACCTTTCAAATCGGATGTTTGCTTTTTAGAAGCTTTCACAGTAGCCGACAACATACCGAGCAAAATCGCTGCAGATGCGCCAGTTTCAATATATAAAGGATTTTCCTTAAGATTAAATCGTTCAATTAATTGACTGCAATCGGCCATCGTATACAAGGATGTGCCGCCTACACCAACAGATGCGCCTACTTGCACATCTTGATCATGGCGTGTCGCGTCATCAAGACGAATGTTGTGAATAGTGCCGCCTTTCACAATTTCATATAAACTTGCATGATTAGCATCCTTCGGTAAGGACTCATCCACATATTGAGATACGCCCCAAGAATCTTTGATATAGCCGCTTGCTTTCGTGCCACGTAGGAACTCGCCAGCGCCAGGATAAACGCCCTTTGGAATCTTTTCCTGATGCAATGCAGGTGTATAGATAGGTTGTAACGTAATACCTTCATAGGTTTTGGTGAACATTTTTTTATGGAAATCGCCACCTTTTAACGCCTTTTCAACCTCAGCCTGCCATCGTTCATACGTAGGTTTCTCAAACTCATCAAAGGATACAGGCGCCAGTAAATCGCGTTCAGCGTCCTTTGAAGTCTTTTTGTCAGACATATATGTGCCTCCTTTTCAACTTGAAACCATACAGGGGGAACAGCGCACCGTACCAGTGAGTTGCTTCGTATATGAGTTCCATAGGTGCCAAATATATGTCCATCATGATGATGAATCTCCAGTCAAACTATTAAGCCTATGCCATATATGAACGACCCTCTAGCGTGGCAAATAAAAAAACGTGCCACCCGAGAGTGACACGTTAGGTTACATATTGAATGGTACACTAAAACTATTGTAAAAAGTATACCTCAATCCCCTTCCTATCGCTCGTAGGTACATAACGGTGATTATCAAATAGGCAGTTCTCCTGGCTCGGGCTCAACACCTTGCTTTCGCCTTCCCAGATTGCTCCAGTGACATGTATGAAAGCAGGCTCGTCCTTACAGTGGCGGGACCGCATCGGCTTGTACCGATTTCTCTATTAAGTCTTGCGACACCTATTCTCTATATTCGTTGTTCTAAGTCCAATATAGTGTAAAAATATGCACAAAGTCAATGAACATAACAGTTAATCATAAGTATCAAATTTCAAGTTATAACTAACGCATATATAGAATGATAAAAATGCATAGGTGCAATTTAGAGAAATTACCTCTATAATTCGCTACTGCTATACTACCACCATGTTATAATAATTCTACTAATGGGAGGTCGTATTATGAACGAAATAAACAAAAAAGGTCTCAGCACCACATTGTTGTGCTGTTTAATTTGGGGTTTGCTGCCCCTCTATTGGGCGCTTTTAAACCAAATATCATCCTTTTCCGTATTATCGCACCGCATCATCTGGTCCGGATTTTGGATGTTCTTCCTCGTCATCGCTACAGGGCGCCAACAACTGCGTATGGACATACAACTTTTACGCACCCATCTTACGCAATTAGGCCTACTATTACTGGCTGCTATACTTATTAGCATCAACTGGTTCACCTACATTTGGGCCGTAACAAATCAGCACGTACTCGACACGAGTTTGGGGTATTACATCAATCCCTTACTCAACGTATTGCTCGGTATTTTAATTTACAAAGAATCCTTGCTGTGGCCACAAAAACTAAGTATCGCCATTGCAATCTTGGGCGTGGCTATCATGACTGTTCAACTAGGTACATTACCCATTGTCTCTATCGTCCTAGCCGTATCCTTTAGCCTCTACGGCGCCGTTAAGAAACGACTCACCATCCATCCATTTTCGAGCATCGCCTTCGAGGCATGGCTCATCACACCGATAGCATTATGGTATTTAACGGCTATAGACACCACCTCGTGGACCTTTATCGAAAACCTAACGCCGACCGGTCTCCTCCTCATCGGCGCTGGCCTTACCACATCGATTCCACTCATCCTCTTTTCATACGGTGCCCGCCTATTGCCACTAAATATACTCGGCTTTTTACAATACCTATCTCCTACCATGGGCTTCTTCTTGGCCATCTTCTACTTTGGTGAAAGCTTTGGTACAGCACAACTCATAGCCTTCGGCTGCATCTGGGTGGCACTCGTATTGTTCACCCTATCTAATCAAATGACGACACGTATTAAGATAAAAAAATAGAATACATTACAAAAAAGCTGTAGCAAATGAAATTCTCATTTAATACAGCTTTTTATGTGTTCGTTTCACACGAGTCTAATGTAATATAAACTCAGATCTTATTAATCTAATTCATTCATATTGGTCGTATTCATATTAGAAATATAATGATTATAAGTCTCAACCATACGATTATAGTCCTTATCTTGTTTCGAACCCATATAAGTCCGGATAGCACCGATTGTAGAGTTTACAGAGGTTTTAACAGTGTCATAGTTAGAGTTAGTAATGCCATTAGACAAATCACCAATAGCTTGTAACTCTTGATTCATGGCATTCACATCCGGTTGTTTTTCACTATCTAACTTTTCAAGAACAGCGGTAAGTCTCAAATGAACCTCTTGTGCTGCGGCTGCGTTTTTCTTACCTGCATCGCGCAATTGTTGTAACTGTTGTTGCAATCGATCGAGGTTGATTTTATGCATCAGATTATCAAAATCTGCATAGATAGGCACAAATTGCTCATACAACTGTACATATTTTGGACCTAATTGCTGTTCCTTAGCATAGTTATCTGTGGTGTATCCTTTAGATTTATAGTATGCATCCAGTTCTTCGGCTACCGGTGTGATTTCATTCAATTTTGAAAGCAACTTATCTAGGGGCTCCTTCATTTCATCATAAGGAATACCGGCTTGCTTAGCTTCTTCTAATTCTTTTTGTAACTGTTTAAAGTTCGGTGTATTAAATACAGTTAAATGCTTACCTGCTTTTAAATCATTAATCGTCGGTGTATTCGCATAATCAAACATAACAGCCATGCGATTATATCGGCTTATGGCTTTCACATATTGATTAAATAATTGTACCTTATCCTGTTCCGACCGCTGTGCTATTTCCTTACGGCTCTGCTCAGTGCCCTGCCATAGCTCTGACATACTACAACCGCTCAAAAACAAAGGTGCTGTCAGCGTTAGTGCACACAACACAGCCATTGCCATCCTTTTGCCAAGTGGTTTCATGATGAATTCTCTCCTTTCATCAATATACAGCTTAGTTTATATATTCTAATTATATACCTAGTATAAATAATAAGAAATAACTCCTAACAATGGTTTTATACGTGTACAGATACAACCTATCCTACATTAGTGCAAACAGATATTGATTTAGCTAAAAATAGTAAATCCGTAAAGAAAACCTTAACCATTCCTGCGTGGCTTAACGATAGAGCCCTAGCGAAAGGGATTAATTTTTCTCAGCTTTTACAAGAAGCATTGGTGGAGAAAACAATGTAAATTCACATCATTAATTACTCAGCAAAATTAGGAGTACTGTCCACGCAATAACTGCTAAGGTGAGTAATATGATACAAAGCATCCACAGAATTGTTACGAAATAGAGCAATAATTTTAGTACATATAATACATCAAACCATTTACTATGACAATCTTCTAATCGCGCCATATATTTGGAGAGATGGCGCACCAAAAATGGAGCTTTCGCATTAGGATTCAGCTTCTTCCAGTACAGCATAATATACGGCGTTACAAAACAACCTACAAACACTAAGTATGTAAGGAATAGAGGTGTTTCTATATTATGTTGAGACATAAACCCGGACCAGTCCATGACCATTAGAGCACCAAGGTATAGAAAAACAAACCAATATATAAATCCTACCACTTTTAAAATAAGGCGAATCATCTGTTTACTATCCATTGTGACAATCCCATTACTATCAATAATCTAGTCTTTTCGAGTTTTATAAGACTATAATCCTACTAATGTTTTAAATCGCGCATTATTATGAAACCGTTCAAAATGATCTTGTTCAGCAGCAACCGCCTTTACAGAAGGATCAATTTTAATTGCTTTTTCAAGCCAATCAAGGGCCTTAGTATCATCTCCTTGGTCTGCATAAATGGTAGCAATACCATATACAGACCAAGTATTGCTAGGGTCCTTTTCTAATACCTTTTCAAACCATTGTTTAGACTCATTTAATTGGCCTTGTAGCTTATAGACCATGGCCATATTATAGTAATTAGCCACATTATTAGGATCTAAATCATAAGCCTTTTTAGTATCTGCTATGCCTTTAGTAGTATCTCCATTTAAAGCCGTAGCAAAGCCACGAACCGAATAAGCGTCTGCATTATTTGGATTATCCTTAATAGAAGCTGTTGCCTCCTCGATGGCTTTATTATAATCACCAGACGATAGGGCTTGCTTAGCGACAGTTAAGTGGCTATCTAGATTAGTCATTTTGCTACTGTCTTGAGTGGATATACTAGAACTTTTAGCATTGCTTTCTGTATTACTATTATTTGTATTCTGATTTACTCCACAACCACTAATAAATATAAGTAATGCAAGTATAGGCAAAATTCTTTTCATATCATATATTCCATTCTTAAATAATCTCCAAGATGCATAGCGTAATAATATAAGAAAAAGGACGAGCTGCCACTCGTCCTTTATTTGTTGTATTGTAGGTAATTTCATACACTCTACTAATAAATATAGTATACCATATTTATTAGAAAATAAATATCTAGCAATAAATACAAACACGCCAACAAAACAAAGTGCTAACATCATATAAAAATGTTAGCACTTTATTTAGTCTATTAAATTTTTGAATATTCCTTATTTTTTAGCCTTAGAGCAACGATCCAACAAGTATGCAACGCTTACGAATGGAATGCCGCCGCTTTCACCAAGACCAATTTCACATGTAGAACTAGAGCTTACGCCAAGTGTAGCACCGTATTCGGCAACTTCACTAGCAAGGTCTTTTGTAGCACATTTATTAAGTTCTGGTGTGAAGAAACCTTTTTGACCAGCAAAGCCATCGCATGCGAAGGATTTAATATTGAATACATGGTCAGAGCATAGATGTGCCAAGTCTTCGATGTATTGAGATTTGCCCAATACTTTGATTTTACATTGTTTATGAACAAGAACGCGTTCATCGCATTTTGTAATATCAAGACGAGGTACTACGAATTTGCATAAGAATTCAGAAATATCATTAATTTCTAAATCTGGCATATGCTTGAATGCATGGTTGAAGCATGCACTATGGTCGATAACGATTGGGTATTTACCATTTTGAGATGCTTTCATCAACGCATCGTGTAAATCTTTTACAGCCCGTTCATGTACGTCATCGTAGTTTTCAAAGCTCAATCCGCAGCAGAGGTTTTCGATATGTTCAGGATAGATAATATCGATTTGAGCCTTATTGCAGAGGCTTTCAACAACTTGTTGCAAGCTGCGTTGATCATCATAACCTTGGTTTTGACGGAACGCACGGTTCGCACAAGTACTGAAGTATACAACCTTTTCAAAGTTAGTAGGTTTAATGCGATTTTTCAATTTATAGCGATTAGCCTTAGGTGTTGTTTTAGGTACATAAGGTGTTACGCCAGTTACGCCATGTAAACCTTCCGTGATTTTGGAAATTGCTTTTTGTGTGATAATAGCACCAGCAATGCCTTCAAGGCTTACGCCGGCACGGCACATTTCAAGAGTACTGGAGAAGTTATCGTAAATTTTCTTAGCCAAACCAGGTGCTGGTGGATCAATGCGGCGCATGGATAATGCGATTTGTGCAGTATCGATGCTAAGTGGGCAAAGACCTTTACACATGGAGCATGCAGCACAAGTTTCAACACCGAAATATTCATAACCTTTTTTAAGTTCGTTTGCAACAGCGAAATTGCCTTCATTTTCAAGGCGTTTAGTTTCGCGCAACAATGCGATACGTTGGCGTGGTGTCAATGTCAAATTACGGCTAGGGCAGTTCTTTTCACAGAAACCGCATTCCATACAGATTGTGAAAGCATCATCGATAACACATTGTGCTTTAAGATTTTTCTTGTACACATCTGGATCGTCAGTAATCATAACATCAGGGTTCAAGATGCGAGTAGGGTCAAAGATAGCTTTGATACGACGGTTGATTTCGTACGCTTTTTTGCCCCATTCCATTTCAATGAAAGGTGCCACCATGCGGCCTGTACCATGTTCGGCTTTCAAAGAACCACCAAAACCAGATACGCGTTCGGACATTTCTTTTACCAAGTCACCGAAGTTCTTAGTATCTTTAGGGTCGCTGAAATCAGGAGTAATGTTAAAGTGAACGTTACCGGACAACGCATGACCGAAAATTACGCCACCATCAACGAAATCGTATTTGTGGAATAATTCAGTAAGCATTTCGATGCCCTTAGTAAAGTCTTCAATTTGGAAGCAAACGTCTTCTGTGATAACAGTAGTACCTTTTCTACGTTGACCACCAACGATTGGCAAGATACCTTTACGGATTGCCCACCAGGAATCGTATTCTTTAGGATCTTGAGAATAAAGACTTGGAATAGCTGTTGGAATGTCCTTCAATTGTTCTTTAATGAAAGCCAAGTTTTCATCAACAATTTCTTTAGAATAGCTTTCAGTTTGGAATAAGATAGCACTTGTACCTTCTGGAACTTCACGAACGAAATCAGGTACATTATCTAGAGTTTGAACTGCTTTTAAGGATTGATAGTCCATCATTTCAGCAGCAACAACCTTTTCACGGCCCATATTAGCCAAGGCTACAACGGCAAGAGATGCGTCGTTCAATGTGCTGAAGAACATGAGACCGCAACCTTTGTGAGGTACATCTTCAACAGTGTTGTACACGATTTCAGATACAAAGCCCAATGTACCTTCGGAACCGATGAACAAGTGATTGATAATATCGATGATATCTTCAAAATCTACAAGGGAGTTCAAACCGTAACCTGTAGTATTTTTGATTTTATATTTGTGATGAATCAAATGAGTCAACTCTTCATCAGCCAAGATTTCTTTGCGCAATTGCAAAATATCTTCAACCATTTGTGGTTTTTCTTTGAGGAATTGATCGATGCTCTTTTTATCGGATGTATCCAAAATGGAACCATCTAATAAGACAACGCGAATAGAGCGAATTGTTTTATAAGAGTTTTGTGCAGTACCACAGCACATACCGGAGGAGTTATTGTTCAAAATACCGCCTACCAATGCTGTTGCAAGCGTTGCAGGGTCTGGACCGATTTTACGATTATATGGTTTCAACAAATCATTCGCATCGGAACCGATAACACCACATTCACAACGCAATGCTTTGCCATCGTCGATAACTTCCATTTTTTTGAAGCCATCATTACAAACGATAAGCACGTCTTCACTGGAACATTGACCAGACAAAGAAGAGCCAGCCGCACGGAATGTAAATGGTGTGCCACATTGTTGACACAAACGAATAAGACGACGTACTTCGGATTCGTTTTCTGCTTTTACCACTACTTTTGGTAAATAACTGTAACAAGATGCATCTACACCATACGCATAACGGCGCAGACGGTCTGTATAAACACGATCCTTACAAATCGCTTGCGCCTCTTTGGCAAAACGATCATAATCTTTAACTAATATACTCACTTGAAAAGCCTCCAATCCTATCCTTAGGAAAATTTCTTTTATAACTAGTATACGCCGTTCTCATTTCGGTCGCTACCATTATGCATAAATTGTATATGAAATATAAATTCTATAGATACATAATATAAAATGCACCTTAGTTGAAAGTTGATTTCATTTACCAAAAAAACAAGTGCCTTTCCTAGGAACACACATCAATAAAAATATATGATAACCACCTATGAAAGCCCATAAGGGTATCCCCTATCAATATGTGTATTCATAAGGATTAAGAGGTATGTAGCATGAATACAGATCTACACCAATATGTGAATATTTATGTGGATTTTCCTAGTATCCTGTATATTACACATTAGGAATTATCAATATAAATTAGTTATGCGTTTTAGGAATAGATCCACTGTTTGCTCGATTTTTAATAGTAATCTATTATTATCACGCCTCAATATTTGTAAAACATATAAA
>OKVM01000794.1_pt1 | contig 11528 bp, 13 predicted proteins | sample 1606841 | NCBI WGS metagenome assembly OKVM01 (sample SAMN03281010, study PRJEB24777) | human gut metagenome | isolation source: fecal sample PR157 from 1 month old male Malay infant, caesarean delivered... | reverse complement strand
GTACGCGTAGATAGCGGTCATAAAACCGCCGCGAAGCAGTCGACCGATCATTCGAGTTCCACCTTCTTATTCAGCAGCCGCGATGCGCGCCAGTAAACCAGCAGCATCAGGCCCATCACAATCGTCAGCGTAATGCTGGTGGCTGCGCCAAACGGCCAGTCGCGAATGTTCAGGAACTGAACCTTAATAACGTTACCAATCAGCAGGTTCTTTGCTCCACCCATCAGGTCAGAGACATAGAACAGCCCCATCGCCGGCAGCATCACCAGCAGACACCCGGCGATGATCCCCGGCATGGTCAGTGGAATAATAATGCGAATAAAGGTCTGCAATTTACTGGCGCCCAGATCGCGGGCGGCCTCCAGCAGCGGTTTATCCAGTTTTTCAATGCTGGAGTAGAGCGGCATTACCATAAACGGCAGCAGGATATAGACCAGACCGATAATGACCGCGCCCGGCGTGAACATGATGCGGATCGGGGCGTCAATCACACCCAGCCACAGCAGGAACTCGTTGAGATAGCCCTTGGTGCTGAGAAAAATTTTCAGGCCGTAAATACGGATCAGCGAGTTGGTCCAGAACGGTACGATCAGCAAAAACAGCAGCAGCGGACGCACTTTTTCCGGCAGTTTCGCCAGAAACCAGGCAAAGGGATAGCCGAGCACCAGGCAGGCGAAGGTGGCGATGAGCGCCATATTGAGGGAATGCAGCAATACCTCAAAATAGAGCGGATCGAGCAAACGAGCGTAGTTATCCAGCGTAAAGACCATTTTGACGAAGTTCGCGTCATCACGGGTCAAAAAGCTGGTACCAATAATCATCAGGTTGGGCAGAAAGACAAACAACACAAGCCAACCAACGACAGTGACAATCACCACATTCTGGAATTTACTTGTGTTCTTCATCAGCCAGTACGACCTCCCAGCTTTCTACCCAGTTAATGGCCATTTTTTGGTCGAGAGAGTGGTCGAAGTCAGGATCGTCTTCATTGAAGAATTCGCTGACCATCACCATTTTGCCATTTTCCAGTTCGACGACGGACTCCAGCGTCATACCTTTGTAGTTGCGCTCGCGCACGTAGCCAATGAGACCTTCAATGTGGTTATCATCGTTAATTTCATCAACGCGCAGATCTTCCGGGCGTAACAGTACGTTCAGTTTCTGACCAGGAACGACGGCAAAGTTAACATAAATATTGCACTCGCGTCCTTCTACATTGGCGCGTACACGTTGTTCGTCCAGACGTTCAATTACCGTGGCGTTAAACATGTTGATTTCGCCAATGAATCCGGCGACGAACAGGTTTTTCGGCTCCTCATAGATTTCTCGCGGCGTGCCGTCCTGCTCAATAATGCCGTCGCGCATCACCACGATACGGTCAGACATGGTCAGCGCTTCTTCCTGATCGTGCGTAACGAACACAAAAGTGATGCCCAGCTTACGCTGCAACGCTTTCAGTTCGTTCTGCATCTGCTTTCGCAGCTTGTAATCCAGCGCGGAGAGGGATTCATCCAGCAGCAATAAACGCGGTTTATTGACGACGGCGCGGGCGATGGCCACACGCTGCTGCTGCCCGCCGGAAAGCTGATGCGGCTTTCGCTGCGCAAACTCTTCCAGTTGCACCATGCGCAGAGCGTCGGTGACGCGAGGGGTAATCTCGGCGGCGGGGGTTTTCTGCATGCGTAAACCGAAAGCCACATTTTCAAATACGGTCATGTGGGGGAATAACGCATAGCTTTGAAAGACGGTGTTCACATAGCGGTGTTCCGCTGGAACGTCGGTGATGTCCTGGTTATCCAACATGATATGACCGGCATCAACATTTTCCAGACCGGCAATCAGGCGCAGAACGGTTGTTTTACCGCAGCCAGAGGGGCCAAGCAGCGTGAGGAATTCGCCGTTATTGATGGTCAGATTCAGATTAGAAATGACCTCTTTTCCGTCGAAGCTTTTGCGAATTCCCGCCAGTTGTACCAGCGGTGAAAGCGAACGCGGTTGTTTATTCAATTTTTTACTCTGTCCCATGTAGACGCAACGGATGGCTGACCGATGCGGGGTTTGTGGTTAACCACCTTGGTGACTCTTAATGAGGGCGGTCATTCTACGGCAAACCGCTAAAATCGCCAATCCTTGTTGCGAATTACTGGCTTAGCTTTATAGTCAGAAAAACTGTCTACGCGAAATATTCTCGTTTGCAGGGATAAAAGTGACCTGACGCAATATTTGTCTTTTCTTGCTTCTTAATAATGTTGTCACAAAAAGTGAGGGTGACTGCATGGATAAATTACTTGAGCGTTTTTTACACTACGTGTCGCTGGATACCCAATCAAAGGCGGGCGTACGGCAAGTGCCCAGCACTGAGGGCCAGTGGAAATTATTACATTTGCTCAAACAACAGCTCGAAGAAATGGGGCTGGTGAACGTCACGTTAAGTGACAAAGGGACCGTCATGGCGACGCTGCCAGCCAACGTTGCTGGCGATATTCCCGCGATTGGTTTTATCTCTCATGTGGATACCTCACCTGATTTCAGCGGTAAAAATGTGAATCCGCAGATTGTGGAAAACTACCGTGGTGGCGATATTGCGCTAGGGATCGGCGATGAGGTGCTGTCGCCGGTGATGTTCCCGGTTCTGCATCAACTGCTGGGGCAGACGCTGATCACCACTGACGGGAAAACGCTGCTGGGCGCTGACGACAAAGCGGGCGTGGCGGAAATCATGACCGCACTGGCGGTACTGAAACAGAAAGACATTCCGCACGGTGATATTCGCGTGGCCTTTACGCCGGATGAAGAGGTCGGTAAAGGGGCGAAACATTTTGACGTTGAGGCTTTCGGCGCGCAATGGGCTTATACCGTTGATGGCGGCGGCGTAGGGGAACTGGAGTTTGAAAACTTCAATGCGGCCTCCGTGAATATCAAAATCGTGGGCAATAACGTACACCCCGGTACGGCGAAGGGCGTGATGGTGAATGCGCTGTCGCTGGCGGCGCGTATTCATGCCGAGGTTCCGGCGGATGAGAGCCCGGAGACGACCGAAGGCTATGAAGGCTTCTACCATCTGGCGAGTATGAAAGGCACCGTTGATCGTGCGGATATGCACTACATCATTCGCGATTTCGACCGCAAACAGTTTGAAGCCCGCAAGCGCAAAATGATGGAGATCGCTAAAAAGGTCGGGAAGGGGCTGCACCCGGACTGCTACATCGAGCTGGTGATCGAAGACAGCTATTACAATATGCGTGAGAAAGTGGTCGAACACCCACATATTCTCGATATTGCACAGCAGGCAATGCGTGACTGCGATATTGTGCCGGATATGAAGCCGATTCGTGGCGGCACTGACGGCGCCCAGCTTTCGTTTATGGGCTTACCGTGCCCGAACCTCTTTACCGGCGGCTATAACTATCATGGCAAGCATGAGTTTGTGACGCTGGAAGGGATGGAGAAAGCGGTGCAGGTGATTGTGCGTATTGCGGAGCTAACTGCGAAGCAGCAGTAATGGTGCCGTGGTGTGATGGCGCCGGATGGCGCTTCGCTTATCAGGTCTACCGTGCGTAGGCCTGATAAAACGCGTTCGCGTTGCCATCAGGCTCAATCGCAATAACTTATTTACCCTTCGAAGAACCAGTATCCGCTATTGACCAGCGCGGCCAGCATTGCGAGGAACGACGGGTCTTCCAGCGCATCGCCAAAATTCTCGGCGGTCAGCACGATGTGACTGGAGAGCGCCTCCAGCGCCGGGCGGTGCGGAGAATCAATCTTCTCACCGTTGGCGTAGACCTCATCGCCAATGCGCAGGACGCGTAAGCCGCCCAGACGCACCAGCACATCGCCTTGTTTCAGCGCATCATAGATCTCATCCGGCTGATACGGCGGTTCCGGCGGCGCGATGTCCAGTTCGTGACGAGACTGGGAGATAAATTCGCCAAACCACTGTTTAAAGTGTTCAGGCTGATTGATCAGGTCGAGCATCATTTCACGCAGCTTGTCCATCTCCTGCGGCAGAACGTCGGCAGGATGCTCGCGCGGCGGGATATCCGGGTCGCTGTAATAGGTGCTGCCCAGCTCGCGTTGCAGAACGTAGTCGGCAAAACCGCTGATCAGTTCACGCGTATTCGGCGCGCGGAAACCAACCGAGTAGTTCATCGCGTTTTCCAGCGCGTAGCCTTCGTGCGGGAATCCGGGTGGGATATACAGAATATCGCCGGGCTCCAGCTCTTCATCAATGATGGCTTCAAAAGGATCGACCTGGAGCAGATCCGGGTGAGGGCAATGCTGCTTCAGTTGCAGCTTCTCGCCTACGCGCCAGCGGCGGCGACCGGTTCCCTGAATGATAAAGACATCGTACTGATCCAGATGCGGACCCACGCCGCCGCCAGGGACGGAAAAGGAGATCATCAGATCGTCAATACGCCAGTCTGGCAACGCGCGGAAAGGGCGCATCAGCGCAGCGGTAGGTTCATGCCAGTGGTTTACGGCCTGAACCAGCAGCGACCAGTTGTTCTCGCCGAGGTGGTCGTAACTCTCGAACGGGCCGTGGCTGACCTGCCATTTACCATCCTGATGACTGACCAGACGGCTATCGACTTCGCTTTCCATCGCCAGTCCCGCCAGTTCGTCAGGGGAGAGCGGATCAATGAAGTTGTTGAACCCGCGTTTTAACACCACCGGGCGTTTTTGCCAGTGGCGTTCAAGAAATTCGGGCCAGTTAAGTGTTAATTGATATTCCATGTTGATTATCCGCAGGCTGGTATCTGACACCGATTATAACGGATGCTTAACGACATGCGGTGAAGAACATACATAAATATTACACGCCAGCGTCATTCATCGCGCTGAATCGGGTGCTGGCGACCAAAAATCACCTCCATCCGCGCTCCGCCGAGCAAACTGTCACCGGCGACGATCTTCCCTTCATATTGCTCAGTGATCTCACGGGCGACCGCCAGCCCCACGCCTTGCCCTGGTCGCAGGGTGTCAATGCGCTGACCGCGATCGAAAACCACATCACGCTTGCTTTGCGGAATGCCCGGGCCGTCGTCTTCTACCAGAATATGCAGATGCTCATCGGTCTGCCGGGCTGAAATTTCAACAAACTCCAGGCAGTATTTACAGGCGTTATCCAGCACGTTGCCCATCACTTCAATAAAGTCATTCTGCTCGCCGACGAAGCTGATTTCCGGCGAAATATCGAGGCTAATGTTGACCCCTTTACGCTGATACACCTTATTGAGCGCGCAGGTGAGATTGTCCAGTAACGGCGCTACGGGATGCAGCTCGCGACTGAGTAACACGCCGCTTCCGCGCATGCTGGCGCGATGCAGGTAATAACCAATCTGCTGGGAGATACGGCTGATCTGTTCCAGCATGACCGGTTCGGCGTCGCTGACGCTCATTTTTTCGCTGCGCATTGAACGCAGGGTACTCTGCAATACCGCCAGCGGCGTTTTCAGACTATGGGTGAGGTCGGTTAACGTGGTGCGGTATTTATCATAACGTTCACGTTCGCTCTTTAGCAGCCGGTTGAGGTTGCGCACCAGGCTGGTCAGTTCCCGCGTGGTTTCCGGGTTGAGCATTTCACGGTGGTGTTCTTCCAGCTCGCGCACTTCACGCGCCAGCGCTTCGATAGGGCGTAAACTCCACCATGCGGCGACCCAGAGCAACGGGATGACTAACAGCAGGTTTGCCGCCAGAACATAAATAAACCAGCTCCATACCATATACGAGCGTTTCAGCTCGATGGGGATAGTATCGACAACCACTATCGTCAGTTGCGGCATCCGCGCGGTAGCCGGATAGACATTCACCGCCACGGAGTGGGTCATTTCCGCATCGTCGTCATCTTCCCGCACCTCTTTGAGCTGCTGTTGGGCGGAATGATCTTCACTCAGCAATGTGCTGGTGGCATCGACATCGGCTTCAATTTCATGAAAACCGTTGGCTTTCAGCCATTCCGGCTGGATACGTTTCTCCAGCCAGGGAACGTTGCGCTGCGCCCATAACAACTTGCCGTTCTCATCATAGATCAGTGTCATCGTGGGGCTTTGCATATCGAGATTTTCCGGGATCTCGATATTGATTTTATTGTTTTGCCATGACGCGAGGGTGTAGAAAAGGTTGCTCTCACCGCGTAACAGGCGAAAGGTTGTCTTATCAAAACTGACGCTATAGCCAACCAGTGCGACCATGCCGTAGGCCAGAGAGAGCACCAGCACAACGCCTGCCGTCGCCAGCAGAAAGCGCAGGCGCAGCGATAAAGGAAAAAGATGACGCAGTAATTTATTCATTAGCGCAGTTCGAACAGGTATCCCTGACCACGGACGGTGGTAATCACATCATCAGGATATCGCGCCTGAATTTTTTTGCGTAAGCGCCCCATTAATACATCAATGGTATGGCTTTCACGCAGTTCCGCATCCGGGTAGAGCTGTAGCATCAACGAATCTTTACTGACGACTTTGCCATTATTGCGGATCAGCGTTTCCATAATGGTGTATTCAAACGCCGTCAGTTTTATCACTTCATCATTTACGGACAATTCACGGCGGGAGAGATCCACCTGAAAAGGCGGAATAGAGATAACCTGCGAGGCCAGGCCGCTGTTGCGGCGCATTAACGCCTGCATACGCGCGACCACTTCTTCAATATGAAACGGTTTTGTCACGTAGTCGTCGGCGCCGGCGCTCAGCACTTCCACTTTATCCTGCCAGCCTTCACGGGCGGTTAATACCAGAACAGGAAGGGAAACGTCATTGCTGCGCCAGCGGCGGATCAGCGAAAGCCCGTCTTCATCCGGGAGGCCTAAATCGACGATGGCGATGTCCGGCAGATGCTCGTTAAGATAATAATCGGCTTCCTTTGCATCTTCTGCGTCATCAACCTGGTGCCCCAAATCCTGTAATTGAACCTTCAGGTGGTGGCGTAATAAGGCATTATCTTCGACAACCAGTACGCGCATCATCTTTTCTCCCTAAATTAACGGTATTAGTAGTTTAACGCTGATTGTGTGGATTGAAACCAGCGCTATGAAATTAAATAACTTTTTTCATACTCCCTCGCCCGTGGGGGCCTCATCTCTGTATGTACTGCAATAATGATGATTAATGTCTGGCTACGGGGAAGGGCGGCTATCAGTGCCTGGTACTCATGAAGTAAAAGTGGATCGGGATCATTTTTAGATAACTTGAGTCGCGACACTCCTTCATAAGGAGCATGCAATATAAACTGGCTTCGGTTTGCAAGCTTCAGCATTTCTGATAAAACAGCCATCTGTTTATTGACTGTTGAGGGCGCGCGCCCATTTTTGATGCGGTTTGGCATTGAAGGATTGAAAACTTCTCCGGTCAGGAGTTCTTTGCGGTAATTCAGAATATCTGCGTGCTGAATATCAACCAGGCGTGTGTTCTCGCCCACGACTCGTTTCAGGGTGTTAACGGTAATGAAAGCGGCCATGAATGGCACTGGAACTGGCGATTACCGCGTTGACAAGTTGCGCCTCGTATCCAAGAATACCGTTAACCAGATGCGTTTTTTGCGCCACCGCGTATGGGTTCATGCCCCACAGCATAGCCTGCACCACGATAGCCATACAGTCGGTTGGTTTTCCTGCAAGGTGCGCCGGTACAGTCACTTGGGAATCGGCCATCAGATTTGCGAACGCGGTTAACTGGCCCAGCGCCTGTACGTTAAAAATCGCGTTACTGGCAGAAATGGTGTTTGGTGCCTGCTGCTCAGTGGTAACAATATTTGTGTTTTCCATGATTTCCCCCTTATGCCTGTACGCGCAGTGCTTCAAGGCGGCGCACATCAAAATCATTGAGTTCTTCGGCGTAATCTTTGGTAATCGGTGCCAGCCATTCGCCTGTGTCGAACCCGTTCGCTATGGCGCGCATTGCTTTGCGGTATTCCAGCATGCCGAGTTTCAGCAATTCTTCGGATGCTTCGACGATGGCGAGCCAGTGGTAGTTCTCGTCTTTGTTGACGAATATCCAGAAAAACTGGTCCAGTGCTGCGGTTTCGCAGTACATGGCAGCGCTCAGGCCTTCCTGCTTGATGTTCCACATGCTGATAGTCTTCAGGTCCGCGCCGATGTCGATTTCAAGGTCAGGGCGTACGCGGATTTCCAGCCTGGTTTCCTCATTAATAAAGCCGGCCTGCTGAGAATTAGAAGTCTTATGTGCTTAGTGTTTCGCGATGGATTAAGGATAACCATGGTTATCTGCAACGCCCGTAACTTAACTTATAGTTATAATAATTAAGTTATATATTCATGATAACAAAGAGAATTTAATTTTATGAAATTTGGGCATGGATAGCAGAAGTGGATTGGTTGCTTTAGGATGGGGAGGAAGAAACCGGCCATAAGGCCGGTTATGTTCTTACTTCTTGCGGAAATTTTCGTCGTTTTTTACGTACTCAAATGAATCAAGAACCAATCCCGATATCCTCAAAATATCTTCAGGATTATCCATGTAAATTCTTGAAGCATCGCAGGTTAACCCTGCTCTAGAGATTTCATTAATTGTTATGTCATTCAATTCTATAGGTAGCTGGATCGATGATTTCGATTTCTTATCATAGTAGCGAACTATCCAGCGGTTCGTTTTACCCTGGAAGAGAACACCGAAGTACGATGCAGTGTCTTTGTATTGAATGTCGTGCTCAGAGCCAATGATGGATACGATTTTATCAAAGAGCTGCCTTTCTTTATAAGTCGTGACAATATTAGGATTATCGGGATCTACAACATCCGCCTGTGCGTCAGACTTTTCTTGTTCGTTATCATCATGAACTTCATCGTTCGGGGATTCTGTTGAGTTTTTTCCTGATAGCCCAGAAACTACCATGGCACTTACTGATAATTCTACTGCTTGTTTAACTAATGGAGTTATCGACTCAAGAAATCTTTGGTTCAATTGCCTTTCTACATTCGATCTGCTTGCTACATATCTAACAAATTCCTGGTCAACTTCTCGAAGGCTTGAACTTATTGTTTTAGTAAAAGCGGAAAGGTATACGCTTTCTTCTGCGAGAGTTCTTAAGGCTTCTGGTTTGAACTTATCATGCCTAAATCTAAATAGTTGCTCGGCATCGGCGTCCGTAACTTCATCCATTCTTATTTTTAAGAATGGAGTGGGATCCATAATGTTCTTCTCTTTTAGATCAGTGAAAAACCGCCACTCAACTCCATTGGTTATGGCTGAGATTGTCACTTCTGGGGTTGAGTTAAAATATCTTGATAACTGTGGGCAGTGATTATCAATTTTTTCTTTATAGGCTTTGGCTTCAATGAACATGACTGGAATTCCTTGACAAAACAGGGCATAGTCAACCCGCTCATTAGCTTTCACCCCAGGAAAGTCAGCACCGTATTCAGCTTTTACTTTTTGTGGATCGTATGGACTAAAACCGAGAATATCCAAAAAAGGTAAAATTAGTGCCTGTTTTGTTGTTTCTTCAGTAGTGCAATGCAGTCCAACGTTTTTAACATGCTCACTATGAAGTTTTAACCTGTTTTTAAATGCATCCATTTGGGGTGTCCCATGTCTGTGTTAATAGTCTAAAACTGACCACCAAAAAACTCTGCCTATAATTTCTATATCTCCTAGATTTTTATCCTCAGATGGATACTCAGCACTATTGTAACTGCGAATGCTGATCATCTCGGGTCCTGTGCGATAAAGCAGTTTAATTCTTTTCCACCCATCTTCGTTGATGGCATACATTTTCCCATCAATGATTTTTTTATCTTTCGTATTTACAGCGACCGTAGTGCCATCAGGAATATTAGGTTCCATACTATTTCCTCTGGCGGGGAAACATAGAACACCTGAACCGTCGGTGTTAGCTCCTACCTTGCGCAGAGTAGCTTTTGAAAACCTCAGCTTAAAACCGTTGTGATCCTCGTCAGAAACCCTGCCATCACCACAAGCAAACTCTATATCTCTCAAAAAAGGGATCTCCACCTCATCTTCAGGAAGCTGCGTATTTCTGTCCCATGAGTCAATTTTCCCCCATTCTTTCTCTGGGGGGGTGTTGTCTCCATGACGCATCGGTCCGCTTCCTGCGCTTAGCCATTCTGGTCTGACGCTTAGCGCGCGCGAAAGCTCAGCCATCTTACGGCTGCCATTTGTCTTTCCTGATGTCATTTTTTGAATCGCCGGTTGTGAGAGTCCAACACGTTCAGCTAGCTGTCCTTGGGACAAGCCAGTGGCGGTCATAGCGGCGATTAATCGTTCTGCGAAGGTTTTCATACAGTCAATTTATAACCGTGGTTATAGAAAGTAAAATAATAAATATTATGGATTGGTTGTATAATCTTGGTTATTTTTTCATTATTAATTACCACTTGAGGAATGTTTCATGAATTTAGTTATTTATAGGGTGCTGAAAATTGTGGGAAGCCAGCAAAGACTTGCTGACGCCTGCGGAGTTTGATGAAGCTGAATCAGTCAGTGAAATAGCCTGGCAGAAACTCAGCCCAACAGTGCGCGAAGAAGGCTCAGAGATTTGGGTGACGTGGAACCCGGAGCGCGACGGTAGCGCCACTGACAAGCGTTTCCGCAAAGAGGCAGGTGACGACTGCATCACCGTTGAGATGTGAACTATACGGATAACCCGTGATTCCCCGACGTGCTCGAAGGAGAACGCCTGAACGACCAGCGCCGACTCGACCCTGCTACCTATGACTGGGTGTGGGAAGGGACTTACCTGGAAAACTTGGATAAACAGGTTCTGGCCGGTAAATACCGGGTCGCCGAATTCTCAGATAATCTCTGGAAAGAGGCCGAGCGCTTGTTCTTCGGCGTCGACTTCAGTTTTGCCAAAGACCCGAACACGCTGGTGCGTTCATTCATTCTGCATAACAGGCTGTACATCGAATATGAAGCATACGGTCAGCAAACAGAGCTGGACCACATGCCGGAGCTATACGACACAATCCCCGGGTCGCGTGAATGGCCCATTACAGCCGACTCGGCGCGCCCTGAGACAATCAGCTATCTCAAGCGGCAGGGTTTCAAAATCTCAGCCGCCGAGAAGTGGCAGGGAAGCGTTGAGGACGGGATCGCACATCTTCGTGGCTTCGACGAGATAATCATTCACCCGCGCTGCAAGAAGGTAGCGCGAGAGGCCCATATGTGGTCGTACAAAACAGACCGCATAACCGGCGAGGTGTTGCCGAAACTGGCCGACGGTTATGAGCACTACTGGGATGGCATTCGTTAAAGGTATAGCAAAGATCTCTAAATTGCTTGGTGTTACTGCTGCTGCCTGAATTTATAAACTGATTATTTTCAAACCCTGCTTCGACAGGGTTTTTATTGGTTTTCGGTATGGATTTTGGGGGCGGATCTGGGGGCAAATAGTAGGTTAGGGGCAACTTTAGGGGCGATAAAATACCTGATATTGTCTGCTATTGTCCGATGAGTACATTCCCCAACTTTTTGATATTGTTATAAATATATGTTTTTTTTAAATTGTTTATTTTTTTCATTCGCAGTCTAACGCTGATTGTGTTGCGGCGG
>OKVM01000785.1_pt1 | contig 11656 bp, 11 predicted proteins | sample 1606841 | NCBI WGS metagenome assembly OKVM01 (sample SAMN03281010, study PRJEB24777) | human gut metagenome | isolation source: fecal sample PR157 from 1 month old male Malay infant, caesarean delivered... | reverse complement strand
GCGCTTACAAAAGCTGAAATGTCAGAATATCTGTTTGATAAGCTTGGGCTTAGCAAGCGGGATGCCAAAGAACTGGTCGAGTTGTTTTTCGAAGAGATCCGTCGTGCTCTGGAAAACGGAGAACAGGTCAAACTCTCCGGGTTCGGCAACTTCGATTTGCGGGATAAAAACCAACGCCCGGGACGTAACCCGAAGACGGGGGAGGATATTCCCATTACAGCCCGGCGCGTGGTGACCTTCAGACCCGGTCAGAAGCTGAAAAGCCGTGTCGAAAACGCGTCGCCGAAAGACAAATAATCTGAACTAATTAAAAAGGCCGCATTGCGGCCTTTTTCTTTTCTGTCAATCTTTACGCTTTGACGGCGGTGAGCATGATCTCCACCAGGATTTCTGGTCGCGCCATCTCCGCCTGCACGGCCGCTCGCGCCGGGCTATAGCCTTCCGGCATCCATTGCACCCACACCTCATTGAATGCGGCAAAGTCACGCTCGATATTTTTCAACCAGATCTGCGCGGAGAGAATGTGCTGCTTATCGCTCCCGGCTGCGGCCAGCAGCGCGTCGATCTTCTCCAGTACTTCACGGGTTTGTAAAACGATATCGTCTTCATTGCTTTTTGGCGTCTGCCCGGAGAGGAGCAGCAGATCGCCATACGCAACGCTGGCGGCAAGACGAGGTTGTGGATTATTACGAATAATTGTCATGCGGTTTGTTTCCATGTGAGACCTTCTAAAGAAATGTCTGGCATCTGATTGTCGATTAACGCGCCCAGCACCACCGCGCTGCCGGCGGCGAGAGTAAAGCCGAGGCTACCCTGGCCGAGGTTCATCCACAGGTTGGGGTAGCCGGCGCGCCCCAGCATCGGCGGGCCGGCTGGCGTTGACGGGCGCATGCCGGTCCAGACTTCGGCCTCGTCCAGCCCCTCCAGTTCAGGAAAGCTGCGGGCGACGATGTTCTTCAGCGCCTGAATGCGGCATTCGCGCAGTTCGTCGCCGTCGTAGCCGATGTCCACCATCGCCGCGATGCGCAGCTGTTGGCCAAGGCGGGCATAAACGATTTTGTGCCCGTAGTCGGTGACGCTGATGTCAGGGGCAATACCTGCTTTTTCAGGATAGGGCAGGGTCAGGCTGTACCCCTTCAGGGCGCACAGCGGCACGCGAACCCCCAGATGCCCAAGCAGAGAACTACTGCCGTTACCGGCGGCGACGACATACTCATCGCCGGTGAGGGTCCCCTGACTGGTCTCCAGGCTGCTGATGCGTCCCCCGCGCTTATTGAGTCGCTGCACCTCACACTGGGTCAGCAGGCTAAAGTCGCTGCTGGCATTGAGCTTGTCGAGCAGGGCAAGGCAGAACTGATGACAATCTGCCGTTTCATCGCCTGGCGAATAGATTCCGCCCTGCAGAGAAGGACTAATATGTTTGAGCGCCGGCTCCAGCTGCAGGCAGGCTTCAGCATTCAGCGCCTGCTGATACTGAGGATCAATCCCTTTTGCTGCTTTATTAAAATCATATTCGCGACGATGGATAATTAATTTTCCGCTGCGCCGCCAGTGGAAATCGGCAAGATTATCCTCATCCCGCCACGCCTGCATGACCTGACGGCTGAGCAGCGACAGGCGTAAAATATGGTCGCCATTCATTTTATTGGTCTGGTTATTACAGGCGCGCAGAAACTGCAGCAGCCAGCGCCACTGCTGGAGAGACATCCTGAGACGCATATTCAGCGGCGAATCGGCTTTGCCCATCCATTTCATTCCCTGCAGGGGAACGCCGCTGTCGGCAAGGGGGGCGACGTAGCGGTAACTTAATTGTCCGCCGTTGGCAAAACTGGTGGCGCTGCCCGGTTCGGCATTGCGCTCCAGTAATTGCACCTGATGGCCGCGCTTGATCAGTTCCCAGGCCGTGGCCAGACCGACCACGCCGCCGCCGATAATGACAATGCGTTTGTTCATAACCCGATATATCCACCGCTGATAAATTTATCGGGTTATGTCAAAGCATTTACCCCAGCGGCGCAATTGACTTTTTATGGTCAGGGTATAACCGCAGGTTAATCTCCTTGAGCTGCTGGCGCAAACGCTGGCAGAGAAAATCGACGAACTTTTGCGCCATCGGGCTCAGGGAAACGTCGGCCCGGCGTAACAGACAGAGGTTAATCGCCATCGGCGGCGTAATGGGATGGATCATCTCCGGGGCCAGGTTGTGCTGGGCGGAGAAGATATCAGTGATGCTGCAGCCCATGCCGCGCTTCACGAACTCGGTGGCCATATAGTAGGTCTGGACGTTTAGCCGGGTGGTGGAAAAGTCGCGACGGGTGGCGATGGCGGCAGAGAGCGAGTGCGGTCCCGGCGAGATCCAGCGCTGCTGGTCGATCTGGTCGATCTCCACCGCCCCCTGACGATAATGACGGTCGATGTACACCAGCGGTACTTCGGCAATCAGGGTGGTCAGGATCTCTCCCTGCTGCACCGGCTGTAGCGTCAGCGCCAAATCTATCTCGCGCAAATCCAGTTTTTTGACCAGCGTCTCGGTGTGCTCGGTAGTGAGCGTCATCACCAGGTTGCTGTTTTGCTGATAAAAGTCGGTCACCAGCTCCGGCACCAGGCTTAACCCCAGGCTTGGCAGACAGCCTAAAGTGATCTTGGCGCGCGGATCGCGAGCCAGGTTGTCGGCCAGTAGGCGCAGGTTGTCCAGGTCCTGATAAATGCTCTGCGCTTTTTCGAAAAGTGTGATCGCCTCGCTGGTCGGCAGCAGCTTGCCGCGCACCCGCTGAAACAGGGTAAAACCCAGCTTCATTTCGGCGCTTTTTAACGCTTTGCTGGCCGCGGGCTGGGAGATATTGAGCGCTTCCGCCGCTCGCGATAAAGAGCCGCAGGTCATGACGGCATAGAAGATTTCCAGATGACGCAGTTTCATGAACAGTTAACTCAGGGTTATAGCCTACCGATAAAAAGTCATTTTCTACTAACACTAAGTTAACATAGATTTAATCACCAATCAGCGCATCGGTTACATCTTGTGCTGTAGACCCCGCCCAATGGCGGCATATTACGCTCTCAGAATCGTTTCCTTTGTACCCAAACAAACCCTCAGGCCGCGGCCAATCAATAATGAAAAAGAGGGAGGATATTTTCTGAGCAGGCCCCCATACACCACCTGACCATCATGGTCGGATTGATTGGCATTAAGGAGTGTTATGAGTGACTCAACGCTCACAGGCAATGCGCCTGTCAGACAAAATATCACGCGGAAAAACGTTATTATTGGTCTGTTATTGCTGCTGTTCGTGTTGATCGCGCTGTGGTGCCACGGTCGACCAGGCAGCGAGCTTGGTCTGCTGGGATTTACGCCGCTGGTGGCGCTAGCGATATTATCGCTGATCGGCGTTGATATTGTGCTGGCGGTCATCTCCTCGATTATTATCGCCATGATAATGACCTCGACCGGCCTGCCGGAAATGGGCACGATGCTGGCGAAATCCACCGGGTCATTTATTGCCACCGTTGGGCTTATCATTATGCTCGGCGCCGGCGTGGGGGAAGTGGCCACCCGCACCGGCGCAGCGGTTGAGCTGGTAAAATTTGTCGTCCATCGCATCGGGTTGTCGAGTCAGACGCGGGTGAAATTCGGCATTGTGGCGTCATCGATTTTAATTTGCGGTTCGCTGGGCACTATGGCCGGTGGCAATGCCATTATCGTGGCAGTAATCATTCCGGTGGCGGCAGCGGTACGCTTGACGCCGCCAACGGTCGCCGCGCTGATGATGACCGCCGGTTCCGTTGGGCTGTTTACCGGGCCTTTCACCCCCAGTACAGTGACGATCCTCAGCCTCGGTGGGTTGAGCTATCCGGACTATCTGCTGTACGTTGGTCTGCCGATGAGCGCGGTCACGCTGCTGGCCGGCTGGGTAATGGCGGGACGGATCCAGAAGATGACCGAAGGCAAACTGCGCTATGACGTCGATCTCGCGGAAAAGCCGCAAGAGGATCTCAGCGCCGCGCAGCAGCGTCGGCGTAAATTAAGCGCGCTGGCCTTCGCGGCGACCATCATCGTGATGGCGATCGTTGGCGTGGTGATTAAAGCCGGCTTCAGCTTCGCGATAATCGTGATGCTGCTGGTGGCCCTGATGACCGGCCTGGTAGGCGGCCTGCGACCGACGCAGATCCTTCAGGCCCTGTATCACGGCTGCGGCCGTCTGGTGTGGATGTTTATTCTCTACTGGCTGTACAACCCGATCCTTGAGCTGATGGATGGCCTGCACGCCTATCAGGGGCTGCTGGAGTATACCCAACCGCTGCTGGAGGGGATCTCCCCGGCCTGGCTGTGCTTTAGCATCTTCGCGTTCAATATTATCGGCCATGTGCCCGGTGCGGCGGTGGCCCAGATGACCTTTACTCATAAAATCTTTGGCCCGATGCTGATGGCCGCCGGCGTGCCGCCCCAGGGGACCACCGCCGTGCTGCTGGCCTCATCCCAGGTGGACTGGTTCGGGCCGTTTCCCTCATCAGATATGTTCGGCCAGATGGGGCTGGCGCAGTCTACTCATCTGAAATATATGCTCTATAACGGCTGGGCAATCGTGGTGGCGAACATCATTCTCTTTGCGCTGCTGTTTCAGATTCTGGTGTGACGAACGACCGCAGACGCGGAGGAGATTTTCCTTCGCGTCGACGTTTGGTCGTGAGGTTTTCCTTTTCTCACCGCGACAGCCACCGTAAAATCAGCCTCTTGTTCCCCCTGCGTAATGGAATCTATGCTGACTCTCGCCCATCTTCAACAGCGCCGCAGCCGGCGTTGGCTCTTCGGATTAACGCTGTTGCTGCTGGTCACCCTGCTGATCAGCCTGTGCGCGGGCGAGCAATGGATCCCGCCCGGCGAGTGGCTCAGCGCCAAAGGTCAGCTGTTTATCTGGCAGATCCGCCTGCCGCGAACCCTGGCGGTGCTGCTGGTGGGGGCGGCGCTGGCGCTCTCCGGGGCGATTATGCAGGCGTTGTTTGAAAATCCGCTGGCGGAGCCGGGGCTGCTGGGGGTCTCCAACGGCGCAGGCGTCGGGCTGATTGCCGCCGTCCTGCTGGGCAAAGGAGTCTTGCCCGGCTGGGCGCTCGGCCTGTGTGCCATCTTTGGCGCGCTGCTGATCACTTTTATTCTGCTGCGTTTTGCCCGCCGCCATCTGTCTACCAGCCGTCTGCTGCTGGCGGGGGTGGCGCTGGGGATCATCTGCAGCGCCCTGATGACCTGGGCAGTCTACTTCTCCACCTCTTTTGACCTGCGTCAGCTAATGTACTGGATGATGGGCGGGTTTGGCGGCGTCGACTGGCAACAGCTGTGGCTGATGATAGCCCTCCTGCCGGTGCTCTGCTGGGTCTGTCTGCAGTCGCAACCCCTGAATTTACTGGCGCTGGGCGAAGTCTCCGCTCGTCAGCTTGGGCTGCCGCTGTGGCTGTGGCGCAAATTACTGGTGGTGGCGACCGGCTGGATGGTCGGCGTTAGCGTGGCGCTGGCGGGGGCGATTGGCTTTATCGGTCTGGTGATCCCGCATATTCTGCGGCTATGCGGCTTGAGCGATCACCGGGTGTTGCTCCCGGCCTGTATGCTGGCCGGGGCAAGCGCCTTGCTGGGGGCGGATATCATTGCCCGGCTGGCGCTTTCCGCCGCAGAGCTGCCGATTGGCGTGGTGACGGCGACCCTGGGCGCGCCGGTCTTTATCTGGTTGCTGCTGCGTTCGCGGGGGCGGGGATAGCGCGGCGCCGTCGGCAGGGACGGCGCCGGTTCAGGCTTACCAGCCTTTGATCGCGTCGCCTTTGTAGACTTCCTTCGCTTTTTCCGCGACTTCGCTGGTCTGGAAGGCGGCTTTTAATTCCTGAATTTTCTTGCTGTCCTTATTATCCTCGCGGGCGACTATCGCATTCACGTATGGGGAATCCGGCCCCTCCATAAACAGACCGTCGCGGGCGGCCGACAGGCCCGCCTGGGCGGAGAAGTTGGTGTTAATGATTGACAGGCTGACGTTCGGATCGTCAAGGGTACGGGTCAGCTGCGGGGTATCCACTTCAACAATTTTCAGCTGTTTCGGATTGTCGATGATATCCAGCGTGGTGGGTAAATAGCCGACGCCCGGTTTCAGCTTGAGTAACCCCTGCGCCTGAAGCAGCAGCAGGCTGCGGCCCAGGGTGGTGGTTTCATTAGAGATGGTCACCGTCGCCCCTTCGGGCAGTTCGCTGATATTTTTGATCCGGTGAGAATAGGCGGCGATAGGGAAGACAAAGGTTTTACCGACCACCGCAAATTTATAGCCGCGTTCTTTCGACTGCGCCTCAAGGTACGGCAGGGTCTGGAAGGCGTTGGCATCGACATCTTTGTTGTTCAGCGCTTCGTTGGGCAGCACATAATCATTGAAGGAGACCACTTCGACGTCGAGGTGGTATTTATCCTTCGCCACCTGCTCCACCACTTTCCAGATGGCTTCGTCCGGCCCGGTATTGATAGCGACTTTTACTTTATTATCTTCATCCGGGGAGCAGGCGCTCAGCAGGGCGACAGAGGTGGCGATTAACGCCAGGCTAAACAACTTCTTCATCACTAAAACTCTCTTAAATTAACAAGTAACGAAACCATATTACATTCATGGAACACTGTACACGGAAATGGTCGACGGCCCAATTGAGAGGATTTCATGTTGCCGGCGGCCAGCGAAGCGCTGTTACATTATGCGACAACTCGGGGGGAATGGCAGTAGAATGGCGGGCGCTGAATCCGCTACAGTAGAAAGGGATCACCTTCACCGGAAACCGGTTTATCCATTGAGGACAGGCTATGCAACATGACATTCTGAATACCGAAGTGACGACCATTGATGGCGAGAAAACCACCCTGGCATCCTTTGCCGGCAAGGTGCTGCTGATCGTCAATGTAGCCTCGAAATGCGGCCTGACGCCGCAGTATGAGCAACTCGAGGATCTGCAAAAGCAGTTTGCCGCCGAGGGCTTCAGCGTGCTGGGGTTCCCCTGCAACCAGTTCCTCGGCCAGGAGCCGGGCAGTGAAGAGGAGATTAAGACCTTCTGCAGCACTACCTACGGCGTCACCTTCCCGCTGTTTAGCAAAATTGACGTCAACGGCGAACATCGCGCGCCGCTCTATCAAAAACTGATTGCCGCCGCGCCGAAAGCGGTGGCCCCGGAAGGCAGCGGTTTTTATGAGCGGATGGCCAGCAAAGGCCGGGCGCCGCTGTATGTGGACGACATTCTGTGGAACTTCGAAAAATTCCTCGTCGATCGCCAGGGCAACGTCATTCAGCGCTTCTCGCCGGATATGACGCCGGACGATCCGCAGCTGGTGGCGGCGATTAAAGGAGCGCTGGCGCAATAATGTCGTTTCTGATGCAGCTACAGGATGTAGAAGCGGCGGGGCGCCTGGCCCCGTTTTCTGCGGCCTTTCGCGCCGGGGAGATTGTCCATCTGGTGGGGCCGAACGGCGCAGGGAAGAGCACGCTGCTGACCCGCATGGCGGGGCCCCGGCACGGTTCATTTTAACGGCCGTCTGCTTGACGAGTGGCCGGCGAGGGAGCTGGCGCGCCGTCGCGGATATCTGAGTCAACACCAGACCCCGCCGTTCGCCATGCCGGTATGGCACTACCTGGCGCTGCATATGCAGCAGCAGGGTGATAGCGCCCGTCTGAGCGATATCGCGGCCAGGCTTGGTCTGGACAATAAGCTGGGCCGTCCGGTCAATCAGCTGTCGGGCGGCGAGTGGCAGCGCGTGCGGCTGGCGGCAGTGATCCTGCAGATCGATCCCTTGAGTAATTCCGCGGGTCAGCTGCTGCTGCTGGATGAGCCGATGAACAGTCTGGATGTGGCCCAGCAGGCGGCGCTGGATCGGCTGTTACACGAGCTGAGCGCGGCGGGGATTGCGGTGGTGATGAGCAGCCACGATCTCAACCATACCCTGCGCCACGCCGGTCAGAGCTGGCTGCTCTGCCAGGGGGAAGCCATCGCCTGCGGGGAGACCGCCGAGGTGCTGAATGAGGAAAATTTAACCGCCGCCTATGCGATCCCGTTCCAGCGCGTTGAGGTGGCCGGTCATATTATGCTCATCGCGTCACAGTAGCACGCAGTTATCTTGTCACTATATTGATAAACAAGCTAAATTATTGCGATAAAGAGACTAGGGACAGAGGGATCATCTGAAATGCGCTTCTGGTTCATGTTGGCGGCGGCGTTAATTTTAGCCGGCTGCAGCAGCCATCGGGCACCGCCGCCGAATCCTCGGCTGGCTGACTCCATCACGGTGGTGGCGAATCTGAACGAGCAGCTGCGCAGCTGGCGCGGCGCACCGTATCGCTACGGCGGCATGACGCCGCGCGGCGTTGACTGCTCCGGCTTCGTGGTGCGCACGTTTCGCGATAAATTTGCCCTCCAGCTGCCGCGTGAAACCCGCGAGCAGGCGGAAATCGGCACCCGCATCGATAAGCGCGATCTGCTGCCCGGCGATCTGGTGTTCTTCAAAACCGGCTCAGGGGAGAGCGGCCTGCACGTTGGCATCTACGATACCGACAACCAGTTTATTCACGCCTCCACCAGCCAGGGCGTCACCCGTTCCTCGCTGGATAACGTCTACTGGAACAAAAAGTTCTGGCAGGCGCGGCGAATCTGACGTCATTCAGAAGCAAGAGGGAAGCGAACGCTTCCCTTTTTTATGCCGATAACCTTGCACTCCGCCCGTGTTAATCCGCTGTTCCAGGCACTACACTGGAGAGAGGAGGAACCATGACCCTTTCTTTTACCACCCACTGGCGGGATGAACTGCCGGACTTTTACACTTCCCTGTCACCAACGCCGTTGGATAACGCCCGACTCATCTGGCGCAACGCCCCGCTGGCGCAACAGCTGGGGGTGCCCGACGCCCTGTTTGCGCCTGAAAGCGGGGCCGGTGTCTGGGGCGGCGAAGCGCTGCTTCCGGGCATGTCGCCGCTGGCGCAGGTATACAGCGGCCATCAGTTTGGCGCTTGGGCCGGCCAGCTGGGCGACGGACGCGGGATCCTGCTCGGCGAGCAGCAGCTGGCGGATGGCCGCTGTTACGACTGGCATCTGAAAGGCGCCGGCCTGACTCCTTATTCGCGGATGGGGGACGGCCGCGCCGTGCTGCGCTCGACGATCCGGGAAAGTCTGGCGTCGGAGGCGATGCATGCTCTGGGGATCCCGACGACGCGCGCCCTGGCGATGGTGACCAGCGATACCCCGGTCTACCGCGAGCGCGTGGAGCCCGGCGCGATGCTGATGCGGGTGGCCGAGAGCCATGTCCGCTTCGGCCATTTCGAACATTTTTACTATCGCCGTGAGCCGCAGAAGGTCCAGCAACTGGCCGACTATGTTATTCGCCACCACTGGCCGCAGCTGCAGGATGAGGCGGATAAGTACCTGTTATGGTTCCGTGACATTGTCATGCGTACCGCGCAGACTATCGCCAGCTGGCAAACCGTGGGCTTTGCCCATGGGGTGATGAATACCGACAACATGTCGATTCTCGGTCTGACCATCGACTACGGCCCGTATGGCTTCCTTGACGATTTTCAACCGGACTTCATCTGCAACCACTCCGATTATCAGGGGCGCTACAGTTTTGAAAACCAGCCGGCGGTGGGGCTGTGGAATCTGCAGCGTCTCGCCCAATCGCTGTCGCCGTTTATCAGCGCTGAAGCGTTAAACGCGGCGCTGGATGAGTATCAGCACGCCTTGCTGACCGCTTATGGCCAGCGGATGCGCGATAAACTCGGCCTGTTCAGCCAGCAGAAAGGGGATAACGACCTGCTGGACGGGCTGTTTGCCCTGATGATCCGCGAGAAGAGCGACTATACCCGGACGTTCCGCCTGCTGAGCCACAGCGAACAGCTCAGCGCCGCATCGCCGCTGCGCGATGAGTTTATCGACCGCGCGGCCTTTGACAGCTGGTTTGCCGGGTATCGTGCGCGGCTGCGTGATGAACAGGTGGACGACGCGCAGCGCCAGCAGAGGATGCAGGGCGTGAATCCGGCGCTGGTGTTACGTAACTGGCTGGCGCAGCGGGCGATCGAGCAGGCTGAGGCGGGCGATATGGGCGAGCTGGAGCGCTTGCATGCCGCGCTGGCAGACCCCTTTACCGATCGCGAGGACGACTACGTCCGCCGCCCGCCGGACTGGGGGAAACGTCTGGAAGTCAGCTGCTCGAGCTAACTTGCCTCGCCCCGCGTTCAGCGGGGCGCTTACTTGGTCAGAATTAACTTCCCGGCGTGGGTCTGGCGCAGCAGATAGCGCTGGCCGCCATGCTCAATCACTACTCGTCCTTCGCTGCCTAACAGAACCCGACTGCTGATCTCTCTGTCCGTCGCCACGGGATAAGGGGCATTGTCTTTTGGTTTTTCAGCTGTGGCAGTGTTATCCATACGCGTCATAGCTCTCAAAATAAAAATCAAGGCAACAATGATAATCATTATCAATAATGTTGTTTTTGACGGCAAGCGTTATTTATCGTGTTACCGGATTTGGTAGGGGAGTCAGCGAAGAGAATTGCCCGCCGCAGGCGCGGCGGGCGGAGCGGTTACAGGCGGGTGGCGGTGGCCGCAGCCAGCTCGCTCAATAATCTTTCGCTGTCTTCCCAGCTCAGGCAGGGGTCGGTGATCGACTGGCCCCAGGTCAGCGGCTGGCCGGGGACCACTTTCTGAGTGCCTTCCTGCAGGAAGCTCTCTGCCATAATCCCGGCGATGGCGGTAGAGCCCGCGCGAATTTGCTGACAGATATCGGCGCACACTTCCAGCTGACGGCGGTGCTGCTTCTGGCAGTTGCCATGGCTGAAATCAACGACCAGCTGTTCCGGCAGATCGAATTCACGTAGCGCCTCGCCGGCGGCGGCGATATCCTCGGCGTGATAGTTTGGCCGTTTGCCGCCGCGCATAATAATATGCCCATACGGATTGCCGCTGGTCTGGTAAATCGTCATCTGCCCCTGCTTGTCCGGGGAGAGGAACATATGGCTGGCGCGGGAGGCGCGGATGGCGTCCACCGCGATGCGCGTATTGCCGTCGGTGCCGTTTTTAAATCCAACCGGGCAGGAGAGCGCTGAGGCCATTTCACGGTGGATCTGGCTTTCAGTGGTGCGCGCCCCGATGGCCCCCCAGCTGATGAGATCGGCGATAAACTGACCGGTCACCATATCGAGAAACTCGGTGGCCGTCGGTACCCCCAGCTCATTAACCTGCAGCAGCAGGCGCCGCGCCAGCTCAATTCCGTGGTTGACCCGGTAGCTGCCGTTGAGGTCCGGATCGGAGATTAAGCCTTTCCAGCCCACCACGGTACGCGGTTTTTCAAAGTAGGTGCGCATCACGATCTCCAGCTGCGGCTGGTAGCGCTCGCGCATGCCCTGCAGGCGGCGGGCATACTCCAGCGCCGCGTCGGTGTCGTGAATGGAGCAGGGGCCGATAATTACCAGCAGGCGGCGGTCTTCGCCGTTGAGGATTTTTTCAATTCGGCGGCGGGAGGCCGAGACGTGGGCAGCCACGTCGGCCGTCACGGGATGGCGCTGGGTCAGCTCCGCGGGCGTTACCAGGCTCTCAATGCGCGCGGTACGCAATTCGTCTGTTTTATTCATTGGGGTCTCAAAAATCTGTTTCTTCCGCGGCGAAAATGC
>OKVM01000777.1_pt1 | contig 11770 bp, 14 predicted proteins | sample 1606841 | NCBI WGS metagenome assembly OKVM01 (sample SAMN03281010, study PRJEB24777) | human gut metagenome | isolation source: fecal sample PR157 from 1 month old male Malay infant, caesarean delivered... | reverse complement strand
CCACGGGAATATCTGCGGCAGCAGGCCAGTAATGGGTTAAGTGATAACAGGTGTCTGGAAATATAGGGGCAAATCCACTTCCAGATATTGCGCATGGTTGTAAGTACCACGGATCGCATTCTTATCGACGTGTGCAAGTTGCGTTTCAATCCACGCTGAGTTAAATCCCTGCTCATGCAAAATGGTACTCATGGTGTGACGGAAGCCATGTCCAGTTAGCCTACCTTTATAACCCAGTAGCTCTATTACCTGATTCACACTTTCCTTTGAGATTGGTTTAGTTCGATCATTACGCCCGATAAACACTAATGGATACTGCCCGGTAATCGGTTTAAGCGATTCAAATAGGGCCACTATCTGGTTCGATATTGGAACGATATGGGGTCGCTTCATTTTCATCACCTCGGCAGGTATTTCCCAGAGTCGTTTTTCAAAATCAATATCTTCCCATCGGGAAAAACGTAGCTCCTGAGTTCGTATGCCCGTCAGCATGATGATCTATGTTGCTGTTTTTGGGATGACACTGCCAGTATAGCCAGAGAGGTCTTTGAGGAAATGCGGGAGCTCATCTGCAGAGAGGAAAGGAAAATGCGTTTTCTTAGGTGTTGCCAGGGCAGTTGCAAGATCCGGTGCTGGGTTATATTCGGCCCTGCCTGTGACTATTGCATAGCGAAACACTTCACCACAGCGTTGACGAACCTTGCGCATTTTCTCTAACGCCCCGCGCTTTTCCATGCGACGGAGTGCTTCCAGTAATTCCATTGGTTTGCTTTCAGCAATAGGGCGCTTACCAATGTAGGGAAAATATCTTTTTCAAAGGTATCAATGATTTCATCGCGGTAGCGTAATGACCAGCGATCGGCTTTTGAGTGATGCCACTCACGAGCTACAGCTTCGAAGGTGTTCTCAATATTGAGCTTTTGGGCTAATTTCTCCGCTTTTTTTACTTCTGCTGGAGCACTTCCTGCAGCTAATGTCTTTTTAGCCGCTTCTCTTCTGTCACGTTCAGGATAAACATCAAATGCTAAGCGCTTCTCTTTACCTCCGTAGCGATATTTTAGTCTCCAGTAGCGAGAACCGCTGGTTGCTATCTCAAGATAAAGTCCACCACCGTCTGAGAGCTTGTACGGCTTATCTTTAGGTTTTGCGGTCTCTACTTGTCAGGCTGTCAGTTTCATTGGGGGCACCTAGAAATAGGGGCATCTTTTATGCCCCCAGAACACGCTTGATTCTGATAGACATGAGTTGATCTAAGGAGAGCATAGATGCTTTCAGTTGCAGGTATTATAAGGGATTAATTGACTTAGGGAGAATTTAGAAGAGGCATATTGGCGGAAGATCACAGGAGTATTATTTATCGCTTAACACTATGTATTTCTTATGATTTTTGAAGTTATTATTTTGTTGTTATACACATTTCTATACACATTGCATCAGTTGTATATTTTCTGGTCACAGATCAAACTGATGTGCTCGCATCACCTTCAACGCTGTTTCAACCAACTTGTCCGAAGGTTTAAATCTAGACATATGGCGGATACATATTACTGGAATTTTTGTGTCATTTATTGAGGCTACGAAAGCAAAAGTTGTGTAATAACCCTTATTTTGTGTGTAAATCAAAGTGCTTGGATCCCCGAAGTTTTCTAGCAAAATACTTGCTGCTGAAAGGGACTGTAAACTGTTGCTATAAGCGATAATCAGTTCAGGCATACAGAGAGGGACTGTAACATTCTCAAAAAATCTTGTTGAGTTTTTTACAAGTTGTTCGACTGTCAGCTTATGCCGGCTAGCCTCTTGCTTGAGGGTTAAAGCGTTAGTTGAGCACGTCATAAGAGCATTTGTATATACAGTGTCCTGCCATCTGTAACCGAGGCTAGTAGGCATCTGTTTTAGTCGCTTCGCTAGGTGAGTAATTCCCCATTTCCCTTGTGTCCCTAACTGGACATTAGAGACGAGGGGTTGTGAATGATCATGAATGATAGACTGGCTATTGGTCATGAGAGAATCTGCTGAAGAACCATTAAGACCCATCACAATTAGTCGCTTACGGATAGGTGGTGAGGCTAATAATTCAAAAGCAGAATCGTAAGGTCTGCCGGGCAAATCAGCCAAGCCATATCGGGAAAGCCCCTCGAGAATGAAGTCTCTAGTAATATCCTTCATTTAAATCCTCCCCTGATGTTCCATACCGACATCATACGCAAAAATTCTTTTTTTGCATTTAACTGTTCACACTGTTCACCAAGATTATTTTATTTTTAATATCAATATGTTAAGTGGTGACGGGTTGGTGAAGAGTGAACAGTCGACTCTTCACCTTTGTAATTTGTGCTCGTTCTGGATGCTCCTGATCAGGCGATGCACGGGGGGATAAAAGTTTTTTTGGTTAACTGTTCACTCTGTTCACCTTTGGATTTTATACAATGATTTCATAGCCATACAGGGTGAATATACGGTGAAGGGTGATCAGTGGATTGTTCACCCTTTATGATAGCCAGCTATAAAAAGACCGGCTGTTGCCGGTCTGAGGTGGATTATGTCGCTGCGGGTTCGTCGCACTTCGGCAGCCAGTCGCCGTTGCTGTCTTCCCTGAGCGTCAGGTTAGTTTGCGTCCCCTGTTTGGTGTGTCGCTTCTCATAATTCAGCCCGTACTCTTTCAGCATCACGGGCAGCCCCAGCCCGAACTTTTTCAGGCTGAGCACGCTCCTGTAGCCGTTGGCCTCCATATAGACCAGGTAGGCGTGATAGAGATAGTTACGGGGCTGGCGTGGGACGATATTGGCGTTTCCCATAAACATCCCGTTCGTGTGCGGCAGCGCTTCCAGATAGCCGCAAAAATCAAACGCCGGGTCAGCATCACGCTTAATGCTGAGCGCCTCGTCGGAGTTTTGCTGCGACTGGAGCAGAGTGCGCGCTGCCATCGGGTCGCTGAATTTTTGCATAAGCTGGCGCACGATAACGGCCAGCTCACGCGCAATTTTATCCCTGAGCTGCGGGTCGCGCTCGTCAGGGGCAATCTGCTCCGGGAAGTGAATAATCACCCGGCGACGTGACACACCGCCGCTGCGGTCGGTGAAGCGCATCGGGTTGTTGTTCACGGCCAGAATCACTGCCGGAATATGTGTCGAATAAGGGTTCTGATATTTCGGGTCAACCGAGACCGCATCGCCGCCTGTGATGGCCTTAAGCCCGGCACCGTCACCACTCCATTTTTCCTGGTCAGGCAGACGGATAAGCGAGAAGCCAATCAGGGATGCACGCTTGCGCGGGTCTTCCAGCGTGTCGATATCGGCTGACGTGGCGTTATCCTCCCCGGCGAGCAGGGTCGCAATTTCGGCCAGAATACTTTTGCCGCTCCCGCCGGGTCCGGTGACTTCAAGAAAGAGCTGCCAGTCGTAACGGTTCGCCAGCACCATAAAAAGCGCGGCCAGAATCACGTCGCGTTTTTGCGGATTTTTGCCAGCCGCACGGTCAAGCCAGCGCCAGAAGTTCGGTGCGTAAGCCTCCAGCGTTTCCCCTTCCACCGGCGGGGTAAAATCCACGTCGCACAGCGTGCGCAGCCAGTGCGATTTACAATGAGGGCTGAACAGGCCGCTTTGGGTATCGAGTACCCCGTTGCGAAAACCAATCAGACGCCGCGCCGGGGTATCCTGCTGCGGAATAATCAGTTTCAGGGTCTCCACCACCGAGGCAATTTTCCCGGACGAGAACGGGGCGCGCAGGCGCTGGAATAAATCAGCCACGTTTCGTGAAAAAGTGGCGGCAGGGATATTTTTCCAGATGCCGTTTTCATAGCGGGACAGGAGCTGGCCGTTCGCATCCACCGCCAGCGCTTCGCCGTAATGCTCATGTACACGCATCGCCTTATCGCTGGCGCTCATGGCGGTAAATTCCGCCTCGCTCATGGTGTTGAATGGACTTTGCGCCGCTGGTCTGATGGTGCCGTAAATCGCCTTGCGCGTGATTTCCTCACCGTTCTGCATAAACGCGTCATTCCAGTCCCCGAATACCGGCGGCAGGGCCACGATACCCTGACAGGCATCTGCGGCCGCTGCGGCTTTGGTCTGGCCGTCGCCGCTGAGGTCGCGGTCGGCGGCGAGGACAATCTGACAGACCGGGTATTTGCTGCGGGCAAGGCTTGCCAGAGAAAGGAGGTTCACGGACGAGAGCGCCACCATCACGGTTTCGCCGGTCAGGTGATGCACGGTGAGTGCGGTTGCGTAACCCTCTGCTATCCACAGACGTTTCCCGGCCTGTTTCTGGCCGTCGATGGTGTGACACGCCCCTTTCACCTGCCCGCCTTTCAGGGTGCGTTTAATACCGTCCGCGTTAATGAGCTGGAAATTAACCAGCCCCCCGCTTTCGTCATGCAGCGGCACGGCCACATCACCGGCACAGTAGGTCACGCCACCGGTTTTGTGAGTGGCCGTCAGCATTACACACTCATGGCCGGGAAAGCCCTTGCGGGTCAGGTAGGCGTTGCCGGTGGCCGTGCGGGTTTTCTCCATCAGTTCTACGGCTAGCGCCGCCGCTTTCCGCCCGGCGTCGGTTTCCGCTTCTGCGGCCACAGCCACCTCCAAAGCAACTGGCGGCAGGCTGCCGGTCAGGGCGCTGACCTTTCCGGCGGCTTCTGAGGCTGACACACCGAACACCTTCTCAACCAGTTTCAGGCCGTCACCCGCGCCACACTGGTTACAGAACCACGTGCCGCGCCCCTCTTTGTCATCAAAGCGGAAACGGTCAGAGCCACCGCACACCGGGCAGGCCTGATGCCGGTTTTTAATCACCTTCACACCCAGCGCCGGGAGAATGCGCGGCCAGTGGCCGCACGCCTGTTTAATTGTTTCCGTTACGTTCATTTTCATTGTTATGGTCTCCCTCAGTGCAGTACCGGCGCGCTAATATGGCGGGCGCATAACTCATCCATCACGGTCAGCCCGAGAAAGGACAATGACGGGGCGGCCTTCAGCGGACCGTCCTCCATTAAATCTTCCAGCAGGGCACAGGCAATCAGGCGGCCCTTTTCCTCGCCGTGCTGGCGCAGGTAGAAGCCCTCCAGCTCGGCGGCAATGGCACTTTCCAGCGATTCAAGGGTGAGGTGTGGATAACGATGCTGACGCGCGCACAGGGTCAGCCAGGCACAGGCTACGGCACGGCGATAAAGCGCGGCGCGTAATACGGTAGTTAATGGCTGCTTCACGGGCGCACCTCCTCATTGAGCCAGCGCTGGTTACAGCGCTCAACCACATCGTTGAGCCGGGCGGTCATCAGGTGAATAACGGAGGCGAGCTGCAACTGCTGTTCCGGCTCATGGCCTGCGGCGGCAGTGTCCTGTAACAGCAACATCTCGCCAACGAAATGGCCGACGTTACGCAGGTGCTCAAGGCTCACTAGGTCAGCGTGGGTAATGGTGAGGGTCAGTTCTTTCATGAGCGTACCTCCGTAACCGGCAGGCGACCTGCAAACGACAGGACGTAATCACGGACAAGGGAAAGGCGGGCTGTACGCTCGTCACCGGCAACGGTGCGCAGCATACAGACGCGAGGTTTACGATCAGCACGACGGATGGCGGCAAAAACAAAGACAAACTGGGGGTATGACGGGGCGAGGATAGTAGCCATGATGGCAGCCTCCATTGAGTAGCGGTTACTGCTACCACCGGAAACGCCAATTTCACTGGTGGCAGCCCGAACGGGGTTGGCGTAACCGGCCTCAATGGATACCGGCCAGCCCGAAGGCTGCCCCGCCCGGACTACCATTATCTTGCTGGAACTATGGTGTACACATAAACACCACAGCCCGGAAAACGGGTGTGCCTGAGCTACGACGAAAAAAAAGACGCGTGGCGCGTCTGGTGTCGCCATTGAGTTTCGCGGAACGCCAATTCCGGCTGCCGATTTTGCGACAGCGGGAAAACTGTACCAGGAAACACACAAGAAATGCAAGCCAGAAAAAGGGGCGGTTTGCTGAACGGTCATCATCATGCGTCATATTCCCGATTACGCTCGGCAATGCGCTCACGCATCCACGCGGTAATTTCAGACTGCGCCCACGCCACGTTTTTACCCCCGAGTGAGATTTGCTTCGGGAAAGCCTTCCGGCTGATGAGGTCGTAAATCGTGGAGCGTGAAAGGCCACACAGGTGGATCACTTCAGGCAGACGGATGAAACGCTCCAGAACGGCATCGGAAACCGGCATCAACGGGGCGGCAGGGGCAGAAGACGGGGAAGAAAAAGCGGTGTGCATCGGGCTACCTCATAAAGTCCATACAGTGCCGGTCGTGTCCGTCCGGCTTCGGGTAGCTCTCTATTTTGTGAATATTTTCCCTTATGGCAACAAGTCATTTTGTAGTGACCAACTACACGGCAGTCTATTTTTTATACAAAAATTTTGCTGGCCTATATTGGCTTTTATTGGCCTTTATTGGCCATTGTTGGCAAATCTCCTTATGATGCAATGGATTTTAGAGGGAGTTATTTATTCCAAACAAATCTAGATGCCGTCCAGTCAGTAAATGGTTGATAAACATTAAGGTGAACAGTGGTGAACAGACGGTGAACAGTCATGCTCTCAACTGTTCACCTTTTAATTTACTGTATTACTTGTCTTTTTTCTTAAGGTGAACAGTGGTGAATAGTTATCAGTAAAAAAACAAACGATGAGTAAGGCTTTCCTGCGACCTTTCTCTGGCTGGCCGGGTTTTTTGGTTGTGTTTGTGCCATTTCTGCCACAACCGCAATGAGTCGTGTTGTTGTCTGGTACGCGGCAGAATCTGCTCATGTTGAAAAAGCAGAGGAATACAATCATGACCGAAAAAACTATTTTCCCCCTTTATCTGGAATCAGCGCTCGGGCGACTGGACACCGCGAAAGCCGCCCATCTGGAAAACGCCGGTAAGCTTGATGAAACCGAAACGGCCATCAGCCGGGCCCGCGAACAGAAAGCCGAGCTGGAGCAGGAAAATGGCAGCAGCGCCAGCGCATGGCGTGATGCCTTCCGCGCCGGTGGTGCTGTACTTACCGATGAGCTGAAGAACAGCCATATTGAGCGCGTGGCGCGCCGCGAACTGGCGCAGGAGTGTGACAACCTGGCGGAAGTGCTGGAGTATGAGCGCGACCGTCTGAGAGGCTCCTGCGACGGCACAGCGCGTGCATACCGGCAGGCTCATCTTGATGTACTGATGCAGTATGCCGGGCATGAGCTTGAGGAGGCGCTGAAAAAGACCTGCGGCGCACTTGTCCGGGCCATGAAACTGAAAATACTGGCGCTGGATAACCCGCTTGCCAACACTACCGGTCATCAGGGCTACGTCGCACCGGAAACGGCTGTCATGCAGGAGGTTAAAGCGTGGCTTGAACAGCAGGTCAGCACGCACCATATCCGCCTTGCCGATGAGCCGGTGCTGTACAAAACGGGGCTGTCATCTGCTTCCCTGCCTCATATGGAGTATGGCCTGGCCGACTCGCCGGGCAAAAGAAAAGCGTATCAGGATAAACTGCGCCAGCGCGGGGCTGACCTGAAAGCGCGGGGGCTGCTGTCATGATGCGCTGCCCGTTCTGTAAAAAGTCAGCGCACGTGCGCACCAGTCGCTATCTGTCCGAAAACGTGAAGCAGAGCTATCTGCAATGCGTCAATGTGTTCTGCTCGGCCACATTCCGTACCACTGAGTCGATTGATGAGGTGATACGGCCACCGGCGGAAACACAAGCGCCCGCCCCGGCACCTGCCGCCACGCCTGCGCCGCGTAAGGTGCAGGGCTGCTACAGCTCACCGTTCAGTCACTGACAGGAGAAAACCGGTATGACCACTATTACCACAGAGCAGGCTTTCACCGCCTGCGAGGCAAACAAAACCGCCTGGCTGAAGCGTAAAACTGAACTGGCGCAGGCGGAGCAGGAGCTGCGCAGTCAGATACTGAACCCGGATGAACAAATCCCGGCCCGCATGAAGTGGCTGCGTGAAGTTATTGAGGTCAGGAAGTGGGAAGTTAATCAGGCCGCCGGGCGGTATATTCGATCGCATGAGGAGGTGCAGCTCCTCAGCATTCAGCACCGGCTGTATGACTTCATGCAGGCGCATGGTGCGGAGCTGGCCGCCGCCCTTGCACCGGAGCTGATGAGCCTGAACAGCCAGCCTGCGCTGATAAAAAACCGCGTCCTTGACCGTTCCACAGCGTATCTGCGCGATGCGCTGGCCGCCTGGCTGGAAGAAGGCGCAGAAATTAATTATGCCGCGCAGGATAATGACATTTTAACTGCCATCGGATTCAGGCCTGACGCGGCCTCGCGGGTTGATTACCAGGAAAAATATACCCCCGCACAGAACCTGATTTATGCGCGTCGTAAGGCCGGACTGGCAGCCCGCGAGCCAGTGTGAAAAAACGCTAAATTCCCGCCATTTATACAGAAAAAGGCCATGCATGCATCAGCTGCATGGCTTTGCATGCAATTTCTTGCCCCCTGCTGACCCTCCCGCACCAGTACTGGCGTGCCCTGACGCCATTCATGCACCTGCATTAAAACCCACCCATAAAGCGGGCAGGCGTGGCGGGGAGAGCATTGCGCGCTGGCGGTTTAACTTAATTTATTTTTCTGCTCTCAGTACGTCGTAATGGCAATAATTTATTATATGAGGTTGTGTATCGCGTGAGTTTAGAGAGTGGTAAGTTGACAGGTGGGGGGCGTTAATATAATGCCGCTTAAATGCGGCATTATTAAAAGGGATGGAAGAATAACACTACCGTTATTTTCTCGATAAATATAATTAAATAAGGGATTTAACTTTTTTTATTACTAGCCCTTTCTGGTGACGAGTTGAAAGAACACTGATAACCATTATAGTTCGTGTTTCTAGCGCACTGTGCTTCTATTTTTATTTGTTCATAAGGGTTGTTTTTGCTCGGAGAGCTAAAAATCATCATGCAAACTCCTGTGATTAATAGGACGGCTAATACACCGAAATAAAATATTTTAGCTTTAGTAGTGCTGTGAACATTCTTTAAGAAGATAATATCTCGAGGGCTACTATCACCAATTGTTTTAGTAAGATCTATATTTACAATATCTACACCGATCTCTTTTTCAATAGCCAATCCCTTTTTTACTGCTCCGAGTAATAAAGGATGGTACCAATAAACGTCAACAAAATAGAAAAGCAACCAAACAATAGCTGCTCCGAATGCAAGCATTCCCGCAACTGAGTAGCTGCCTCCAAAAATTACTAAGCTTGAGCTAGAGTTAAAGCTAACACCTATTGCACCAATGAATGCTGATAATATAAGGATCCCAAAATTGCGAACCTTCATTTCTAGATCATTAAAGTGCTTCTGCACATCAATAATTGTTTTCCATACATCAACCTTAAGTTTTAGTACTTCAAGATTAATCGTGGCTAAAAATTTTTCCTCATCGTTCATCGCCATCATTTATTCCCTCTAAACTCTGAAAATTGAAAAATTGATAAGATTTCTGAGAAAACTTCTACGGTATGAGTAGGCTTAGCTCCAGAAGCATTTTCTTTTATTTTTCTTTCTCTTTCAACATCTTCATCTGTCCAGTGTGTGACCGCACGTAAAAGATCATAACCATCTTTGTTTTCCTCAAAATGTCCGGTACCGTAACTGGCGAAAACATCGCTAACATTGGCCTTTTGCGCCATTTCAATGTCTTTCATTTCGCTATCACCAATGTAGACACATTCTTCTGGAACAGCTCCAATGGATGCAATAATATCTAAAAGCAGTTGAGGGTTTGGCTTGATTTCATCTTTAGGAGTATATTCTTGTTTGGTATGTACAAGATTATATTTCACCTGTTTTTCCTCACCTTCCGGTATTTCATGATCCTCTGGCGAAAACAAAACATCAATAATGCCATCAAGCCCCAATCTAGTAAGTCGGAAATTAGAGTAGTAGGCCTTTGACTCAGTATAAGCGACAATAAAACTCCCCTTTTCTTTAAGGGTTTTCAAAGTTTCCAATACTGTTGGATACAGCATTAAATGCTTTTTCCTTGCGCTTCTAAAAGCGTGGATGGCTTCATTCATTGCTAAATTAATAGATTCGCGGTCGCCATATTTTTCCTGTAGCAATGGGATGCTTTCAAGGATAAATGAATATTCAGCAGTGCCATACTTTTGATGGATAGGCCTGATTTGTTCAATTAAATCAGCTCTAGGGATTCCTGAAATCTCCACCACTTTGTTTAACATGGCATTAAAACTGTTGTACCAAACATTAAACCAATCAAAAAGTGTATTATCAAGATCTGTTATTAGTACTGTCTTTTTCATATATACTCCTAAAAATTTATATTTTGTATAGTATAATGCATTTTACAATACTTATCTATTAATGACGTATTTAGGTTGGATATAGCATATAACTGTACCACTGGATCATTGCCCGGCGGTTTTCAAGGTATTGTGCATGATTATATATCCCCCTAATGGAATTTTTATCAGCATGAGCTAACTGTAGTTCTATCCATTTGCTGTCAAATCCTTGCTCATGAAGTATTGTTGACATCGTGTGTCTGAATCCATGCCCTGTAGCTCGTCCTTTATAACCCAACAACTCTATAACTTGTGTAACTGTTTCTTTGCTAATAGGTTTGCTTCGGTTATTTCTTCCTATGAATACATAAGGATATTTCCCCGTTATTGGCTTTAATTGGAGAAATAATTTAATAGCTTGGGAAGATAGAGGAACAATGTGAGGCCTGCGCATCTTCATCCTTTCTGCTGGGATTTCCCATATCCCCTCTTTAAGGTCTATTTCTTCCCAAGTCGCAAAGCGCATCTCCTGAGTTCTTACGCCAGTAAGCATAACAATCTTAGTCGCATTTTTCGTAATGATGCTACCAGTATATGCTTCAAGATCTCTAACAAAATGAGGCAATTCTTCGGCGGATAAAAACGGATGGTGTTTTTGCTTCGGTACGGCCAGAGCGATGGCTAAATCCGGTGCAGGATTGTATTCAGCGCGGCCCGTTATGATCGCATAACGATAAACCTCACCGCACCTTTGGCGTACCTTCCGGGTCTTCTCCAGCGCTCCACGCTTTTCTATTCGTCGTAGTACCTCAAGCAGTTCCAGCGGTTTAATGTCACTTATAGGCCTTTTACCAATAAACGGGAAAACATCTTGCTCAAATGTCTTAATGATTTCTTCGCGGTAGGCCACTGTCCAGCGATCGGCTTTATTTGAGTGCCACTCCCGGCATATGGCTTCGAATGAGTTTTCAGTTGAGAGTTGCTGTGCCAGTTTTTGGGCTTTACGTTCTTCGACTGGGTCTATGCCGTTTGCTACCTGCTTACGAGCGGTATCGCGTTTATCACGTGCTTCTGAGAGGCTCACAAGGTTGTAACTGCCGAATGACATTAGCCGTGCTTTACCGGCAAAACGAAAGCGGAAACGCCAGCCCTTTGAGCCGTCTGGATTGATGAGTAATGACAGACCTTGTCCATCGTTCAATGTATAGGGCTTGTCTTGGGGCTTTGCTCGTTTAATTTGTATGTCTGTTAGTGGCATGTGTATAAGTCAAAAATTTGTATAAAAAATCTATACACATCACTATACATATTTTTTATGGATTCAGGGAGAACTTGTCAGACGGTTACGGATGGATGACTTGCTATGCACTTTGAAAATAAAGAATTTTTAGACGTTCTCGGATGGCGACGGAGAAACTTTGGCGGAAGATCACAGGAGTCGAACCTGCCCGGGAACGCTGGCGTCCCCAACTGGATTTGAAGTCCAGCCACCTC
>OKVM01000776.1_pt1 | contig 11771 bp, 9 predicted proteins | sample 1606841 | NCBI WGS metagenome assembly OKVM01 (sample SAMN03281010, study PRJEB24777) | human gut metagenome | isolation source: fecal sample PR157 from 1 month old male Malay infant, caesarean delivered... | reverse complement strand
GATAAAAACTTCCCTGGCAAACCGGAGCATAATCCGCAGCAGTGTATTGGCTGCGCAGCCTGCGTCAATGCCTGCCCGTCGAATGCGCTGACGGTTGAAACCTGCCTTGTTACCGGCGAGCTGGCCTGGCAGTTCAACCTCGGGCGCTGCATCTTTTGCGCCCGCTGTGAAGAAGTGTGCCCGACGGCGGCGATTAAACTCTCGCAGGAGTATGAGCTGGCGGTGTGGAAGAAAGCGGACTTTCTGCAACAGTCCCGCTTTACGCTGTGCAATTGCCGCGTGTGCAACCGTCCTTTCGCGGTGCAGAAAGAGATTGATTACGCCATCGCGCTGCTGAAACACAATGGCGACAGCCGCGCGGAGCATCACCGTGAAAGCTTTGAGACCTGCCCGGACTGCAAGCGTCAGAAATGCCTGGTGCCGTCCGACCGTATTGAACTGACTCGCCATATGAAAGAGGCCAGCTGATGAGCAATTTATTAGGCCCACGCGACGCCAATGGCATTCCGCTGCCGATGACGGTGGATGAATCCATCGCCAGCATGAAGACGTCTTTGCTGAAAAACATTAAGCGTTCGGCGTATGTCTACCGCGTGGACTGCGGTGGCTGCAACGGCTGCGAAATCGAAATTTTTGCCACCCTTTCTCCGCTGTTTGACGCCGAACGTTTTGGCATCAAAGTCGTCCCGTCGCCGCGTCATGCGGATATTCTGCTGTTCACCGGGGCGGTGACGCGCGCGATGCGTTCTCCGGCGCTGCGCGCCTGGCAGTCCGCGCCGGACCCAAAAATCTGTATCTCTTACGGCGCCTGCGGCAACAGCGGCGGTATCTTCCACGACCTGTACTGCGTCTGGGGCGGCACCGACAAAATCGTACCGGTGGATGTCTACATTCCGGGCTGCCCGCCGACGCCTGCGGCAACGTTGTACGGTTTCGCGATGGCGCTGGGTTTGCTGGAACAGAAAATTCACGCCCGCGCGCCGGGTGAACTGGACGAGCAGTCGGCAGAGATTCTGCATCCCGATATGGTGCAGCCGCTGCGCGTGAAGGTGGATCGCGCGGCGCGTCGTCTGGCGGGTTATCGCTATGGCCGTCAGATCGCCGATGATTACCTGACCCAACTGGGGCAGGGTGAACATCAGGTGGCGCGCTGGCTGGAAGCGGAAAACGATCCGCGTCTGACCGAGATCGTCACCCACCTGAATCATGTGGTTGAAGAGGCGCGTATCCGATGAGTGAAACGGTGGTGTTCAGTCAACTGAGCCGTAAGTTTATTGATGAGAACGATGCTACGCCCGCCGAGGCGCAGCAGGTTGTCTATTACAGCCTGGCGATTGGCCACCACCTTGGGGTCATCGACTGCCTGGAAGCGGCGTTAACCTGCCCGTGGGAGGATTATCTGGCGTGGATTGCGACTCTGGAAGAGGGAAGCGAGGCCAGACGTAAAATGGAAGGCGTGCCGAAGTACGGCGAGATCGTCATCGATTTTAACCATGTGCAAATGCTGGCGCGCGCTTTCGACAGCGCGCTCGCTGCGCAAAACCCACAACAGCAGACGTGGAGCAAGCTGATGCTGAGTATGCTCCACGATATTCATCAGGAAAGCGCCATCTATCTGATGGTGAGGAGACACCGTGACTGACGTTTTATTGTGCGTCGGCAACAGTATGATGGGCGATGACGGCGCCGGGCCGCTGCTGGCCGAGATGTGCGCCGCGCAGCCTAAAGGCAACTGGGTTGTTATTGACGGCGGCAGCGCGCCGGAGAACGATATTGTCGCGATCCGCGAACTGCGCCCGGATCGTCTGCTGATTGTCGATGCGACCGACATGGGGCTGAATCCGGGCGAGATCCGCATCATCGACCCGGATGACATCGCCGAAATGTTTATGATGACCACCCACAATATGCCGTTGAATTACCTGGTGGATCAGCTGAAAGAGGACGTTGGCGACGTGATTTTCCTCGGCATCCAGCCGGATATCGTTGGCTTTTATTATCCGATGACGCCGCCGGTGAAAGAGGCGGTGGAAGTGGTTTATTCAAGGCTTGCAGAGTGGGTTGGCGATGGGGGATTTTCTCCGCTCTGAGCGGGTGCCCGGTGGCGCTACGCTTACCGGGCCTACGGTTTTGTAGGCCCGGTAAGGCGAAGCCGCCACCCGGCAAAACGGGCTACGCCAGATCTTCCCCGTTACTCGCAATCACTTTCTTGTACCACCAGAATGATTTTTTGCGGGTACGCGCCAGCGTGCCGTTGCCAGCGTCGTCACGGTCGACATACACAAACCCGTAGCGTTTGCTCATTTCGCCTGTCGAGGCGGACACCAGATCGATGCAGCCCCAGCTGGTGTAACCCATCAGCGGCACGCCGTCTTCAATGGCGTCGGCCATCGCCCGAATATGCTCACGCAGGTAGCGGATGCGGTAATCATCATGAATCTCACCTTTCGCGTCCGGCTCATCTTTCGCGCCGAGGCCGTTTTCCACCAGAAACAGCGGCTTCTGGTAGCGGTCATACATCATATTCATGGTGATGCGCAGACCAAGCGGGTCAATCCCCCAGCCCCATTCGCTGACGTCAAGGTGCGGATTGCGCAGCGATTTCACCACGTTGGCGGCGTTGGTGTTATTAGCGTTCATCTCCGCTGAGGCGCAGCGTGACGCGTAGTAGCTAAACGAGACGAAATCGACGGTGTTCTTCAGGATAGCGTCGTCTTCCGGGGCTTTTTCAATCACCACGCCTTTCTCGCGAAAAACGCGGGCGGAATAGGTCGGGTAAGCGCCGCGCGCCTGCACATCAATAAAGAACAAGTTTTCGCGGTCTTTCTCCAGCGCGGTCCAGACGTCCTGCGGTTTACAGGAGTACGGATAAAAATTGCCCCCCGCCAGCATACAGCCGACCTGGTTTTGCGGGTTGACCTCATGGGCGATTTGGGTCGCCAGCGCGCTGGCAATCAGCTCGTGATGCGCGGCCTGATACTTCACCTGATCCTGATTTTCACCTTCCTCAAACACCAGGCCCGCGCCGGAGAATGGGCTGTGCAGCATGATGTTGATTTCGTTGAACGTCAGCCAGTATTTCACCAGACCGTCAAAGGCTTCAAAGCAGGTTCGCGCGTAGCGGGTAAAGAATTCCACCATTTTGCGATTGCGCCAGGAGCCGTACTCCGTCACCAGGTGCATCGGCACATCGAAGTGGCACAGCGTGACCAGCGGCTCAATACCGTACTTTTTACACTCTTCAAACACCGCGCGATAAAACGCGATGCCTTCTTCGTTCGGCGTCAGCTCATCGCCGTCAGGGTAGAGACGGCTCCAGGCGATCGAGGTGCGAAACACCGTGAAGCCCATCTCCGCCATCAGGGCGATATCGTCTTTATAGCGATGGTAAAAATCAATCGCGTCATGGCTAGGATAAAATTCGTCATCCCGCAGTTGAAAGCGTTTCTCCAGCCCCAGTTTGACCGGCATACGGTGCTCGCCGTGCGGGATCATATCGACGGTGCTCAGCCCTTTGCCGCCTTCCCGGTATGCCCCTTCAGACTGGTTGGCGGCCAGTGCGCCGCCCCATAAAAATCCTTGCGGAAATACAGACATAGTCATCCTCAATATGCGCCAGTCAGATGCTGGCTTCTTTTGCAGTAGTCGGTTGCGCGGCCTGGTTTTTTCTTGCCTGTGCGGCTGCGTCTTCCACGGGGATATCTTCAAAGCCGAGGAGCAGCGTCAGAACAAAAGAGAGCACTACGGCCAGCGCCATCACGCCAAACACCCAGGCGATGGTCATCGGGTTCGCCGGGTCGAAGAACTGGACGCTGGTGAACAGGCCCGGCGCCGCCATCGAGTGGCTGGCAAGCCCCGCCATACCTGCCACCGCGCCGCAGATAAAGCCGCTGATCAGGCTCGCAATCAGCGGACGCTTCAGACGTACCGCCACGCCGTACAGCGCCGGTTCGGAGATCCCCGCCATAATTGCGGAAGCGGCGGCGGCAAGCGCCGTCTGGCGCAGTTCCGGGTTTTTGGTTTTCCATGCGACGGCCAGAGAGGAACCGCCCAGCGACAGGTTAGCGCCAATTTCAGACGGCATGACCATGCCTTCTTTGCCGGTTTCAGCAATGGTCTGGATGATGGTTGGGGTAAAGACGCGGTGCATCCCGGTCATGACCAGCAGCGGCCACAGCGCGCCCATGATGGCGACGGAAAGCCAGCCCAGATAGCCGTGAATGGTGTAAACCAGCGCGGAGATGGCGCTACCGATCCAGATCCCGATTGGGCCGATTAAAACAATGGCGAGCGGGGCGGCGATCAGGACGATCAGCATTGGTTTCAGGAAGTTTTTCGTGACGGCCGGGGTAATGCGATCCACCCAGCGTTCGATATATGAAAGACACCATGTCATCACCAGCGCCGGGATCACCGTGTAGGTGTATTTCACCGCCGTCACCGGGATCAGGGCAAATTCAACGTGTTCACCTTCGGCGGCTTTCGCCATCAGGTCGATAAAACTCGGGTGAACCAGCACGCCTGCGATGGCAATCGCCAGCGACATGTTTGTTTTGAACTTGATTGCCGCTGACGCCGCCACCATCAGCGGCAGGAAGAAGAACGCGCCGTCGCCAATCACCGTCAGGATAGTCAGCGTGGAGGCGCCTTTTTCCAGCAGCCCCGTCATTTCGAGGATCATGGCCAGCAGTTTCAGCATCGATCCGCCGATAATCGCCGGGATCAGCGGGGACATAGTGCCGATCAGCGCGTCAAGGATCCCCGCGCCGATGCGTTTAAAGGTGAGTTTAGGTTTGCCGACGGGCGCTGCGGGCTGCATATCGGTCGGCAGCAGACTGACGACTTCGCGATACGCCTGTGAAACGGTGTTGCCGATAATTACCTGACACTGGTTGTCGCTGCGAACCACGCCGAGAACGCCGCTGAGGGTTTTCAACGTCGCGCTGTCGACCTGCGCGTCATCTTTGAGAACGAAACGCAGACGCGTCATGCAGTGTGTCACGGCGGTGATGTTATCCACACCGCCCAGCGCCGTCACCACGGAGCGCGCCAGTGCCGCATAATTCTTAGACATCGGATTTTATCCTGTTTTATCAATAGGGTAGTTTTATCGTCTTACGCCTTTTCGCTAAAAAAACGTGGGCAATGAAACGCAAAATAGGAAACCGGTTCCACAAAATCATGAATAGTTTCACCGAGTGATACAAGACCACAATTCGATCATTTTTTATAATTGTGAGAATGATCACTTGTTGTTTTGGGCGGTGATTTACCATCAAGGACAACAACGGTACGGTGAAGTACACTGCGTGTCATTGAGTGCTAATGGATGAGTAATATGACGACGATGCTGGAGGTGGCGAAGCGCGCCGGGGTGTCGAAAGCGACGGTTTCCCGGGTGCTTTCAGGTAACGGCTACGTCAGCCAGGAGACCAAAGACCGCGTGTTTCAGGCCATTGAAGAGAGCGGCTATCGACCCAATTTGTTAGCGCGCAGTCTGGCGGCGAAGAAAACGCAGACCCTCGGTCTGGTGGTGACGAACACCCTTTACCACGGCGTTTATTTTAGCGAGCTGCTGTTTCATACGGCGCGGATGGCAGAGGATAAGGGGCGTCAGCTTCTGCTCGCGGACGGCAAACACAGCGCGGAAGAAGAGCGTCAGGCGATTCAGTATCTGCTCGATCTGCGCTGCGACGCCATTATGATTTATCCCCGTTTTCTCAGCGTGGATGAGATTGACGACATTATCGACTCACACGCCCAGCCCATTATGGTGCTTAACCGTCGGCTGCGAAGAAACAGCAGCCACTGCGTTTATTGCGACCAGAAGCAGACCAGCTTTAACGCGGTGGAACAGTTGATCGCCGGAGGGCATCGCGAGATTGCGTTTATCACCGGCTCGATGGATTCCCCTACCGGCGTGGAGCGTCTCTCAGGGTATAAAGACGCATTGACGCGACACGGCATCGCTATCAATAACGAATTGATTGTCAACGGAAAGTGGACGCCCGCCAGCGGTGCTGAAGGGGTGGATACGCTCCTGGCGCGCAAGGTGAGTTTTACCGCGCTGGTAGCCAGTAATGACGATATGGCGATTGGCGCCATCAAACAGTTACACGAGCGTGGCATGAGCGTGCCTGCGCAGACCTCGGTCATCGGATTCGACGACATCGCGATGGCGCCCTATACCATCCCGGCGCTTTCCAGCGTTAAAATTCCGGTCACGGAGATGATTCAGGAGACGATTGGACGTCTTATCTTCATGCTGGACGGCGGTGAATTTACGCCGCCAAAAACCTTTACCGGTGCGCTGATCCTGCGCGATTCGGCAGCGCTGCTGCCTGCCCGCTGATCCCGCTTTACATTGTCATTTGTCATCGTCATTCGTGACGATGACAGTGCCTGGTCACAACGTCATCATCAAATATCAAGCAATAACAATCAGTTAAAAACTGGCACGATTTATGAATGTTTCGGCACATAATCTGTCATTGCTGGAGAATTTGATGAACCGTTTCATCATTGCCGACGCCAATAAATGCATTGGTTGCCGTACCTGTGAAGTGGCCTGTGTGGTGTCCCATCAGGAAAACCAGGACTGCGCGTCGCTGACCCCTGAAACTTTCTTACCCCGCATCCATGTGATCAAAGGTGTGAATGTCTCCACGGCGACGCTGTGCCGCCAGTGTGAAGACGCGCCGTGCGCCAACGTCTGCCCGAACGGCGCCATCAGCCGTGATAAAGGTTTCGTACATGTGATGCAGGAGCGTTGCATTGGCTGTAAAACCTGCGTGGTCGCTTGCCCATACGGCGCGATGGAAGTGGTTGTGCGTCCGGTGATTCGCAACAGCGGCGCGGGCCTGAACGTCCGGGCGGAAAAAGCGGAGGCCAACAAATGCGACCTTTGCCACCACCGCGAGGCCGGCCCTGCCTGTATGGAGGCCTGTCCGACCCACGCGCTGATTTGCGTCGATCGCAACAAACTTGAACAACTGAGCGCGGAAAAACGTCGCCGTGCGGCGCTGGACTCCTCCGCGTCTTTGCTTTTCTGATTCCTGAAAAACCGCGTAAAATACGGTGGTATTCATGCCGGATGGCGGCCTTGCCTTATCCGGCCTACTGTTCGTATCCCCGTAGGCCTGATAAGCGTAGCGCCATCAGGCAAACCGGGATAGATGACTGCGGGAACGACTTCATGACAATAAACAACCACTCCGGCGTACAGTTGCGTATTCGTGGCAAGGTGCAGGGCGTTGGTTTTCGGCCTTTTGTCTGGCAACTGGCGCAGCGGTTACAACTGCATGGCGACGTGTGTAACGACGGTGACGGTGTGGTTGTGCGCTTACAGGAAGATCCGGCGGAGTTTATTGTGCAGTTACATCAGCATTGCCCGCCGCTGGCCCGTATTGACAGCGTCGAGAGCGAGTCGTTTGCCTGGTCTCAACTGCCTGCCGATTTCTCCATCCGCCAGAGTGCGGGCGGAACGATGAATACGCAAATTGTGCCCGATGCGGCCACATGCCCGGCCTGTCTCGCCGAAATGAATACGCCCGGCGAGCGGCGCTACCGTTACCCTTTTATCAACTGCACCCACTGCGGCCCGCGTTTTACGATCATTCGTGCGATGCCTTACGACCGTCCGTTTACCGTGATGGCATCGTTTCCGTTGTGCAGGAAGTGTGCGACGGAATACCGCGATCCGTACGACCGCCGTTTCCACGCCCAACCTGTTGCCTGCCCGGCCTGCGGCCCGCATCTGGCGTGGCGCTCTGGCAGCGCGCGGGCGGAAAAAGACGCTGCGCTACAGGCTGCCGTCGCGATGTTAAAAGCGGGGGGCATTGTCGCCATCAAAGGTATTGGCGGCTTTCATCTGGCCTGCGATGCGCAAAACGATGAGGCGGTGGCGATGCTGCGGGCGCGTAAACGCCGCCCTGCGAAACCGCTGGCGGTAATGTTGCCGGATGCGGAAGGCTTGCCGGATGCGGCGCGCCGACTGCTGACTACGCCGGCCGCCCCCATCGTGCTGGTGGATAAACAGCATGTCGCGTCGCTGTGCGAGGGGATCGCGCCGGGGCTGGCGGAAGTGGGGGTAATGCTGCCCGCGAATCCGCTCCAGCATCTGCTTTTACAGGCGCTGAATTGTCCGCTGGTGATGACCTCCGGCAACCTTAGCGGTAAACCGCCGGCCATCACTAACCAACAGGCGCTGGACGACCTGAAGGCGATCGCCGACGGTTTTCTGTTGCACAACCGCGATATCGTGCAGCGAATGGATGACTCGGTCGTGCGTGACAGCGGTGAAATGCTACGCCGTTCGCGGGGCTATGTGCCGGATGCGATCGCGCTGCCGCCGGGATTTCACGATGTGCCGCCGATGCTTTGTCTGGGCGCCGATCTGAAAAATACCTTCTGTCTGGTGCGCGGCGAGCAGGCGGTGGTAAGCCAGCATCTGGGGGATCTCAGCGATGACGGCATTCAAACGCAGTGGCGTGACGCGCTGCGTTTGATTCAGAACATTTACGATTTTACGCCGCAACGCGTTGTCTGCGACGCGCATCCGGGCTACGTCTCCAGCCAGTGGGCCAGCGAGATGACGCTTCCGACCGAAACGGTATTGCACCACCATGCGCATGCGGCGGCATGCATGGTCGAACACGGCTGGCCGTTGAACGGCGGCGATGTGATTGCCCTGACGCTCGACGGCATCGGTATGGGAGAGGGCGGCGCGCTGTGGGGCGGAGAGTGTTTACGCGTTAATTACCGTGAATGCGAGCATCTTGGCGGCCTACCCGCCGTCGCGCTGGCGGGCGGCGATCTCGCCGCGAAGCAGCCCTGGCGCAACCTGCTGGCGCAGTGTCTGCGCTTTGTTCCTGACTGGCGGGACTATCCAGAAACGGCTGCGTTGCAACAACAGCAGTGGAACGTGCTGGCGCGGGCCATTGAGCGCGGAATCAACGCCCCGCTGGCGTCGTCGTGCGGACGCCTGTTCGATGCCGTCGCCGCCGCATCAGGCTGCGCGCCTGACACGCTCAGTTATGAAGGAGAAGCGGCCTGTGCGCTGGAGGCGCTGGCTTCGCGATGCAATCGAGTTGAACATCCGGTGACGATGCCGGTTAAAAACAACCAGCTGGATTTAGCCACGTTCTGGCGGCAGTGGCTGAACTGGCAGGCTGCTCCCGAGGAGCGGGCGTGGGCCTTTCACGACGCGCTGGCGCATGGGTTCGCCGCGCTGCTGCGCCAGGAAGCGACCGCACGCGGGATCACCACGCTGGTATTCGGCGGCGGCGTGCTGCATAACCGCTTGCTGTGCAGGCGTCTGGCGTTCTGTCTTGCTGATTTTACCTTACTGTTCCCACAGCGTTTACCGGCCGGGGATGGGGGAGTGTCGTTAGGGCAGGGAGCGATCGCCGCAGCGCGCGAGCTGGCGCAAAAATAAAAAAAAGCCCCGGGACTGGCGGGGCGAAACGTGTCGGGGCATACCGACAAGCAGCAGCGCACTTCCGTGTGCGTGAGGTTAATAAATCAGTGGCAGTATCGCCGGATGGCGACGTACAAACAGGCGCTTCCCGTAGGCCGGATCAGGCGTTTACGCCGCCATCCGGCAAAGATGTTCGAACATTGCCTGATGGCGCTGCGCTTATCAGGCCTACGGCGTCATGATTTGCAGGTCAGCCGCCATCCGGCACAATGAACTTACGCGGGCAGCGTTTTCAGCAGCGCAAAGGCCTCCTTCATGCGGTCTTCGCTCACCACAAAGGCGCAAAGCTGACCTTCGGTATTTATGCCTCGGGCGACCATCCCTTCGGACTCCGCCGCAATGTGCCAGTTCAGGTCGTGACGCTGGGTTTCGCCTGCAAGATGTAACGGCAATTCCGGCGTTTTGATTTTCACCAGCATGGCGGGCAGCTTCAGCGGCGCGTTCCCGCCGAGCAGATTTTTCGCCAGATACATGGCGCTTAACTGAATCGGTTGCAGGAAAGGCAGAACCTGACCGTTAATTTCCGCGCAGTCTCCCAGCGCATAAATATCCGGGTGGCTGGTTTGCAGATAGCTGTCAACGCAGACGCCACGGTTGATGGTCAACCCGGCACGGCGCGCCAGCGCGGTTTCCGGGCGCAGGCCGGTTGCGGCGATGACCGCATCCACCTCTACCTGACGATCGCGATCCAGCGTGGCGCGAATACCGGTAGCGGTTTTCTCCAGACCCTGCAACTGCGATTTCAGCAGCAGATGTACGCCCATATCGGTCAGACGATGCTGCAAGCGGCTGCTCACTTCCGGCGGCATCAGCGAGGCCAGAATGCTGGCGGCATTGTCAATCAGCGTGACGGCTTTACCCGCACGGCAGAAATCCATTGCCAGCTCGCTACCAATCAGACCGCCGCCGACGATCAGTACGCGCTGCGCGTCACTCAGTTGCGTTTCGCAGGCGCGATACTCCTGCTGGCTGTTCAGTGTGAGCATTAACTCACGCCCGGAAACCGGCGGAACAAAGGCTGATGCCCCTGTCGCCAGTACCAGTTTGTCGAACTGCCATTGCTTGTCCTGGCTTTTTACCACATGGGCGTCGGCATCAATGTCCGTAATCCAGGTGTGTGGGAACAGACGCAGATTAAACTGTTCGGCAAACTCCCCCGCCGACTGGCGGGTGAGGTCGTCGGCGCGCTGCGCCTGGCTGATGACGTGACTGAGGTCGGGTTTGTTGTACTCGTCCATACTGTCAGCGGCAATCAGGGTCAGCGCTATGGTCGCGTCCTGTTTACGGATGTTTTTGACTAACTGGCGGGCGGCGAAGCCCGAACCAATAATGACAATTCCCCGGCTCATTTTGCCTCCGTTGCCAACACATCAAAGACGTCTTTACCTAATGAACATTCCGGGCACAGGAAGTTATCCGGTACGTCGCTCCACGGCGTACCCGGCGCGACATCCTGCAACGGCTCACCTTTTGCAGGGTCGTAAATCCACTGGCACACGCTGCACTGCATGCTTGGGCCGAGGTCAGCCGCAGCGGCGGCGGCACAGGCGCACTCTTCTTCCTGGGTTGTCGCTTTCACATTTGTTTCCGGCAGCGGAGCGAGCGCCCACTGACGGGCAATATCGCGGCCGTGCTGGCGGCAAAGTTCCAGGGCATCAATATCAGGACGCCATTTCGCTTTCAGACTCAGTGACATCTCGAAGCCGGCATCTTGCAGACGGGTGGACAGACGGTCTACCGCGCCACCGCTCCAGCCGTGGGAACCGAAAGCGCTGGCGCGTTTGTTACGAAAGCGCAGGCCAGTCATCTCTTCAACGAGACCGGCGATTTTCGGCATCATCACGTTGTTCATCGTAGAAGTACCGACCAGCACGCCTTTGGAGCGGAACACGTTGGTCAGAATTTCGTTTTTATCGCTGCGTGCGACGTTAAAGATTTTCACCGCCACGTTCGGGTCAACTTCGTTGATGCCTTGCGCAATCGCGTCGGCCATCATGCGGGTGTTGTTGGACATGGTGTCGTAGAAAATGGTGATGCGATCTTCCTGATAATCTGCCGCCCATTTCAGATACAGTTCAACGATCTGGGTTGGGTTGTCGCGCCATACCACGCCGTGAGAGGTGGCAATCATATCTACCGGCAGGTTGAAGCCGAGGATTTCGGTAATTTTGGGCGTGACCAGACGGCTGAACGGCGTCAGGATGTTGGCGTAGTAACGCTGGCACTGCTCGAACAGCTCGGTCTGATCCACTTCGTCATTGAACAGGCGTTCGTCGCAGTAGTGCTGGCCGAA
>OKVM01000775.1_pt1 | contig 11786 bp, 9 predicted proteins | sample 1606841 | NCBI WGS metagenome assembly OKVM01 (sample SAMN03281010, study PRJEB24777) | human gut metagenome | isolation source: fecal sample PR157 from 1 month old male Malay infant, caesarean delivered... | reverse complement strand
ATCAGCGCGGCGATCTTTTCCACACGCTCCGGATCGCCAGGGACGATAGCCAGCGTAGCCCCTTGTAAATCGTTCTTGGTGAGGCCGAGATGAAAAACATCAGACTTGGACATAAAAAACTCCTCTGTGGGTCGAATTATCAGCAGAAGCAAAACGGTACTGTACAGAAGCCCCTGGCAACATTTTGTGATGATAGTCACCAAGACCAATAATGATTGCAGTTGTTTTTCAGTAAATAGTGATACACATCACATTAACAAGTTATATTCATCATCACAGAACAAAAGATAGCCGCTTTCAGGCACTGTGCTTTATTACCGCCCGAACTAAAGGTAAAGGGTCTATAGTTACTGATGCGCTAATAAATAAGGGTACGGAGAATACCATGACCACCACCAAGCAACCTGGATTCGCACCTGCAGCTTCACCACACGCCGCAACCGCCGTTCATACGCCGGAAGAGCATATTATCGCCGGAGAGACGTCGATTCCCTCTCAGGGTGAAAACATGCCGGCCTACCACGCCCGCCCGAAAAATGCCGACGGTCCGCTGCCGATCGTTATCGTGGTACAGGAAACTTTCGGCGTGCATGAACATATTCGCGATCTTTGTCGCCGCCTGGCACAGGAAGGCTATCTGGCTATCGCGCCTGAATTGTACTTCCGTCAGGGCGATCCGGATGAGTACCACGATATCCCGACCCTGTTCAAAGAGCTGGTCAGCAAGGTGCCGGACGCGCAGGTGCTGGCGGATCTCGACCACGTCGCCAGCTGGGCGGCGCGCCACGGCGGCGATGCCCATCGTCTGCTGATCACCGGCTTCTGCTGGGGCGGACGCATTACCTGGCTGTATGCCGCGCATAACCCGCAGCTTAAAGCGGCAGTGGCCTGGTACGGTAAGCTGGTGGGAGAAAAATCACTGAATTCGCCGAAGCACCCGGTAGATATCGCCGTCGATCTCAACGCCCCGGTGCTTGGTCTGTACGGCGCTAAAGACGCCAGCATTCCGCAGGACACCGTCGAGACTATGCGTCAGGCGCTGCGGGCAGCCAACGCCACGGCGGAAATCGTGGTGTATCCCGAAGCCGATCATGCCTTTAACGCCGACTATCGCGCCAGCTATCATGAAGAGTCAGCCAAAGACGGCTGGCAGCGGATGCTCGCCTGGTTTGCTCAGTATGGCGGTAAAAAAGGGTAATCGCCCTAAGCATGAAAAAAGGAGGCAAATGCCTCCTTTTTGATTTTTCGCGTAACGATTAGGCGGACTGGCGCAGATTTCGCGCCGCTTGCACCATATTCGCCAGCGCGGCGCGGGTTTCCGGCCAGCCGCGAGTTTTCAGGCCGCAGTCCGGGTTAACCCACAGTCGCTCCACCGGGATACGCTGCGCAGCTTTCTTCAGCAGCGCTTCGATCCACTCCACGCTCGGCACGTTTGGCGAGTGAATATCATATACTCCCGGCCCGATCTCATTGGGGTACTCGAACGCTTCGAACGACTCCAGCAGCTCCATATCGGACCGCGAGGTTTCAATGGTGATCACGTCAGCGTCCAGCGCGGCAATGGAGTCCATGATGTCATTGAACTCGCAATAGCACATGTGAGTATGGATCTGCGTGTCGTCTTTGGCGACCGCAGCATTAAGGCGGAAGGCTTCCACACCCCACTGCAGATAGGCATCCCAGTCGCTGCGCTTCAGCGGTAACCCTTCGCGCAGCGCCGGCTCATCAATCTGGATGATGCCGATCCCCGCCGCCTCCAGATCCGCCACTTCATCACGCAGGGCCAGCGCAATCTGTTTCGCGATGGTTTCACGGCTGACATCCTCCCGCGGGAAGGACCAGCACAGAATGGTCACCGGTCCAGTGAGCATCCCTTTCACCGGCTTGTCGGTCAGCGACTGCGCGTACTTCGCCCAGTCGACGGTGATCGCCTGCGGACGGCTGACGTCGCCGATCACCACCGGCGGCTTCACGCAGCGGGAACCATAGCTCTGCACCCAGCCGTTTTGCGTGAAGATAAAACCGTCCAGATGTTCGCCGAAGTATTCCACCATGTCGTTCCGCTCGGCCTCCCCGTGCACCAGTACGTCTAAACCTAACCGCTCCTGCTCGACGATCGCCTGCTTAATATGTTCCGCAATCCCCGTCCGATAATGACTGGCGTCAAGGTTACCCTTTTTGAAGTCCAGGCGCAGGCCGCGGATCTCGGTCGTTTGCGGGAATGACCCGATGGTGGTGGTCGGCCATTTCGGCAGGTTAAAGCGCTGGCGCTGTGCCTGCGCGCGAACCTCATAGGGGCTGGCGCGCTGGCTGTCCTGAGCAGTGATCGCCGCCAGCCGTTTTTCCACCTCCGCGTTGTGCACGCGGGTCGAATGGCGACGGGCCTGGATTGGCGCGCTCCACTCGGTAATCGCCGCCGTATCGCCGCTGTTCAGCGCATCGCGCAGCAGCGCCAGCTCACCGCATTTCTGCAGCGCGAAGGCAAACCAGCTCTTCACTTCCGCATCAAGGCGCGTCTCCACGCTTAGATCGATCGGGCTATGCAGCAGAGAGCAGGATGACGCGACCCATAGCTCGCGCTTACCGACGAGGTCTTTAATTTGCGCATACTTTTCGGTGAGATCGGCGCGCCAGACGTTACGCCCATTGATCAAGCCCGCGGACAGCAGCCAGTCGGCCGGCAGGCGGTTGTGCAGTTCGGCAACATCATCTTTGCCGTGCACCAGATCGACGTGCAGCCCCTGGACCGGTAGCGCAGCAATGGTCGCGAGATTGTCGCTAACGCCTTCAAAATAGGTAGTCAGCAGCAGCTTCACCTGGCCCTGCAGGGCGTCATAAGCCGGTTGAAAGGCCTCCAGCCACGCTGGCGGCAGCTCCAGCACCAGCGCCGGTTCATCAATCTGCACCCAATCGATGCCGCGCTTCGCCAGTTCGGCCAGCACCTGCTGGTAAACCGGCAGGATGGCATTCAGCAGGGTCAGGCGGTCAAACGGTTCACCTTTCACTTTACCCAGCCACAGATAGGTTACCGGCCCCAGCAGCACGGGCTTGATCTTGTGGCCCAGCGCCAGCGCTTCGTCTACTTCATCCAGCAGTTGGGTCCAGCTCAGTTTGAACTGCTGGCCCTTCACGAACTCCGGCACCATATAGTGATAGTTGGTGTTAAACCATTTGGTCATTTCCGCAGCGGCGGCCGGTTCGCCAGTCGGCGCGCGGCCGCGGCCAATGCGGAACAGGGTATCGATGTCGATGGATCCGTCTTTGTTCTGATGACGAGCCGGCACGTTGCCAAGCAGCAGGCTGGTAGTCAGAACATGGTCGTACCAGGCGAAATCCCCCACCGGCAGCAGATCAACGCCCGCCTGTTTCTGCTGCTCCCAGTGACGGGCGCGCAGCTCACGGCCTACCGCCAGCAGTTCCTCGCGAGTGGCGTTGCCCGCCCAGTAGCTCTCTTGCGCTTTTTTCAGCTCGCGGCGCAGGCCAACGCGAGGAAAACCGAGGGTGTGGTTAATAATTGTCATTTTTGTTCCTCTCTTATTTCATTGAATCTGAAGAAAAAATCTCAATAGTTCGGCTTGCCGGAAGGCGGCAACGATGCGCATCCCCAGGAGCTTACTGAAGGAAGTGACTGGGGTAAGCAAGGCAGCCAACGCATCTGCAAGTCGAAATATGACGAGTTTTAGACGTCCAGATGTTTACACATCCATAATTGACAGTTACTGTATATTCCTCAAGCGCAAATTGCTCATGGCGAAGTGAAGGACTTTCATGATCGAAATTAAACATCTGAAAACGCTGCAAGCGTTGCGGAACAGCGGTTCACTGGCGGGTGCGGCAGCGGCCCTGCACCAGACCCAGTCCGCCTTGTCTCACCAGTTCAGCGATCTGGAACAGCGCCTTGGCTTTCGTCTCTTTGTGCGTAAGAGCCAGCCGCTGCGTTTTACTCCTCAGGGGGAAATCCTCTTACAGCTGGCCAACCAGGTGCTGCCGCAGATCGCTCGCGCCCTGCAGGACTGTAACGAACCACAGCAGACCCGGCTGAGGCTGGCTATCGAATGTCACAGCTGTATTCAGTGGCTGACGCCGGCGCTGGAGAATTTCCGCGCCCGCTGGCCACATGTGGAGGTCGACTTCCATTCCGGCGTCACCTTCGACCCACAGCCTGCGCTGCAGCAGGGTGAACTGGATCTGGTGATGACCTCCGATATTCTGCCGCGCAGCGGCCTGCACTACTCGCCGATGTTTGATTTTGAGGTGCGTCTGGTGCTGGCGCCCGAGCATCCGTTAGCTATGAAGACGCTGGTTACCCCGGAGGACCTGGCCGCGGAAACGCTGTTGATTTATCCCGTGCAGCGCGGGCGCCTCGATATCTGGCGCCACTTCCTGCAGCCGGCCGGCATCAGCCCGCAGCTGAAAAGCGTCGATAACACGCTGTTGTTGATCCAGATGGTGGCTGCCCGGATGGGCATCGCCGCGCTGCCGCACTGGGTGGTGGAAAGCTTTGAACGCCAGGGCCTGGTGGTCACCAAAACCCTGGGTGAGGGATTATGGAGCCGGTTGTACGCGGCCGTTCGCGATGGCGAACAGCGTCAACCGGTCACCGAAGCGTTTATTCGCTCTGCGCGGAACCACGCCTGCGATCATCTGCCGTTTGTCCGGAGTGCGGAGCGACCCAGCGGCGATGGACCCACAGCGAGGCCAGGATCACCAACGCTCCGCTAATAAAGCTCGGCCAGTGCGGCTGCTCCTGCCAGATGGCAAGGTTAACCAGCAGCCCGGCGGGGACATGGACGTTATTCATGATCCCCAGCGTGCCGGCATCCACCTGGGTGGCGCCATAGTTCCACATAAAGTAACCCAGCCCGGAAGCCACCACGCCGAGCCACACCAGCACGCTCCACTGCAGCGTGGTGGTCGGCAGCTTCTGGGCGTTGCCGAGCATAAACCACGCCGCCACCGCCACGATAAAGGCCCCGACATAGAACCAGGCAAAGGCATTGTGCTGCGGCATCGGACGCACCTCCATCAGACGCTTATACCCCACCATACCGATGGCGAAGCAGAGGTTTGACAGCTGTACCAGTAACAGCCCGGTCCAGAAATGATCGCTGACTTTGTCATAGCGGATAATCGCCGCCCCCAGCACCGCCAGCGCGGCACTCAGCAGATAGCCCCAGCGCAGCTTACGTCCGCTGAGCAGGTCGTAGATCAGCGTGATATACAGGGGAGTAAACACGGTAAACAGCAGAAATTCCGAGACCGTCAGATAGAGATAGGCGCGGAAAGCCAGCAGGTACATGATGCCTAGCTGCATCGCGCCCACCAGCATATAGAGCACGATCGTGCGCGGCGACTGGCCGCGCGTGCGCAGGAAAGGCAGGAACACCAGCGCCGCCAGGCCCACGCGCATCAGTACCGAAAAATAGCTGTCGACGCTACCGGCCAGGTATTCGCCAATCAGGCTAAAAGAAAAGGCCCACAGGATAGTGGTGATAATTAACAGCGCCACAATGGTCGTCTCGTTGGATAAAGAACAGGCATTGTAGCGAAGAGTCAGGTTGACGACTGGACACTTATTCGCCAGCCGTCAATCTTTTTCAGTCGAGGTATAGCTTACGCAGGTAGTGCGGGACAGCATCGTCGGCGTTACTGCCGATCACTTCCAGTTCCGGATGCAGATCCTTCAGCCGCTGGTGGGCGTTGGCCATGATGCAGCCTTTGCCAGCCATCGACAGCATCTCAGCGTCGTTCATACCGTCGCCGAAGGCGATGCAATCGGAAAGAGTGTAGCCGAGCATCTTCGCCACCGCCTCCAGCGCATGCCCCTTCGATACCCCACCCGCCATGACTTCCAGGCAGGTTAAGGTGGAGAAGCTGACGTTCACCCGATCGCCCCAGCGGGCGTTCATCGCCTGCTCCAGCGGCAGCAGATGCTCATGATCCTCGCAGGTAAAGAATACTTTGCTGATCCCCTGCGGATCCAGTTCGCCCGGCTCATACAGCTTGTAGTTAAACACCGCCTCCTTGAAGAAGCGCATCTCTTCCGGACGATTGCGGTTCATATACCACTCGTCTTCCCGATAAACGTTAGTGACGATTTTCGGGTCGTTACGCACGATCTCAAACAGGTCGGCGGCAATATCGCGATCGAGGTTATGGGCAAAGATTTGCTGACCATCGCTATCGTGAACGCGGGCGCCGTTAGAGGTGATCATGTACGACCGGATGCCAAGATTATCGCGGATTTGCCCGACGTCGATGTAGTGACGGCCGGTGGCGAAGACGAAATTGATCCCACGGGCGGTAAGCAGCTTCAGCGTCTCTTTGGCATAGGGGGTCAGGAAATGATCGGGGGAAAGCAGCGTGCCGTCTAAATCAGACGCAACAACCTGGTACATAAAAAAGTTAACCTCTAAGCAGGGCGACGAGCGTTATCGTCGGATTAAGTATGTCGATTGAAAAACTCGACGATGGCATTGAGCGCGACTGAGCGCATAGCGTCCTTTTCAAAAAGGATCTCATGATATGCCCCTTCAATGACGAGCGGCTTACCGCCCTCACAGGGATGGCCGGCAGCGGCCCGTAATTCGCAATAGCGGTCGTGCATCAGATTATCGACCACCCGCTCCTCTTCCGCCTGTAAAAGCAGCGTCGGGGCCGTATCTTTTTCCACATTCGCCAGCACTTCGTCGCCGGCCAGCATGCCCTCACGCACCCAGTGCCAGGTCGGACCGCCGACCTGCAGCCGCGGCTCATCGGCATAGAAGCGCAGGTTGCGACGATAGCGTTGCCGACTGTGCGTCAGCACGTTAACGGCAAAAGGCAGCGCCCGCCAGCGCCCGGTGCCGATGGCATACTCTTCGCGAATACGCTGATGGCCCTCAGCCCAGTCGAGAATATGGCGCACCATCCAGTCCGGCAGCCGAATGATAATCCCGAACATCGGCGCGCAGAGCGCTATTGCATCGCAATGCGCCCGGTAACGTTGCAGAAAAAGCGTGGCAATCGCTCCGCCCATAGAATGAGCAAGGATAAACCGTTTTCGCCAGTGTCCAGGAACCACCTGCTGCTGCCAGAGCGCGGCCAGGTCATCAACATAGTCGCTGAAGTTAACCACGTGTCCGCGGTGGGTATCTGAGAGCAGGCGGCCCGAGCGTCCCTGCCCGCGATGGTCAATGATCATCACGTCAAAGCCGCAGTGAAAGAGATCGTAGGCCACTTCAGCATACTTCACGTAGCTTTCAATGCGCCCGGGGCAAATCAACACCAGACGATCGTTATGTTGCGCGCAAAAGCGGACAAAGCGTACCGGTACATCGTCGACGCCTTTAAATTCAGCTTCTTCGCGCTGTCGCCAGAAATCCGTCAGCGGCCCCATGCTAAAGGCCGCAAACGCGTTTTCTCGTGTTTCCCAGTCCTTTTTCTGCCCAAACATCGGGTTTACACCCCTGTTAACCGCTGAAAATCGTTTTTTTACCGTGTATCACACAATGCTGACACAATAGCGTATTGTGGCATAAAAACAGACAATCAGGGAGTTTCTCATGACCATTGAGTGGTGGTTCGCCTACCTGCTGACATCAATTATTCTCAGCCTGTCGCCGGGTTCCGGAGCGATTAATACCATGACCACCTCCATTAACCACGGATACCGCGGCGCGGCGGCGTCGATTGCCGGTTTGCAGACCGGGCTGGCCATTCATATCGTGCTGGTTGGCGTTGGTCTCGGCACTCTCTTCTCCCGCTCGGTGCTGGCCTTTGAGGTGCTAAAATGGGCCGGCGCCGCCTACCTGATCTGGCTGGGTATCCAGCAATGGCGGGCGGCAGGGGCGATCGACCTGAATACGCTGGCGAAGGCGCAGACGCGCGGCAAACTGTTCCAGCGCGCGGTGTTCGTAAATCTCACCAATCCCAAAAGCATTGTTTTTCTGGCCGCCTTGTTTCCGCAGTTTATCCTGCCGCACCAGCCGCAGGTGATGCAATATCTCGTTCTGGGCGTCACCACCATCGTCGTCGATATCATTGTGATGATTGGCTATGCGACCCTGGCGCAGCGCATTTCCGCATGGATCAAAGGGCCAAAGCAGATGAAGGCGTTGAACAAAGTCTTTGGTTCACTGTTTATGCTGGTCGGGGCGCTGCTCGCCTCCGCCCGCCATGCCTGAATCATGGAATCTCGCTCGTAAAGAGAGGTTCGCGAGGTGAACGACGCTTTCTCTCTGCGCGAGCCGGCGCGCAAAGTGGGTAATTAATTTTTTTGCCCGCTGTCGGCGCTGAACCCGCCGTGCCAGGATGCCGCCAGATACGTGATTCATGGATGAACGGCAATGGCGGAAACGGCGACCCCTCATGATGCGGTATTTAAAACTTTTCTCTCACGGGTAGAGACGGCGCGCGATTTTATCGAGCTCCACCTGCCTCCGTCGTTAACACAGATCTGCAAACTGGACACCCTGCGTCTGGAATCCGGCAGCTTTCTCGAAGACGATCTCAGGCCTTACTACAGCGATATCCTTTATTCGCTGGAAACCACCCGCGGTGCGGGCTATGTCCATGTTCTGATCGAGCACCAGAGCGCACCCGATAAGCTGATGGCCTTTCGCTTAATGCGCTATGCCATCGCCGCCATGCAGCGGCACCTGGAGAGCGGCCATAAAACGCTGCCTCTGGTTATCCCTATTCTCTTCTATCAAGGACGACGCAGCCCCTATCCCTGGTCGATGCGCTGGCTGGATAATTTTGCCGATCCTGAGACCGCCAGCCAGCTCTATAGCGGGTCGTTTCCGCTGGTCGATATCACGGTGATCCCCGACGACGACATCATGCAGCACCGCAGCATGGCAGCCCTGACGCTGGTGCAAAAGCACATCCGCCAGCGCGATATGGCGCAATTGCTGGATAAGTTGACCCACCTCTTAATGCTGGAGCAGATGAGCGGACAACAAATCACCGTATTGGTAAACTATATGGCTCAGGCAGGGGATGCCGAAGATACTCGGACACTCTTGTACGGGCTGGCACAGCGCGTGCCGCAGCATGGAGGATTACTGATGACGCTGGCGGAAACATGGCTTGCAGAAGGTATGGAGAAAGGCGTACAGCAGGGCATAAAAGAAGGTAAACACCAGGCTCTGGTGCAGGTTGCCGAAGCGATGCGCAGTCGCGGTATTGATGACCAGGCGATTATGGAAATGACCGGTCTGTCTGAAGACGAGCTGCAGCGGCTTCGCCACTGATACTTTCCCACCCGGAAACAACCGGGTAGGAAACAGCATGCCGGTTAACGCGAGATAATCAGGTGGATGCCGAAGCCCGCAAACAGCGTACCGGCGATACCGTCGATCCACTTCGCCATCCGCTGATAGCCGCGGCGCATCCCCGGCAGGGCGAACAGGCTGGCAACCACCATAAACCAGGCCAGCGTCTCAACGATAATCAGCAGGAAAATGCCCCAGCGCGCGCCGGCGCCGACGCTGTCACCCACGAACAGCGAAAACACCGAGCCGAAGTAGATAATCGCTTTCGGATTCGCCAGATTGGTCAGCAATCCCTTCACGAAGCTGCGTCCGCTGCGGGCCAGCTCCACCTGCGGTTCCGCCGAGGCCACCGTCTCTTTTTTCAGCGCGCCACGCAGCATCTGGTAGCCCATCCAGCATAGATACAGGCCCCCGCCGACCATTATAATGTTATGCAGCCACGCCATCCGGGCGAAGATCAGGTTCAGGCCGAGCAGCGCCACTCCCGCCCAGACCATGACGCCGCAGGTGATCCCCAGCACACCCATCATCGCCTCTCTGCGCGAGCGGCTGATGGCCGTTTGTGAGACAAAGAAAAAGTCCGGCCCCGGGCTCATCAGCGCAATGATATGCACCAGCGCCACGGTGAGGAAAAGCATCAGCATAGTTAACTCGCAGGAAAATAATGAAGAGAGAAACTATTCTGGCACTTTTTCAGCCAGCTGACTACTCATCGTCGCCATCAACATGCGCCCGAATCAGCGCCATAAACGGCTTCCCGAAACGCTCGAGCTTGCGTGTCCCCACGCCGTTGACGCTGAGCATTTCGCCGGCGGTCAGCGGCGATTGTTCGGCCATCTCGATAAGCGTCGCGTCGTTGAAGACCACATATGGCGGGATGTTCTCTTCGTCGGCGATCGCTTTACGTAATTTGCGCAGCTTGGCGAACAGTTTACGGTCGTAATTGCCGCCAAAGGATTTCTGCATCGCCTTTGGCTTCAGCGCCACGATACGCGGCACGGCGAGCTGCAGCGGCACTTCGCCACGCAGCACCGGTCGCGCGGCTTCGGTCAGCTGCAGCGCGGAGTGCTGGGCGATATTCTGCGTCACCAGCCCAAGGTGGATCAGCTGGCGGATCACGCTCACCCAGTGCTCGTGACTTTGCTCCCGGCCGATACCGTAAACCGGCAGCTTATCGTGGCCCATCTCTCGGATTCGCTGGTTGTTGGCCCCGCGCAGGACCTCCACCACGTAACCCATTCCGAAGCGTTGATTGACCCGGTAAATCGTTGAAAGCGCCTTGCGGGCGTCCATTAAGCCATCGTACTGCTTTGGCGGGTCAAGACAGATATCGCAGTTGCCGCACGGCTCCTGACGCCCTTCGCCAAAATAGTTCAGCAGCACCAGACGGCGACAGGTCTGCGCTTCGGCAAACGCCCCCATCGCATTCAGCTTATGCCGTTCGATATCCTGTAGCGGCCCGGCGGGTTTTTCTTCCAGACAGCGGCGCAGCCACGCCATATCCGCCGGATCGTAAAACAGCATCGCTTCCGCCGGCAGGCCATCACGCCCGGCGCGGCCGGTCTCCTGATAGTAGGATTCAATATTGCGCGGAATATCAAAATGCACCACAAAGCGGACGTTCGGCTTGTTAATGCCCATCCCGAAGGCCACCGTCGCCACCACGATCTGCAGATCGTCGCGCTGGAATTTCTCCTGCACCTCGGCGCGCACGTCGTTTTCCAGACCGGCATGGTAAGCCGCCGCGCTAATACCGCGGCTTTGCAGCCTGGCGGCGGTGTCTTCCACTTTCGAACGGCTGTTGCAGTAGATAATGCCCGATTTGCCGCGCTGATCCTGAACGTAGCGCATCAGCTGGTCGAGCGGCTTGAATTTCTCCATCAGCATATAGCGGATGTTTGGCCGGTCGAAGCTGCTGACCTGAATCAGCGGATCGTTAAGCCCCAGCAGGCGGACGATATCGCGGCGGGTGGTATCATCGGCGGTGGCGGTCAACGCCATAAACGGTATCTGCGGCATCCGCTGACGCAGCTGGCCCAGCGCGGCATATTCCGGACGGAAGTCATGGCCCCACTGCGAGATACAGTGCGCCTCGTCTACCGCCAGCATCGCCAGGTTCCAGTTCGCCAGATGCTCAAGAAAGTTATCCAGCATCAGCCGTTCCGGCGCGATATACAGCAGACGAACCTGCCCGCTGCGGCAGCCGGCCATCACCTCCTGCTGCTGCTCGCGGCTTTGCGTCGAGTTCAGACAAGCCGCCGCCACGCCGTTGGCCAGCAGCTGATCGACCTGGTCCTTCATCAGCGAGATCAGCGGTGAGACCACGACCGTCAGACCGCCCATGACCAGCGCCGGCACCTGATAGCACAGCGACTTGCCGCCACCGGTCGGCATGACCACCAGGCAGTCCCGGCCTTCGAGCGCCGTCTCGATAATCGTTTCCTGGCCAGGACGGAACTGCTGGTAGCCGAAGGTCTCTTGTAAAACCTGCTTAGCCAGCGATTCCTGATTTAATACTTCCGCCTGTGC
>OKVM01000763.1_pt1 | contig 11926 bp, 10 predicted proteins | sample 1606841 | NCBI WGS metagenome assembly OKVM01 (sample SAMN03281010, study PRJEB24777) | human gut metagenome | isolation source: fecal sample PR157 from 1 month old male Malay infant, caesarean delivered... | reverse complement strand
CATATTCTTAAACAGCGAGACTTGTTTTTTATTAAACAAGTCTCTTTTTGTATGATTTTTTATATAAAAAGAGTCTTGTTAGCCATTTTTCCCTATAGAGAAGGAGGAGATTATTTTGTCTAAAGAACAAAGTAAAACCTTGTTTTACACACAAGGAGAGGAAGAAGTCCTAAAAAACTTGGACACTTCTGTTGATGGTTTGTCTACTGCACAAGCCAAGGAACGTTTAGATGCCTATGGCTATAACGAGTTGGATGAAGGTGAAAAACGCAGCCTCTTGTCAAAATTCATCGATCAGTTTAAAGATTTGATGATTATCATCTTGCTTGTCGCTGCCGCCCTTTCTGTTATTACAGAAGGTATGCATGGTTTGACGGATGCCTGCATTATTTTAGCCGTTGTTGTTTTGAATGCAGCCTTTGGTGTTTATCAAGAAGGACAAGCAGAAGCGGCTATTGAAGCCCTCAAAAACATGTCTAGTCCTATGGCTCGTGTGCGTCGTGATGGGCATGTCGTTGAAATTGATTCACGCGAATTGGTTCCTGGAGACATCGTTTTGCTTGAAGCAGGTGATGTTGTTCCTGCGGATATGCGCTTGCTTGAAGCTGCCTCACTCAAGATTGAAGAAGCAGCCCTTACAGGTGAATCTGTACCAGTTGAAAAGGATGTTACAGAGACAGTTGAAGCAGAGGCGGGTATCGGTGACCGTGTGAATATGGGTTACCAAAACTCTAACGTTACTTATGGTCGTGGTACTGGGGTTGTAACCAATACTGGTATGTATACTGAGGTCGGTAAGATTGCCGATATGCTGGCTAATGCGGACGAATCACAAACGCCATTGAAACAAAGCTTGGAGCAATTGTCTAAGACCTTGACTTATCTTATTGTCGCTATTGCTTTGGTGACATTCTTGGTTAGTGTCTTCATTCGTGGCGAACAGCCTCTTGAAGGCTTGATGGTTGCCGTTGCTCTTGCCGTCGCAGCTATTCCTGAAGGTTTGCCTGCCATTGTAACGATTCTCTTGTCACTTGGAACAACGACTCTTGCCAAACGCAATTCGATTGTTCGTAAATTGCCAGCTGTTGAGACTCTTGGTTCAACTGAGATTATCGCATCAGATAAGACTGGTACCTTAACCATGAACCAAATGACTGTTGAAAAAGTCTATACAAACGGTCAATTGCAAAGCGCTGCTACAGAACTTGGTACTGACAATACAACCCTTCGTATTATGAACTTTGCCAATGATACCAAGGTGGACCCAGATGGTAAGCTAATTGGGGATCCAACGGAAACAGCCCTTGTTCAATTTGGTTTGGACCACAACTTTGATGTTCGTGACGTCTTGAAATCAGAGCCTCGTGTGGCAGAGTTGCCATTTGACTCTGACCGTAAACTCATGTCTACTATCCATAAGGAAGCGGATGGTACATACTTTGTAGCCGTCAAGGGGGCGCCTGACCAATTGCTCAAACGTGTGACTCGTATTGAAATCAATGGTGAGGTTCGTCCTATCACGGATGAAGATAAACAAGCTATCCTTGCGACTAATAAGGACTTGGCCAAACAAGCTCTTCGTGTCTTGATGATGGCTTATAAGACAACGAATGATATTCCTACCTTGGAATCTGAGGTTGTTGAGTCTGATCTCATTTTCTCAGGCTTGGTAGGTATGATTGACCCAGAACGTCCTGAGGCGGCAGAAGCTGTTCGTGTCGCTAAAGAAGCGGGTATCCGTCCAATTATGATTACAGGTGACCACCAAGATACGGCAGAAGCCATTGCCAAGCGTCTTGGTATCATCGATCCAAATGATACGGAAGATCATGTCTTTACTGGTGCTGAGCTTAATGAGCTTTCTGATGAAGAATTCCAGAAAGTCTTCAAACAGTACTCTGTCTATGCGCGTGTGTCTCCTGAACACAAGGTTCGTATCGTCAAGGCTTGGCAAAATGATGGCAAGGTTGTTGCTATGACAGGTGACGGGGTTAATGATGCACCATCACTTAAAACAGCTGATATTGGTATCGGTATGGGAATCACTGGTACAGAGGTTTCTAAGGGAGCTTCTGATATGGTCCTTGCCGATGATAACTTTGCGACAATTATCGTTGCCGTAGAAGAAGGGCGTAAGGTCTTCTCAAATATTCAAAAATCAATCCAGTACCTCTTGTCAGCCAACATGGCCGAAGTCTTTATTATCTTCTTTGCCACACTGTTTGGTTGGGATGTGCTTCAACCAGTACACCTTCTCTGGATTAACTTGGTAACAGATACCCTTCCAGCTATCGCTCTTGGTGTTGAGCCAGCTGAACCAGGTATTATGACTCACAAACCTCGTGGACGTCAATCAAACTTCTTTGATGGTGGTGTCTTCGGTGCTATCATGTATCAAGGTGTTTTCCAAACCATCCTCGTTCTTGCAGTATATGGTTGGGGCCTTGTCTTCCCAGAGCACCATACACAAGCAGAAATTCATGCGGATGCCCTTACAATGGCCTTTGCAACACTTGGACTAATCCAGTTGCTCCATGCCTTTAACGTTAAATCTGTTTATCAATCAGTCTTTAAAGTTGGTCTCTTTAGAAATAAAACTTTCAACTGGGCAATTCCAGTGGCCTTCGTTCTTTTGATGGCAACTATCGTAGTTCCTGGATTTAATAACCTTTTCCATGTGTCACACCTGAGTCTGACACAATGGCTTGCGGTTATTGTAGGTTCCTTCTTGATTGTGGTATTGGTTGAATTAGTCAAAGCTATTCAACGTGCCCTTGGTAAGGATAAAAACGCTATTTAAGACATAAAGTCAGAGATAATGGTCTCTGGCTTTTTCTTATCACATCTTGAATTCAGGAGGAGTCTTGTTTATAATTGAAGAGAAATGATAACAAGTTAAGGAGAAGGCCATGAACGAGACCATTAAGACACAACTTAATCACCGTAGCATCCGTCAATTTAAACCTCTAGCTTTGACACAGGAAGAAGTTGACCTTCTGGTTGATGTTGCCAGACATACGGCAACTAGTAATTTTAGACAATCCTATTCGATTATCAGTATTACTGATCAAAAATTGAAGGAAGAAATTGCTGAAATTGCGAATCAGCCTTATATTCCAAATGCTGGTCATCTTTTTGTATTTGTTGTAGACCAAAGACGTAATACTTTGATTGCAGAGGCAAAGGGTGCTGAAGCCTTGGTGCAAGGTAGTCCCGAACGCTTTATCTCGTCCTTTTCAGATGCAATGATTGCTGCTCAAAATGTGGTAGTAGCTGCTGAAAGTTTATGTATGGGAACAGTTTATTTATGTATGGGAACAGTTTATTTGGGTAGTATCTTGAATGATAATGCCAAGCTTTCGGAGCTTCTCAAACTTCCAAAGTATGTCTATCCTGCAGTAGGCCTAGCAGTTGGTTGGCCAGATCAGGAACCACAGCTAAAACCTCGTTTGCCACGTCACGTTATCCATATGGAAAATTATTATCAGGATTTGGAAAAACCCTTGGAGGAGCTAAAAGATTACGACGCTGAAGTCCATGAGTATTACGACCTCCGCGATCTCAATAATAGGGTTGATGAATTTACGTCTCAGATTGCTAAGACCATGGATAAATCCGTTGCCAATCGTGCTAATACCTTGAAGGACCTTCAAGAACAGGGATTTTTCACCGACTAAAAAAACGACTCCCGTAAGAGTCGTTCTACAAATCGAATAGTGTCATAGAGGAAAGGAACTCATTTGCTAGTTCCTTTTTTTCATATTCTAAAAACTCCGGCCGTTTCTTGACCAGGTTGTACCGTTTAGAGAGGTTCCATGTTCCAGTAGGATTGAGTTCAGGGTGATTGGAAACAAAGTCAATGGTTAAGTCCCATTCTCGTCTGTATCCAAGAGGACGCGAGTGATAGCTTACACCATCAATTGTTACCGTCCCATAACTGCGGTGGGCATGACCAAAAACAACATCTTTAACACCATGTTTGATGAAAATCTGATGGAAGTGTTCAGATCCCAAATAAGCGTTAAAAGGTTTAAAACGTTCGTGCGTCATGGTGAAACGACTATGAGGAACAAAATGCATGGCAACTATAAGGTTACGAGTGTTTAATTCACTTAAGATATTATCTAGCTTCTTGAGACTAGTTTGACAGATTTCCGGATCAGTACCTAAACGCTTAAGTCGTCGGTCGAACCAGAGTTGCTTCTTACGTTTAAGAATTTTATCCAATTTTTCATCAGAATAGGAATAATCATACCACCCGTGAAAAGCCAATAAGGTCTTACTTCCTAAATCAATCACCTGAAAATCAAGATTATCAATAAGGTCATCCTCTAAATCAAGCATATCATGATTGCCTAAATTATAGGTAACCTTGACCGCCTTGGACAGTTTTCGTAGGAAAGGTTTCGTGTCGATATAATAATGGTTAGAAATATCACCAGCGATATGGAGATGACTAACTTCTTGATCTTTTAGGCACTTTATTAGAGTATCGATTTCATATGTTTCAAAGTGATTCAAATCAATATGTAAATCACTCATTACTGCAAGTCTTGTCATAGGAACATTGTAACAAAAAGGTTAAGGCTTGTCTCTAAATGAAGATGATGGAAAATACTTGCCCTTGGACTATATTTTCATTATGATAAGAATATGGATATCAAGTTAGAAATACAAAAGATGGCCAAGGAAATTGGCATTTCAAAAATTGGTTTTACAACCGCTGATGATTTTGCCTATCTGGAGAAATCCCTTCGACTTGGTGTCGAAGAAGGGCGAACAACAGGGTTTGAACATAAAAATATTGAAGAGCGTATTTATCCTAAGTTGACCTTAGAATCGGCTAAAACCATCATTTCCATTGCAGTAGCCTATCCGCATAAGCTGCCGCAACAGCCCCAAAAAACAGAATTTAAGCGGGGCAAAATCACTCCAAATTCGTGGGGCCTAGATTATCACTATGTTTTGCAGGACAAACTAAAACGTCTGGCAGAAGGTATTGAAAAACTGACGGAAAACTTCGAATATAAAGGTATGGTGGATACTGGGGCCTTGGTCGATACAGCAGTGGCCAAGCGAGCTGGAATAGGCTTTATCGGAAAGAATGGACTAGTGATTTCAAAAGAATACGGCTCCTACATGTATCTCGGTGAGCTTATCACTAATCTAGAGATAGAACCTGATCATGAAGTAGACTATGGATGTGGGGATTGTCGTCGTTGTCTGGATGCCTGTCCGACATCTTGTCTCATTGGCGATGGGACTATGAATGCCCGTCGTTGCCTATCCTTCCAAACCCAAGATAAGGGAATGATGGATATGGAGTTTCGAAAGAAGATCAAGACTGTTATCTATGGTTGCGACATTTGTCAGATTTCCTGTCCATATAACAGAGGTATCGACAATCCACTGGCTTCAGATATTGATCCTGAGCTTGCCATGCCCGAATTGCTTCCATTTTTAGAGCTTACCAATAAGTCCTTTAAGGAGAAATTTGGTATGATTGCCGGTTCATGGCGAGGGAAGAATATTCTTCAACGTAATGCCATTATTGCCTTGGCCAACTTACATGATCGCAATGCTATTGTCAAACTGATGGAGATTATCGATAAGAATAATAATCCCATTCACACGGCAACTGCCATTTGGGCTCTCGGAGAGATTGTTAAGAAGCCCGATGAGGCCATGTTAGACTATATGAGGAAACTGTCACCTAAGGATGAAGAATCCCAAGCCGAATGGGAGCTTGTGTGTGCAAAATGGCAAATTTAAGTGATTTATGCTAGAATTAAGCATAATACTATAAAATGGAGGAAACCTATCCATGGAAGTGGCAGAAATTCGCCAAAAAATCTCTGAAAATCAAGAGAAGCTCGTGAGCTTCGGGAGGTCTCTTTGACTTAGATCGTTTGGAAGAGGACATTGCGCTCCTTGAAAACCGAATGACTGAGCCAGATTTTTGGAATGATAATATTGCAGCTCAAAAAACTTCACAAGAGTTAAATGAGCTCAAAATGAAATACGAAACTTTCAACAATATGCAAGAACTCTCTGACGAGACAGAGCTTTATTTAGAAATGTTGGAAGAAGATGATAGTGTTCAAGAAGAGCTGGAAGAAACGCTCGAAAAACTTGATAAGATTATGACAAGTTACGAGATGACACTGCTCTTGTCTGAACCATATGACCATAACAATGCCATTCTGGAAATTCACCCAGGATCTGGTGGTACAGAAGCTCAGGACTGGGCTGATATGTTACTTCGTATGTATCAACGTTATGGAAATGCTAAAGGTTTCAAGGTTGAGACTTTGGATTACCAGGCTGGTGATGAGGCTGGAATCAAATCTGTAACTCTTGATTTTGAAGGACCTAATGCTTATGGATTCCTCAAGTCAGAAATGGGTGTTCACCGTTTGGTTCGTATTTCGCCATTTGACTCTGCTAAACGTCGTCATACCTCATTTACATCTGTGGAAGTCATGCCAGAATTGGATGATACCATTGAAGTTGAGATTCGTGATGATGATATCAAGATGGATACATTCCGTTCAGGTGGTGCTGGTGGTCAGAACGTCAACAAGGTTTCTACAGGTGTGCGTTTGACCCACATTCCAACGGGTATTGTTGTAGCTTCAACGGTTGACCGTACACAATACGGAAACCGCGACCGTGCGATGAAGATGCTTCAAGCTAAGCTCTATCAAATGGAGCAAGAAAAGAAAGCAGAAGAAATGAATGCTTTGAAAGGTGATAAGAAAGAAATCACTTGGGGAAGTCAAATTCGCTCATACGTTTTCACGCCATATACCATGGTTAAAGATCACCGTACAGGCTACGAAGTTGCCCAGGTTGATAAGGTAATGGATGGAGATATTGAAGGCTTCATCGATGCCTACCTCAAGTGGCGCATGGAAGAATAGTAATAACATACTTATTTTAAGTATTAAGATACTCTATCTCAATGAAAGGAAGGCGTTCAGCTACTGTAGTAGTTGAAAACTGACATTATGGCTCTTATTGAATTAAAAGATGTTACTAAGAAGTATGATAAGTCAACAACAGCCCTTAGACACATTGATTTGTCTGTTAACTCTGGGGAGTTTGTTTACTTAGTCGGCCCTTCTGGTGCTGGTAAATCAAGTTTAATTCGCTTGTTCTACCAAGAAGAAAAATTAACGAGTGGTTCTATGAAGGTTGGAGAGTTTGATTTAACTCGACTTCGTAAGAAAGACGTTCCACTCTTGAGACGTTCCATTGGAGTTGTTTTCCAGGATTATAAACTCCTTCCAAAGAAAACAGCTTTTGAAAATGTTGCTTATGCCATGGAAGTTATTGGTGAGAAACCTCGTCATATCAAGAAACGAGTGGCAGAAGTACTCGAGTTGGTTGGTCTTAAACACAAGATGCGTTCGTTTCCAAATCAATTGTCTGGTGGTGAGCAACAGCGTGTCGCTATTGCGCGTGCTATTGTAAATAATCCAAAAGTGTTGATTGCGGATGAACCAACAGGAAACTTGGACCCAGAGATTTCTTGGGAAATTATGCAGGTCCTTGAACGTATTAACTTGCAAGGGACTACCATTATAATGGCAACCCATAACTCAACTATCGTTAATAACCTTCGTCATCGTGTCGTAGCGATTGAAGAAGGACGTATTGTTCGTGATGAAGAGGAAGGAGAGTACGGTTACCATGATTAGACGCTTTTTCCGCCATTTAGGAGAATCAATCAAGAATCTCAAACGTAATTTGTTGTCGACACTTACGGCAGTATTTTCGGTAATGATCGTTCTTTCACTTTTAGGTGTCTTTGGCTCTGTTATCTTGAATACACAGAAATTGGCTTCAGATATTGAAAAGAACATTCAGGTCAATGTCTATTTGGATCCAGATTCATCAGATGCCTCGAAAACAGTCAAGGAACTTTCTGGACAGATTGTAGCTAATAAAGACTACCATAAGATTTATGATGCTTTGACCAAAATCAAAGGTGTAGATAAGGTTACTTTCTCTAGCAAAGAAGAACAAAAGAAACAACTCATTGAAACAATGGGGTCAAGTTTCGAAACAGCGACAGGGGATGCTAACCCATTATCTGATGTTTACATCGTTCAAACGAAATCACCAGATGATGTCAGTCGAGTTGCTAAGGAAGCTAAAGCCATTCAGGGCGTTGATAATGCTAACTTTGGTGGGTCAGATACTGAAATTCTGATGTCTACTATGAAACGTGTTCAATTTTGGGGCATCATTGCTACAGCTCTCTTAACGATTGTGGCTGTCCTATTGATTTCGAATACCATTCGAATTACCATTATGTCACGTGCGACTGAAATTCAAATCATGCGTTTGGTTGGTGCTAAGAATTCATATATTCGTCGTCCCTACTTGATGGAGGGTGCTTGGATTGGTGCGCTTGGTGCTATCATTCCTTCAGGCCTCATTTATCTTTTGTATCACATGGTATACTCATCTTTGAACCCTGATTTTGTCAAAGGTGGTATTTCGATGTATGATCCAGAGTGGTTTGTCTATGCGGTTATCGGAACCCTCTTTGCAGTCGGTATCATTATCGGTTCGATTGGGTCACGTATGGCAATGCGCCGTTATTTGAAATACTAAAGAGATTAAAGGAGAACCAATCTGGTTCTCTTTTTGTTTTGTCCGGAGATTCAGAAAAGCAGATTTTCAACTATATCTCAAAATCGTTTGCTCAAAGCCCAAATCCAATCCCATATTTGGTATAATATTTAAAAAACATTGGAAAAGAGATGCATTATGACAAAGTTAGCTACCATTTGTTATATTGACAATGGAAAGGAGCTTTTGCTCCTACATCGTAATAAAAAGCCTAATGATGTTCATGAAGGAAAGTGGATTTCTGTTGGGGGAAAACTAGAAGCGGGAGAAACGCCTGACGAATGTGCTCGTCGTGAAATTCTCGAGGAAACCCATTTTACAGTGACTGAGATGGATTTTAAAGGGATGATTACCTTTCCAGAATTTACCCCTGGTCATGATTGGTACACCTATGTCTTTAAGGTAACTGGTTTTGAAGGAGAACTCATCTCAGATGAGGAGTCTCGTGAAGGAACGCTTGAATGGGTACCATATGATGAGGTCTTATCTAAACCAACTTGGGAAGGTGACTACGAAATCTTCAAGTGGATTCTTGAAGATAAGCCTTTCTTCTCTGCAAAATTTGTCTATGATCATAACCAAAACTTAGTAGACAAGACTGTAACCTTTTATGATAAATAGGGAGGAAGTATGAAGCGCAATAAGATAGAACATTTTTCAGAAACATGGTTTTTTAAGTGGATATTGAATAATCAGGCGGTTGTAGCCTTCTTCATCTTACTTTTGATTGGATTGACGGTTTTGATTTTCACCAAGATTAGTCCTATTTTTTCACCCGTCATCCAGTTTATGACCATTATTATGTTGCCATTGGTTATTTCCATGCTCCTTTATTATTTAATAAAACCTTTGGTACTACTTGTAGAAAGAACTGGACTAAACCGAACCATCTCTATCTTAGTCATCTACGCTATCCTTGGTTTGCTCTTGGTTTGGGGGATTTCAACAGCCATTCCAAGCTTACAAAATCAAATTTTGATCTTGATACGAAATGCACCATCATATATTGCACGTGCCAATAGTGAAACGGAACGTTGGATTAATCTCCCTATTCTTTCTAACTTCCATGGTGATTTAGAGTCCATGCTTAGTGATTTCTCAGCGAGAATGGTCAATTATGCTGAGAACTTTTCTTCATCGGCTTTGACATGGGTTGGAACTTTTGCGAGCACAGTAGCAAGGGTGACAGTAGCTATCATTTTGGCACCTTTCATTCTCTTCTACCTTTTAAGAGATAGCCAAAAGATGAAACATAGCTTTGTCTCAGCCTTACCAACTCGCTTTCGTGAAACTACTGTTCGTATGCTTTCAGATATTAATAGTCAGCTCGAAGGGTATGTTCAAGGCCAGGTTACAGTCGCTATTGTTGTTGCCATCATGTTCTGTATTATGTTTAAGATTGTAGGTCTTCGATATGGTATGACTTTCGGTATTATGGCAGGTTTTCTAAACATGGTTCCTTATCTGGGAAGCTTTCTTGCTATGGTACCAGTTATAATCATGGGACTGGTGCAAGGACCCGCTATGTTGATCAAGGTCCTCATCATTTTCTTCATTGAGCAAACTATTGAGGGACGTTTTGTTTCTCCACTCGTTTTGGGGAATAAACTAAGTATTCACCCGATTACCATTATGTTCATTCTCTTGACAGCGGGTTCTCTTTATGGTGTTTGGGGCGTCTTATTAGGGATTCCAATTTATGCCTCTGTCAAGGTTGTTGTTAGAGAGATTTTTGATTGGTACCGTTCTGTAAGTAATCTTTATCAAGATGATTTAGAAAATGAAGGACAAAAAGACGATGTTAAATAGTGAAAAAATGGTTGCCTCTATTGGAAACCAAGATTTAGACCACGCAGACAAATATTTTAAAAAAGCTTTACGAGAGGATCCTACAGAGGTTCTTGTAGAGTTGGCCCAATACCTAGAGTCTATTGGTTTTTTACCACAGGCACAGGAAATTTATGAAAAAGTTCGCTTTGATTTTCCAGAGGTTAATGTCAATCTAGCACAAATTGCTGCCGAAGATGGTGATATTGAAGAGGCTTTTCTTTATTTGGATGCCATACCTGAAGACTCTGACGACTATTTGTCTGCTTTAATTGTAAAGGCTGACCTCTACCAAATGGAGGGATTAACTGATGTGGCACGTGATAAGTTGTTGGAGGCAAGTCAATTATCAGATGACTCATTGATTATTTTTGGTTTGGCTGAGATGGAGTTTGAACTTGGAAATTTTGAACAAGCTATTCATTACTATGCTAAATTAGATAATCGTGACCTTCTTGCGATGACTGGCGTTTCTACTTATGAACGCATTGGTAAGGCTTATGCCAGTCTTGGAAAGTTTGAAGCTGCTCGTGAATTTTTGGAAAAAGCTATTGAAATTGAGTACGACGATACCGTTGCTTTTGAGTTAGCCACTTTGCTCTATGATCAAGAAGAGTATCAAAAAGCTAATTTTTACTTTAAGCAGATAGAAACCATGTCTGCTGACTTCGAAGGTTATGAGTATATTTACGCCTTGTCCTTACATGCAGAACATAAAACTGAAGAGGCTTTACGAATGGCACAACAAGGGATTTCTAAAAATGCCTTTGATGTTCAATTACTTTTGCTAGCGTCACAGTTATCCTACGAGTTGCATGACACTCAATCTGCTGAATCTTATTTGAAGCAAGCCTTGCCATTGGCTGAGGACCAAGATGAGATTATCTTACGTTTAAGTACGCTCTATTTGGAAGAAGAACGTTACGAGGATCTAGTGGCTTTAGCCGATTATGAAGTTGATTCTGTTTTGGCTCGTTGGAACATTGCCAAGGCCTACCAAGCACTTGATGATGAAGAAGAAGCTTTTCAAATCTATCAAGATTTGGCTAAAGATTTATCTGAAAATCCTGAATTCCTCCATGATTATGCATATATTTTGCGTGAATTTGGTTACAGGGATCAGGCGCGTGCAACGGCTGAAAAATACCTTGCTTTAGTTCCAGATGATGTCAATATGCAAACATTTTTTGAGGACTATTAAGCTGTGAAACGTTTTAATCATTGGTTTTAAGAGAGGGAGAGATACATTGAGCTTGCTCACTCCCTCTTTTTTTATTTCTCTATTTATGTTATGATTTTATTAGAACCCATAAGGAGTGAGTATGGTTAAGAGAGATTTAATTAGAAATATTATCATAGCAGTTCTTGCCATTGTAGTGATTTTATTGTTAAGAGCTTTTGTGTTATCAACACACCGTGTAACCGAAGGTCAGGCGAATGACTATATTCATGCAGG
>OKVM01000758.1_pt1 | contig 11990 bp, 8 predicted proteins | sample 1606841 | NCBI WGS metagenome assembly OKVM01 (sample SAMN03281010, study PRJEB24777) | human gut metagenome | isolation source: fecal sample PR157 from 1 month old male Malay infant, caesarean delivered... | reverse complement strand
CGCGGCGCGGCGGATGCCGTATTGCCGTCGAAACTGACCAATATTCTGGCGGTAGGCGGCAACGCGGTGATTACCGCTGAACCGGAAACCGAACTCGGCCAGCTTTGTCGCGACTATCCCGGCATTGCCGTTTGCGTGGAACCGGAGTCGGTCGATGCGCTGGTGACGGGGATTACTCAGGCGCTTGCCATGCCTGAGAACAACACGGTGGCATGCGAATATGCCGAACGCACGCTCGATAAAGAGAACGTGTTACGTCAATTTATTACAGATATTCGGGGATAAATCATGGGTCAACGTAAACTTTATCCGGTCGTGATGGCGGGTGGCTCGGGTAGCCGTTTATGGCCGCTTTCTCGTGTACTTTATCCAAAACAGTTTCTCTGCCTGAAGGGCGATCTCACCATGCTGCAAACGACCATTTGTCGTCTGAACGGCGTGGAGTGCGAAAGCCCGGTGGTGATTTGCAATGAGCAGCACCGCTTTATTGTCGCCGAACAGTTGCGCCAGCTAAACAAACTGACGGAGAACATTATTCTCGAACCTGCCGGGCGCAATACCGCGCCAGCGATTGCGCTGGCGGCGCTGGCGGCGAAACGCCACAGCCCGGAAGGCGATCCGCTGATGCTGGTACTGGCGGCCGATCACGTCATCGCTGATGAAGGAGCGTTTCGCGACGCGGTGCGTAACGCCATTCCGTATGCCGAAGCGGGCAAGCTGGTCACGTTCGGTATCGTGCCGGATCTGCCGGAAACCGGCTACGGCTATATTCGTCGCGGCGATGTCTCTCCCGGCGAGCAAGACGCGGTCGCTTTTGACGTCGCGCAGTTTGTCGAAAAACCCAATCTTGAAACCGCGCAGGCCTACGTGGCGAGCGGCGACTACTACTGGAACAGCGGGATGTTCCTGTTCCGCGCCGGGCGTTATCTGGAAGAACTGAAAAAATACCGTCCCGATATTCTGGACGCCTGCGAAAACGCGATGAGCATCGTTGACCCCGACCTCGATTTTATCCGCGTGGATGAAGAGGCGTTCCTCGCCTGCCCGGAAGAGTCGGTGGACTACGCGGTGATGGAGCGCACGGCGGATGCGGTGGTTATGCCGATGGATGCCGGCTGGAGCGACGTGGGTTCCTGGTCTTCACTGTGGGAAATCAGCGCGCACACCGCCGAGGGAAACGTGCATCACGGCGACGTTATTAGCCATAAAACGGAAAACAGCTACGTTTATGCGGAGTCGGGCCTGGTGACGACCGTCGGGGTGAAAGACCTGGTGGTTGTACAGACCAAAGATGCGGTGCTGATTGCCGATCGCAATGCGGTGCAGGATGTGAAAAAAGTGGTGGAGCAGATTAAAGCTGACGGGCGTCATGAGCACCATATCCACCGTGAAGTCTACCGGCCGTGGGGCAAATACGACTCCATTGACGCCGGCGACCGTTATCAGGTGAAACGTATTACCGTTAAACCCGGCGAAGGGCTCTCCGTGCAGATGCATCACCATCGGGCGGAGCACTGGGTGGTGGTTGCAGGGACGGCAAAAGTCACCATCAACGGCGAAATCAAACTGCTCGGTGAAAACGAGTCTGTCTACATACCTCTGGGGGCGACCCACTGCCTGGAGAATCCGGGAAAAATTCCGCTCGACCTGATTGAAGTCCGCTCCGGTTCGTACCTTGAAGAGGACGACGTGGTGCGCTTCGCCGATCGCTACGGGCGGGTGTAATCCCGGTAAGTTGCCGGATGGCGCGTTGCTTATCCGGCCTACAGGTCCGTAGGCCCGGTAAGCGCAGCGTCACCGGGCAATAAAACAAAAATTGAAAAAGGCTCTTACGAGAGTCAGGGCCAACTGTTGCCTGAAGAAGGGTAAAAACATGACGAAATTAACCTGTTTTAAAGCCTACGATATTCGCGGCAGGCTGGGCGAAGAGTTGAATGAGGATATCGCGTGGCGTATTGGCCGCGCTTACGGCGAGTTCCTGCAACCGAAAACCATTGTGCTGGGCGGCGATGTGCGCCTGACAAGCGAGTCGCTGAAACTGGCGCTGGCGAAAGGGTTGCAGGATGCGGGCGTTGACGTATTGGATATCGGCCTTTCCGGCACGGAAGAGATCTATTTTGCGACCTTCCATCTGGGCGTCGATGGCGGTATTGAAGTGACCGCCAGCCATAACCCGATGGACTACAACGGTATGAAACTGGTGCGCGAGGGCGCGCGCCCCATCAGCGGCGACACCGGCCTGCGCGACGTGCAGCGTCTGGCGGAAGCCAATGATTTTCCACCGGTCAACGAAGCCAGACGCGGCAGCTATAAGCAGATCAATCTGCGTGACGCCTACATCGACCACCTGTTCGGCTACATCAACGTCAACAATCTCACGCCATTGAAGCTGGTCATCAACTCCGGCAACGGCGCGGCAGGCCCGGTGGTGGATGCCATTGAAGCCCGCTTTAAGGCGCAGGGTGTGCCGGTTGACTTCATCAAAATCCACAACACGCCGGACGGCAACTTCCCGAACGGCATCCCTAATCCGCTGCTGCCGGAGTGTCGCGATGACACCCGCAACGCCGTTATTGAACACGGCGCAGATATGGGCATTGCCTTTGACGGGGATTTCGACCGCTGCTTCCTGTTCGATGAGAAAGGGCAGTTTATTGAGGGCTACTACATTGTCGGCCTGCTGGCGGAGGCATTTCTGGAGAAACACCCGGGAGCGAAGATCATCCACGACCCGCGTCTGTCCTGGAACACCGTTGATGTGGTGACGGCGGCGGGCGGCACGCCGGTGATGTCGAAAACCGGTCATGCCTTCATTAAAGAACGTATGCGCTATGAAGATGCTATCTACGGCGGCGAAATGAGCGCCCATCACTACTTCCGTGATTTTGCGTACTGCGACAGCGGGATGATCCCGTGGCTGCTGGTGGCGGAGCTGGTATGTCTGAAAGGGCAGTCGCTGGGGGAACTGGTGCGTGACCGGATGGCGGCGTTCCCGGCCAGCGGTGAAATCAACAGCAAACTGGCAGAGCCTGCGGTCGCCATCAGCCGGGTGGAAGCACACTTTGCGCGTGAAGCGCTGACGGTGGACAGAACTGACGGCATCAGCATGTCGTTTGCCGACTGGCGCTTCAACCTGCGTTCTTCCAATACCGAACCGGTGGTGCGGCTGAACGTGGAATCACGCGGCGACATTCCGCTGATGGAAGCGCGAACGCGAACCCTGCTGACGTTGCTGAATCAGTAATGTCGGTTCTTCCCTTACCCGGCGACGGGTAAGGGGCTAATAACAGGAACAACGATGACAAATCTAAAAAAGCGCGAGCGAGCCAAAACCAATGCATCGTTAATCTCTATGGTGCAACGCTTTTCGGATATCACCATCATGTTTGGCGGGTTATGGGTTGTCTGCAAGCTGAGCGGATTGCCTTTCCTGTATATGCATCTGTTGGTGGCGCTGATCACGCTGGTGGTTTTTCAGATGCTGGGCGGCATAACTGATTTTTACCGTTCCTGGCGCGGCGTGAAGATTTCGACGGAACTGGCGCTGCTGCTGCAAAACTGGACGCTGAGTCTGGTCTTCAGCGCGGGCCTGATTGCCTTCAATAACGACTTCGATAACCGTCTTACCGTCTGGCTGGCGTGGTATGTGCTCTCCAGCGTGGGTCTGGTGGTCTGCCGCTCGTTCATTCGCTACGGAGCCGGATGGCTGCGTAACCGTGGGTACAACACGCGCCGGGTGGCGGTGGCGGGGGATCTTCCTGCCGGTCAGTCGCTGCTGGACAGCTTCCGCAAGGAGCCGTGGTTGGGTTTTGAAGTGGTCGGCGTTTACTACGATCCGAAACCGGGCGGCGTCTCTTCTGACTGGGCCGGAAATCTGCAACAACTGGTCGAGGATGCCAAAGCCTCACGCATTCATAACGTCTATATCGCCATGTCGATGAGTGACGGGGCGCAGGTAAAAAAACTGGTGCGCGCTCTGGCGGACACTACCTGCTCGGTCATCCTCATCCCGGATGTTTTTACCTTCAATATTTTGCACTCGCGCATTGAAGAGGTAAGCGGCGTGCCGGTCGTGCCGCTGTATGACACGCCGCTGTCAGGGATCAATCGTCTGCTGAAACGCGCGGAAGATATCGTGCTGGCGTCGCTGATTCTGCTGCTGATCTCACCGGTGCTGTGCTGCATTGCGCTGGCGGTCAAATTCAGTTCGCCAGGGCCGATCATTTTCCGCCAGACCCGTTATGGCATGGACGGTAAGCCGATCAAAGTGTGGAAATTCCGCTCCATGAAGGTGATGGAAAACGACAAAGTGGTGACGCAGGCGACGCAAAACGACCCGCGTGTAACCCGCGTGGGGAATTTTCTGCGCCGTACCTCGCTTGATGAACTGCCGCAGTTTATCAACGTTCTGACCGGCGGCATGTCTATCGTCGGGCCGCGCCCGCACGCGGTGGCGCATAACGAGCAGTATCGCCAGCTTATCGAAGGCTACATGCTGCGCCATAAAGTCAAACCCGGCATTACGGGATGGGCGCAGATCAACGGCTGGCGCGGCGAGACCGACACGCTGGAGAAAATGGAAAAGCGCGTGGAGTTTGATCTGGAGTACATCCGCGAGTGGAGCGTGTGGTTTGACATCAAGATTGTTTTTCTGACGGTGTTCAAAGGCTTTGTGAATAAAGCGGCGTACTGAGGAACGATCATGAGCTTACGAGAAAAAACCATCAGTGGGGCGAAGTGGTCGGCGATCGCTACGGTTATCATTATCGGGCTGGGACTGATTCAGATGACCGTGCTGGCGCGGATTATTGATAATCACCAGTTTGGTCTGCTGACCGTGTCGCTGGTGATTATCGCCCTCGCCGATACGCTGTCGGACTTCGGTATTGCCAACTCCATTATCCAGCGTAAAACGATAAGCCACCTCGAACTCACCACCCTGTACTGGCTGAACGTTGGCTTAGGGCTGGCGGTGTGCGTCGTGGTGTTTTTGCTCAGCGACGTGATCGGCAACGTGCTGCATAACCCCGATCTGGCGCCGCTGATTAAAACCCTGTCGCTGGCGTTTGTGGTGATCCCTCACGGGCAACAGTTTCGCGCGTTGATGCAAAAGGAGCTGGAATTTAACAAAATAGGCATGATCGAGACCAGCTCGGTGCTGGCGGGGTTCACCTTCACCGTGGTCAGCGCCCATTTCTGGCCGCTGGCAATGACGGCGATCCTCGGCTATCTGGTCAACAGCGCCGTCCGTACGCTGCTGTTCGGCTATTTTGGCCGGAAGATCTACCGCCCCGGCCTGCATTTTTCGCTGGCGTCTGTTTCGTCGAACCTGCGCTTTGGCGCATGGCTGACGGCGGACAGCATCATCAATTACGTCAATACTAACCTGTCGACGCTGGTGCTGGCGCGTATTCTCGGCGCGAGTGTCGCCGGGGGATACAACCTTGCTTATAACGTGGCGGTGGTTCCGCCAATGAAGCTTAACCCGATCATTACCCGCGTATTGTTCCCGGCGTTCGCCAAAATTCAGGATGATACGGAGAAGCTGCGCGTCAACTTCTACAAGCTGCTGTCGGTCGTGGGGATTATTAATTTTCCCGCGTTGCTCGGTCTGATGGTGGTATCGAATAATTTTGTACCGCTGGTTTTTGGCGAGAAGTGGAACAGCATCATTCCGGTGCTGCAACTGCTGTGCGTGGTGGGGCTGTTGCGCTCTGTCGGCAACCCGATTGGTTCGTTGCTGATGGCGAAAGCGCGCGTCGATATCAGCTTCAAATTCAATGTGTTCAAAACCTTTCTGTTCATTCCGGCAATTATCGTTGGCGGCCATCTGGCGGGGGCGACAGGCGTGACGCTGGGCTTCCTGCTGGTGCAGATCATCAATACCGTTCTGAGCTATTTCGTCATGATTAAACCGGTGCTGGGGTCGAGTTACCGCCAGTACATCCTTAGCCTGTGGCTACCGTTTTATCTCTCTTTACCTACCCTGGCGGTGAGCTATGGGTTGGGGATTGCGCTGAATGGACATCTGCCGCTGAGCGTACTGCTGGCAACGCAAATCGTGGCGGGCGCGCTGGCCTTCGCCGTGATGATTGTGCTTTCGCGCCATCCGCTGGTGGTGGAGATGAAGCGCCAGTTTTGCCGTAGCGAAAAAATGAAAACACTGCTTCGCGCAGGATAACTTTTGCCGGATGGCGACGTTTACGCGTCGTATCCGGCCTATGAATTGATTTTGCTGTAGGCCGGATAAGGCGACAGCCGCCATCCGGCAACGATTTTAAGGGGCAAATATGAAATTACTGATCCTGGGCAACCACACCTGCGGCAACCGTGGCGACAGCGCAATTTTGCGCGGCCTGCTGGATGCCATTAACCGTCTTGAGCCTGACGCAGAAGTGGATGTGATGAGTCGCTATCCGGTGAGCTCATCCTGGTTATTGAATCGCCCGGTGATGGGCGATCCGCTCTATTCGCAGATGAAGCAGCACAATAACGCGGCGGGCGTGATGGGGCGCGTGAAAAAAGTGCTGCGTCGCCGCTATCAGCATCAGGTACTGCTCTCCCGCGTCACCGATACCGGCAAGCTGCGCAATATTGCCATTGCGCAAGGGTTTACCGACTTCGTGCGTCTGTTATCCGGTTATGACGCTATTATCCAGGTCGGGGGCTCGTTTTTCGTCGATCTGTACGGTGTGCCGCAGTTTGAACATGCGCTGTGTACTTTTATGGCGAAGAAGCCGTTGTATATGATTGGTCACAGCGTCGGCCCCTTCCAGGACGAGCAGTTCAACACGCTGGCGAATTACGTCTTTGGTCATTGTGATGCGTTGATTCTGCGTGAATCAGTCAGTCTGGAACTGATGAAGCGTAGCGATATCACCACGACGAAAGTTGAAGCGGGGGTCGATACCGCCTGGCTGGTTGATCATCACAATGACGATTTTGAACCGGGTTATGCCGTTCAGCACTGGTTAGCCCTTGCCGGAAAGCAAAAGACGGTTGCGATTACGCTGCGTGAACTGGCGCCATTCGATAAGCGTCTGGGAACCACCCAACAGGCTTACGAGAAGGCGTTTGCTGGCGTGGTGAACCGTATCCTTGAGGAAGGCTATCAGGTTATTGCGCTGTCAACCTGTACCGGTATCGACAGCTATAACAAAGACGATCGCATGGTGGCGTTAAACCTGCGCCAGCACGTCAGCGATCCGGATCGTTACCATGTGGTAATGGACGAACTCAACGATCTTGAAATGGGTAAAATCCTCGGCGCCTGTGAGCTGACCGTGGGCACGCGCCTGCATTCCGCCATTATTTCCATGAATTTCGCGACCCCTGCGATTGCCATTAATTATGAGCACAAATCTGCCGGAATTATGCAACAGCTGGGATTGCCTGAAATGGCGATCGACATTCGTCATTTGCTTGACGGCAGCCTGGAAGCGATGGTGGCCGATACGCTGGGGCAGTTGCCCGCGCTCAACGCGCGACTGGCGGACGCCGTAAACCGCGAGCGTGAACAGGGCTTTCGCATGGTGCAGTCAGTGTTAACCCGTATCGGGGAGGGGAAATGAAGGTCAGCTTCTTTTTACTGAAGTTCCCACTGTCGTCAGAGACCTTCGTGCTGAACCAGATCACCGCGTTTATCGATATGGGGTTTGAGGTGGAAATTGTCGCGTTGCATAAAGGCGACCTTGAGAACACGCATGCGGCGTATGACACCTACCGCCTGGGTGAAAAAACGCACTGGCTGCTGGATGAACCGGAAGGCAAGCTGGCGAAGCTGCGCTATCGCGCCATTGCGTCTTTGCGTGGCGGTACGCGCGCATCGACCTGGAAGGCGCTGAATGTTTCACGTTACGGTGATGAAGCGCGCAACCTGATTCTGTCCGCAATCTGCGGGCTGACGCCAAAAATGTTCCAGGCGGATGTTTTTATCGCCCATTTTGGCCCGGCGGGTGTAACGGCGGCGAAGTTGCGGGAACTAGGCGTGATCAAAGGCAAAATCTCCACCGTTTTTCACGGTATTGATGTATCGCACCGCGATGTGCTCAATCACTACACGCCTGAATATCAACGCCTGTTCCAGCGTGGCGATCTCATGCTGCCCATCAGTGAATTATGGGCAGGACGCCTTAAAACGATGGGGTGCCCGCCCGAGAAAATTGCGGTCTCGCGGATGGGCGTCGATATGACGCGCTTTACTCACCGTCCGGTAAAAGCGCCGGGTACGCCGCTGGAGATTATCTCCGTGGCGCGATTAACCGAGAAGAAAGGACTGCACGTAGCGATTGAGGCCTGCCGACAGCTCAAAGCGCAGGGGGTGGCGTTCCGTTATCGCATCCTGGGCATGGGGCCGTGGGAGAGACGCCTGCGCACATTGATTGAACAGTACCAGCTTGATGATGTGATTGAGATGCCCGGCTTTAAGCCCAGCCATGAAGTGAAAAAGATGCTGGATGACGCGGATGTGTTTCTGCTGCCGTCCATCACCGGTACGGATGGCGATATGGAAGGTATTCCGGTGGCGCTGATGGAAGCGATGGCAGTCGGGCTGCCGGTGGTTTCAACCGTTCACAGTGGAATTCCTGAACTGGTGGATGCCGGTAAGTCGGGCTGGCTGGTGCCTGAAAATGATGCTGAGGCGTTGGCGGAGCAACTGGCGGCATTCAGTCGTATCGACACCGAGTCGTTGCGGCCTGTGGTACAACGCGCCCGTGAAAAAGTTGAGGCTGATTTTAATCAGCAGGTGATTAATCAACAGTTAGCCAGCCTGCTGCAAACGATGTAAACCGAGGTTGTATGCCAGAGAATAAACTCTCCCGTCGCACCTTCCTGACGGCAGGTTCTGCGCTTGCCGCACTTCCTGTCCTCCATTCCCCTTTTGCCCGCGCGCTTGAACCCCGGCAAACCGTCAATATTCAGGATTATAACCCCCGAGACTGGATAGCCTCGTTTAAACAGGCGTTTAGCGAAGCGCAGACGGTTGTTGTTCCTGCGGGGCTGGTCTGCGAGAACGTCAATACCGGCATCTTTATCCCGGCAGGAAAAACGCTGCATGTGCGCGGGCGCTTAAGCGGCAATGGTCGCGGTCGGTTCGTGTTGCAGGATGGCTGCCAGGTAACAGGGGAGCAGGGCAGCAGCCTGCACAACATCACCCTGGATGTGCGCGGTTCAGATTGCACCATCAGGGGGATTGCCATGAGCGGGTTCGGCCCCGTTACCCAGATCTACATTGGCGGCAAAAAGCCGCGAGTGATGCGTAATCTCACCATTGATGATATTACGGTCAGCCATGCAAATTACGCCATTCTGCGCCAGGGATTCCACAACCAGGTGGACGGCGCGCGCATCACCAACAGCCGATTCAGCGATCTGCAAGGGGATGCCATCGAATGGAACGTGGCGATTAACGATCGTAACATTCTGATCTCTGACCATGTTATAGAACGCATCGACTGCACCAACGGGAAAATCAATTGGGGGATTGGCATCGGGCTGGCGGGCAGCACCTATGATAATGCCTACCCGGAAGAGCAAACCGTAAAGAACTTTGTCGTGGCCAATATTACCGGATCGGATTGCCGACAACTGGTTCATGTGGAGAACGGAAAACACTTTATCATCCGTAATGTAAAAGCGCGGAATATCACGCCTGATTTCAGTAAGAAAGCGGGTATTGATAATGCGACGGTAGCAATTTATGGGTGTGATAATTTCGTGATTGATAATATCGATATGGTGAATTGTGCGGGGATGCTTATTGGTTATGGCGTCGTCAAAGGCAAATATTTATCCATTCCGCAAAACTTCAAATTAAATGATATTCATCTTGATAACACTCGCCTGGACTATAAACTGCGCGGCATTCAGATCTCTTCAGGGAATGCGACCTCCTTTGTGGCGATCACCAATCTGGATATGAAACGCGCTACGCTTGAACTACACAACCAGCCGCAGCATCTTTTCCTGCGTAATATCAAGGTAATGCAGGAGTCTGCGACAGGGCCCGCGCTGAAGATGCACTTTGATCTGCGTAAAGATATACGCGGCAAGTTTATGGCGAAACAGGACACTTTGCTGTCGCTGGCGAACGTTCATGCAGTCAATGAGAAGGGGCAGAGCTCTGTCGATATCGACAGGATTAACCACAAGGTGGTGAATGTGGAAGCGGTCAATTTCAGGTTGCCGGAGCGGGGGAGGTAGTTTTGCGACCATTCCTGGCGAAAGTTACTCATACTTAAGATTATGGCTACTGCAATCTGCGGATAAGCGGCGTACCATCACATCCAACGCCATAATGTAATTCATGCTGGCTAAAACATGCTAAAGAGCTATAATTCAGCAACCATTTTATAGGTGGATGAAATAATGATTAATTTGAAAGCAGTTATTCCGGTAGCTGGTCTGGGTATGCACATGTTGCCTGCCACCAAGGCAATCCCCAAAGAGATGCTGCCGATTGTTGACAAACCGATGGTACAGTACATTGTTGACGAAATTGTTGCTGCTGGGATCAAAGAAATCGTTCTGGTTACTCACGCTTCCAAAAATGCGGTAGAGAACCACTTCGACACCTCCTACGAATTAGAGTCACTTCTGGAGCAACGCGTGAAACGTCAGTTGCTGGCGGAAGTGCAGTCCATTTGCCCACCAGGCGTGACGATTATGAACGTTCGCCAGGCTCAACCGCTGGGTCTGGGGCATTCCATTTTATGCGCACGTCCTGTGATTGGTGACAACCCGTTTGTGGTGGTGCTGCCTGATATCATCATTGATGACGCGACGGCCGATCCGCTTCGCTATAATCTTGCGGCAATGGTAGCGCGTTTCAACGAAACGGGACGCAGCCAGGTGCTGGCAAAACGCATGAAAGGCGACCTTTCAGAGTATTCCGTTATCCAGACCAAAGAACCTCTGGATAATGAGGGGAAAGTCAGCCGTATTGTTGAGTTTATTGAAAAGCCGGATCAACCGCAGACGCTGGACTCAGATCTGATGGCGGTAGGTCGCTATGTGTTGTCGGCAGATATCTGGGCAGAACTGGAAAGAACAGAACCCGGCGCCTGGGGCCGTATCCAGTTGACGGATGCAATTGCAGAACTGGCGAAAAAACAGTCTGTTGACGCCATGCTGATGACAGGCGACAGCTACGACTGCGGTAAGAAAATGGGCTATATGCAAGCGTTCGTTAAGTACGGGCTGCGCAACCTGAAGGAAGGGGCGAAGTTTCGGAAGGGGATTGAGGCGTTGCTTAACGAGTAAGCTAAGCCAGGATACTGTCATTAGAACCATAGACAGTTATCACTCGACAATAAGCTCGACTGTGGAAAGTTGATGCTTATTGCCGTTTTGTTTTGCACTTTAGTGTAAAATGATCAACAAACAACCCCTGCCAAACTCTTTCTTAGGGCAATCACAAACAACTGTCGTGAGGTTGTGTCTCACACGGAAACGGAAGTTGAGATTGATTTCAGAAGAGGTTGACTGGGGTATTAATTACATGGATTTTTGAATCCTTGTTTCTCAGTGTATTGGTAGCTGTAGAGCCAAGGGCGGTAGCGTGGACAGCATATCAAAAATTCGACGCGATTTTTAATTTTGTCATCAAAAAAGATTTTTGTAGAAATGAAAAAAATAGCAATAATGTCCTTTTATGAGAGTAATTCAAGATATATACATCAACTATCAAAACAGATAAAAGAGGTGACTGGTAGAGATACTGTCCAGTTGTGTATGTATGCTTCTTCGACTAACTATTGCATCAAAAACTCATTAGAATATATTGATTTACCTGGAAATGTTCGTAAATATAAGTCAGAAAAAAATATTACAATACCTCGTCATTTTTATGAGTTTCATGTCTCTCTTTTCCCTGAATTAGAAAAATATTTTTTAGATATCTCTAGGAAATATTGGGATTTTTATGAGAATTATTTCCCATGGGAAGATTTCCACAGTGTGGTATTTATTGGAGATAAACGTTTATATTC
>OKVM01000729.1_pt1 | contig 12460 bp, 8 predicted proteins | sample 1606841 | NCBI WGS metagenome assembly OKVM01 (sample SAMN03281010, study PRJEB24777) | human gut metagenome | isolation source: fecal sample PR157 from 1 month old male Malay infant, caesarean delivered... | reverse complement strand
AATACTAAAAATATAAAACCGATACAAACTCTACTACTAATCGCTAGAGTTCGTATCGGTTTTTTCTCTATATATTATTTTTTATTCACTCTAACCCGTTCAATTGTCGGTTGTCCTTGGCTATTTTTAGCCACTGTATCAACGCGGAACAATGCCATTTCTGGACTGAATTCTGTTACCAGTTGTTCGTCTACTTGTACGCCGTTTTGAAGGGCACGGTATACGATTTCTGCAAATTCGTAGCGAGTTAACAAGCGATCACCACCAAATGTACCATCTGGGTAGCCTTCTACCAAGCCGCGACGAGATAAATCGCTTACGGCTTCGTAAGCCCAATGGTTGCTAGCCACATCTGGGAATAATGTAGTGCGGTCTGCTTTCATATGCGTACCTGCCACATCGTTTAAGAGGGCTGTCAATTTTTGGATTTGTGCATTTTGAAGAGCTACGGTTTTCTTAAGTTCTAACACTTCTTTACCGATGGCCACGCGAGAACGAGATACATTGCTATGAGCACCGACTTTCACAGAAAGACCTGCATTCACAACAGTTTCCCCATTACCTACAGTGGAACCTACGCTCAATTGAACGTCCTCATTAGGACGATAGAACGCGCCTAGTGCAGCAGCATTGCCATTATGGTAATGACCATAGCCAGCCGCAAAGTCCCATTTTGCATCTGGATCAAAGTCGAGCGGATGAAGGGCCGCCAATGCAGCCGAACCAGCTACGGCCTTGTTAACGCGTTTATCTAAGCGGGATACATCTTTTTTAAGATTCGTTACATCCCCTTGAACGTTGACAGTATTGTATGCATTCACGGATATCATGTCATGTAATCGTTTAAGTTGCGCCACATTCACCGCATCAGTATCATTTGTACCAGCCGCAACGGATGTGATTTGACGAGTTACATTATTATCTACATCACCAACAGACACAGCCGATGCTGTAGATACCCAAGTAGAAGATGTTTCAGTGGATGGCGCATTAGTAAGGATATCATAACCTACTGCACCAGCTGCAACAGTTGCTTTAGAGCCACTACCAATAGCAGTACCACCTACTACGGATACTTCTGTATTATGACCTACAGCCACTGCATCGTTTATAGTCGTTATTGTGCCATTATCGCTAGATCCTAAGATAACTGTGTTGTTTGCACTCGTTACAGTACGATTATCACCTAAAACAAGAGTATTATTTGCATCGGATACTGTATTTTTAGAACCGATAACAGTCATGTGCTGTACTTTCATACCTGTATTACCCACGCCGATAGCCAAGTTATCTTTACTTTGGTTACCACTTACTCCGGTTACAATGTTGTTTACACCAATCATAGATGTACGTAGTGTATAGTCTGCTTTATTACCGCCACCGAAGGCCATGGTAGCACCAGCACCATTAGAGGATGTAACAGCAGTTTTTAATTTGTCTGCAAAATCCTTCGCGGACGTAGCACCTTCACCAGGCGTGCTGAACGAAGCACTAGAATTAGTGATTTCATTACCTGCACCATATACAAGAGCACCATTGGAATTCGCTACACGGTTGGCAACGCCAGTAATAGCCGTTGCTACACCTGCCGTGGAGCCACCACTTGTAGATTCAATACTATTGAAAGCACCATTTACGGTAGCCCCAAAGTTTTGAGTAGGTGTTGAGAAGCGACCACCTGTGTAGGAGGAACTAATGACATTGTATGTACCTGTAGTAGTGGTAAAAGCACCATTGCTAAAGCTATTAGCACCGACTGTTGTTGCATAGACGTTTAAACTGGCACCACGAGTACCATTATTATCTGTATCTATCGTAGTATCGCCAATAGCACCACGGTAGTTATGGGAACCAATCATGGTACTACCTGTACGAGCAAATGTGTTATTACCAATCGCAACAGAACCCACTACCTTAGATGGATCTGCCGGTACACGAGCAGAAGACCAAAAGCTTCCAGAATATGATGTTTGCCCCATGCCCACAGCTGCTTCTGCACCACCTGCCATATTTTCAACATGCGCATTGGCACCAATAGCTACGCTGCCATTTTGACCAACATAGTTTTCAACCTTTGCCTTGTTACCGACTGCAATATCTTGCGTATTGTTGGCACTACTGCTAGTCCCATAAGCAATACCATTACCAGCACCTACCGTAACATCCGCTGCACTAGCCACACATAAACTGGATAACAACATACCATTAATCAATATCGCCAATAAGCGTTTCCGTTTGTTCATAATCTTCCCTCTCCATTTACAAACAAATACATAATACGATCTCTCACTCATCATTTATTCATGATGTTTACATGAATTATATTATCATATTTTAAATTTTTGTAAATAGTTTGTTTATAATTATCTTAAATTTATTAATAGATTTATAAGATAATTAATATAATAAAAAACGGATAGCTAATCGCAATGGACTAACTATCCGCTTATATACTGAGGTTTTTATGAATGATCTGTTTATATTATACAGCTATCTGAGTATCTCAATATTATCTGTTATTCAATTTTTGTACGAGCATATCTACTGTTTCTTGTAACTTTTTATTTTGAGCCTCCAATGTATCAACCCGTTGTTCGAGAGCATTATAGGACGCAGGAGAGATTTTTTGTAGCGTTTTGTTTTCACCGAATTTATAGGATACACCAAGGTTGGCCATGATGTGGTCATTAACGGTAGCACCGGCTGTGAGGAGTAAGTTTTCCTTTGGATAATACCCCACACCGAGGGCTAGCGCATTGGCATCTTTGTAGTGGCCAATACCACCCATCACTTGTACTCGATTATCTGGATCAAATTGCATTGGATGTAATGCAGCAAGTGCCGCAGCACGAGCATCGCCTTTATTGGCCTCTTTTCCAATGTTGCTAATTTTGTTATATAGATTATCGATTTGTTGGTTCGCACCATATAATTGGGAACCATTGATGGCATCTGTAGAATCAGCACTTACGCGGCCTGCTGCTACATGAGTGATGGTCCGTTCTTGATTGGTAGCGCCTACGGATACGGTGGATACCGGTGCAGTGCCGGCAAAGTTAACGGTGCCACCTGCATAAGTGTAGCTTGGGGTGCTCACCACATCGCTACTTTCAGCAGTGGAATTATTACCTAATACAACTGCATTATCTAGGGATGTTTTCACATTATTCCCCATTACAAATGTGTTATTGGCACCAATTTCGTTCTTGTTACCTACGCTATAGGAATTATCCCCCTTAACAGTGGCCACATTATACGTACCTACACCAAAGGCACCAGATTGGTTACCTTCAATTTTGTTGTATGCACCAATAGCAGAGTTCTTGTTACCTTCAAAGATAACGCCATGGCCCATGCCATAGTTAAAATCACCATTCACGTTTGAGTTAGAGCCAATCAACACCGTATTGTTACCTTTGCTACCACTAGCTTGCGATCTACCTATCCACACGTTTTTATTACCCGTAGCATTGGCACCACTAAAGTAACCGATGGCAACAGTATCAGAAAGAGTAGCTTTATAACCCGCAGCAAAGGTACCCATGAAATTGTAATCGCCCTTACCGTCAACAAAGGTTTTACCGCCTAATGCGACATTGCCACCACCATTTGACCCGTTCAACGCTAAGCGTCCGATGGCAACATTGTTACCTTTTGCATTTGGATCTGCAGTATATGAATAGGGATTGCTATTAGTGGCTCCAGTTTGTCCACCTAAGGATACATTGTCTGAATTAGAAAAAGTAGATCCCTGCAATCCAATATTATAGGCTACACCACCAGTTGAAACGATAGGTGTATCAGCGGCTTGCACTAGGCCTATAGAAGATACACAAAACACACTCATCATTGAAACAATACATAATTTTGTTGCGTAATTCATATTACGACCCTCCCACACTCTCAAAATGTGTTGCTATACTCCCGCTAGCGTTCTCGAAGCACCATAAATTTCAGCCACCACATAAGGGTTCCCGCAGGTACTCAATTTGGCGAGTATCCGTTTCGTATAATCTAGATGTTCTAACAAAGCATCGCGTAGTTTGCGTTGCACGTGGTCAGGGGAATGAAATACGAGTATAGGATCAAAGTCTCCTATGATGATATACGTTGTATGTGGTTCTGGTCCTGGCTCAATGCGGTATTGAAATGGAATGATAACGTTGAATAAACCATATACCACATCACGCCCGATGGGTTTGCGCGATTTCAGGCTCGCAAAAGTCATGTTCGGACTCATCGTTCTAGGGTCCGTATACATCGGCTTTGACCGCCTCGACGATTGAACGCCGTTTGCTAGAACTCCCTCGTGGTGCGCTACTTCTCTCAATACCATCTTAATGGATTTATGGATGATTTCACGCCGACCATCTACATAGTAACACGCGGTACAATCACCGCCGTCAATATAGATTGGGATCAAGCAACATATATGGTGATCTACATCGCCATATATTGCATTTGGGTTACAAGAAATTAATTCGTTATTACTTACATTTGCACACGTTGTATTCAACATTATCTTAACCTTTCTGTAAGATTAATAAATAGTCAGTAATAAAATAAGGAATTCCTCTTGTAAAAGCTTATAAATAACACGTGTTATAGTAGGTGCTTTAGCAGCACTTATGAGTTAATTGTATACCTATAATTACAAACTGTAAATATATAAATTAAAAAATATTTTATATTTTTTAAAGTTACTTATAACTATGCATATTTTGCATATCTTGCATATCGAATTCTTTGTTATCCGCTACTATCATATAGTACCGCAATTGGTCGATGGCCTTTTTATGGCGTTGTTGCACAGCCTGTCTAGACTGATGTGTTTCACAGCCTATGTCTACGCAGCTCTTGCCATCTCGATATAGGGCATACAATAACTGTTGTTGCTGCCGTGGCAGTTTTCTGAAAGCAGACCACAGACGATTGCGCAATTCGTCTTCTGTCACCGTACCGACAATATCTCGTTCAAGATCCACATCGCTAGGGAACTGATCCATCGCTGGCTCTGATCCATCATCACCGGTGCATAGAGGCAAGGGCAACTCGTGGCGCCACTGATGAGCTGATTGTTTATAAAAATTAAGATAACCATAATGAATGGCTGCTTTCACATAGCCAGAAAATGGTACCTTTCCCGATGTGTGAAAGCTATAGATGGATTCGATAAAGATGATCCACAGAAATGATTCGACGTCATCCGTCATCATAGCCGTACTACACCGGGTTGCATACCGCATGATGAGCGGCCGATAGCGTCGGCATAACTCGACTTGTGCCGCATCAATGGTCAGTTCCTCGATAGGCCACACGGCTCGTTCCGTACTGAGCACCGATACACGACGTTCTTGGCAGACGCGCACTAAACTAAGGTCTGTCACCACTTGTAACACCTTTTGGGGACAAACCACATGTTTCACGTTCATATTCGTTCCTTTCTGCCTAGGCTTACTTGAAATATACACCCAATTGAGTATTTAGACAAATGAGAAATTCCGCCATAAATGCATACATTTACAGCGGAATTTTTGTTGTTACATATGTATTTGTGTATAATTACAAACCTATTTCAGAAAAGTACATCAATTTAGATCAATTTTACATAGCTGCATGAATTTGAATCGATCGTTGTACAATGAGCGCGTTTGAATCAATTACAAGTCGCACGAATCCGAATTCATTTCACTAAAACGATTGTATTAAGCGAGTGTATCTAGCGCAGGTTTTGCAATGGTATCGTAAATATATTGCCCTTGACCGCAATTAATTTCCTCAAGATTTGGGAACACAAACTGGTACCAAAATTGGAACATAGTATTCACAAAATGGTAATCTGCGTAACGCAATGGACCACGGCTACCACCTTGAATACGTCCAATAATTTCCATATCTAAGAGGTCGGCCATACGGGTTGCAAAGGTGCCACTCTTAAGCTCACTGGCATGACATAATTCTGTATAGAACGGCTTATCCAGTTGTGCCAACGCATAGAGAATCGCATTAGCGGCGCCTACATTGCGAATGTAGCGCATAAGCAATCGTTGTGGTTCCGTACATAATATGCCTTGTGGTCTGAAGAATAGACGCACAATATTTTCATCTACCGATAAGGCGGGATCTATATGCACGAGGTTCCCCGGCATACCACCTGTTACATGGTATAGCTTAACAAGATCTTCGTCCGTATAGTCCCAACCTAATGCTCTCACATCATCAAGTGTGAACGGATTGACCTTGAAATAATTATGAATGTAGGCTGCAATCAAGCTTGATTCGCCTAAGATTCGCCCTTTTAATTCGTCCACATGGGTTCCCATGAGGAGTACGAATACTTTGCCATGGTCGCGATAGGTTTCCATCAAGTCACGCAATATGATAGGCGCTTGTGGAACCGTATCCACAAATGAAGGATAATCATCTATGATGAGCATGATCCGCTTGTCAAGACTTGCTTGAAAAACGCCACGCAATGCATCCTCTAAAGTCTTAAAAGACCCTGATGACACCTTTAATTCTCTCTCAATTGATCGAATATGAATGGACTCATTCGCCAAGCGACCAAGCAGATATATGATATGACCCTTGCCTAATCGAACCTGTAACACTCTAGCGATATACGTTTTACCAACGCTGTAAGGACCGTGTACAACACTCATTTCCATGCGGTCCTGATTGTATAGTTCCATTATGGCGTCAATGACCGCCTCATGGTTACTACATTTCATATAAGATCTCACCTCCCTTAAAATAGTTCTCAGGAGTTTATTATATCATATTTTAAATAAACTATAAAATATTTCTTTTAAATTTTAATAAATAGATAATAAATTCATTTTTTACACATAAAAAACTCTTTTCCCTGATGAGAAAAGAGTTTCTGTATGTTTAATATGTTATTCTTGAAATCATATGCTTACTCTACTGTTCATTGCTAAATTTCATGAGCATGATGCGGCGCACCGATTCATCAAGCCGTGCTTCGGAAATGGTTCCATTCTCTACAGCCTGTGTTAACGCATCGTGAACTGCCTTGATATGCTTGGCATGCTTACAAAGGATAACCATGTCGCTGCCCGCATTGATGGTGCGCACCGCATAATCCTCTATGGACATACCAGCAACAGCAGCGCCGACCTCGATATCATCGGTCATCACCACGCCCTCAAAGCCCAGTTCTTTCCGTAGCCAATCTGTAATGATCGGTTTAGATAGACTCACCGGATGATTCGCATCGATAGAGGGTAGTTTCACAGCATTCACCATAATCATAGGATGTTCGTCACGCGTCGCATCGATGAGCTGAGCAAATACGCGACCATCATCGTCCATGAGGCTCGCCTTCGACGCATCTAGTTTCATACCAGGCACCGTGTAATCAGTGCCGCCTGGAAAATATTGGTACCCCGTAAACACGCGATTCGCCGCATAGCGTTTAGTAATAGTCTCACCGATGCGCGCCGCCCGGTCCACATCGTTCGTGTACGAGTAAAACGAGTGGGTATTCACCATGACACCCAAATTGAGATTGAACCCAAGGTCGCGCATCTCAATGGCCGTGCGCGTCGCTAGACTCGACACCGCATCAAGCCCCTGCTTCGATAACAACTTAGGATCCGTCCACGGTAGCATCAAATTAGGTCTATACTGCATGCGTTCTCGATTCATGGCGATGAACGGTGGCATAAGGCTCGACGTATTCGCCGTGTCTCGTATGCCTTTTGTGAAAGCCCGCACTTGTTCCTTAGATTCCATATTATCATTATCTAATACAATACCGCCTACGCGATATTTACGTACTAATTCTTTTTGTGACTCGTCAAATGTAGTGCCTTCTAGACCGATACACATTAACTGACCAATCTTATCCTCTTGTGACATCGTGCGCACACTGCGGTCCGCCTTTTCCGCAGCCGACGCATTCATGGCGGCAATCGCCTTATACCCTACGGGCGCACGGTCAGAATTTGTCGTCACACTCGGCTCCTCTCGACTACACCCTACAATGGTGCCCATCGTGACGATCGCCAAAACACCACAAGCTAGCCTCTTTACAAACTGCTTCATCTCTCTCTACCCTCTATGACAGCTCAAATACAATCAAGTTACGGTTAGACCTCTGCCCCCCAGTCATCAGTCTATTGTTAACACTTTATACATTCTATTATATACCATCTATTTCATTAATGCCTCATTAAAAGACCACAAATTTCAACCTGCTGATTTGCTAATTCCGCATATTGATAGAAAGGAATGCATACAGATTACAAGTTAGAGATTTCTTCAGACAGCCTCATATATACAAAATAAAAACTGCAACCTAGTCATATATACTGTAACTGATACATTCTCAGTATACATAAGACTAAATTGCAGTTTTTAGGATTATTTACGAGTACGATTAGCCTCTGTTTCATCGGATTCAGATGTCGTACCTGTCGTTTGTTTCGATGTATTATGGAAGGTCATCACCGTTTTAGCCGCTACCTTTTTCACTGGGCCTGTTGGTAATACAATAGGTATTTGAGTGTTTACTTTCACAGGGCCATTAGCAGGTACAGGGGCTTGAACCGGTGTCGATAAAGCCTTGACGATATTTGGTTGCGGTGCCGTTGGCGCTACAGATTGAGCCGCCGTTTGAGCTGCTATCGATTGAGATGCTGTTTGCTGTGCTACCACTGGTTTTGGTGCTTGTTTAGGCGCATCCGGTTGTTGACGTGCCACACGAGCCGCCGCCAAGATACCTGGGTTGCGATATAATAACTGACCACCTTCGGTAGACAATTTTTGATCGTAATAATATACATCAGCGTTGTAATACTCACTGCCACTGGCCACATCATAACGTAAACCAATCATGGTGTACACCGTGAAATGTAGCAACCCATCCGGTTTACTGCGATCAATCGAATCGCGGTCCACATACCAATTATTGCCATTATAGGTGAAAGCATAAATATCTTGCCGAGCATCGGCATTGGGTATAACAGATATAAACAGCGCTGCTACAAACATAGCCACTGCACACATACGTTGAAACATGAGGCCTCCTCATTATGAATTACTACCTATATTAATACTATATATATTATATGAATCACATCTTAATATATACATTAATATATACTAATGGTAGGTAGATTATGTAAGTATAAAAATGATTGTATACGATTTAACAACTTATTATACCACATTTTCTGAGGTTGCGTTCCTCTGACATCCCTACTTGGAATTAGAACAGGCCTGTAGTATTGATGGGCCCCTTTAATACTGCTCCTAAAAATTAGAACAGGCCTGTAGTATTGATGGGCCCCTTTAATACTGCTCCTAAAAATTAGAACAGGCCTGTAGTAATTTCCGAACCTTCGTACATACCCTTTTAAAATTAGAACACGCCTGTTCTAATTCTAGAGAGACCATATCAGGCTCATCTTAAAAATTACTACAAGCCTGTTCTAATTCTAGAGACACCATATAATTGATTAAGTTTATTTGGATTTGACGATATATATAATTTTCCTTATAATAAAAGAAGATAGCCAAGCGAGTAGTTCCGTCAGGCTCATCTCAAGAATAAAAAACGTGATGAAATGGCCTTTCAGTTACCTAGTTACTTTAGGATAACGAAGGGCTATTTGTCTTTTCCAAGACAAATAAGCGCCACAAGTGCTCCAAAGGCAATGACAACGGTCATTGCCTCTAGAATTATCATGATTAACTCATAATCACTCATAGACAACCCTCCCTTCATTAACGAAGAGAGGCCCAACCTCGCTTGACTATCCTACATCAATTATATGGCGAACATATAATCGAATCAATAAGAATCTATATATAGAAATATACAAAAATATATATACGTATACGTTAGCAGTAACTATAGTTACTGCTTTTTATATTGTTATATACAATATGTGGTAAATTTTCCTCGTATTTACAAAAATGCAAATATTAAATATAATTAAATTATTTAATAATAGTTTATATTGTGTAGAGAGAGGGTTCTTATGAAACGCATGTGTAAAGCGAAATTATCCTTAGCAATTGCCCTGACGATTGCTAGCTCTGTAGGTCAGTATGCAATGGCGGGGAGTACATTAGTTACTTCACCTACTGGTGCACATATTAGTGCAAATGACGGTGGGAAGTTTACGGCTGGTAATATGACAAACTACGTATCTACGATTGAGGCAGATACTGGTAGTACAGTTACTATTGATAAAGCAGTGGCTAATGTTGGCTATAATGATAAGCCTTTTATTAGCAGTAAAGGTGGCAGTACTGTTACTCTTAAGGAAGGCGTTTATGATGTTAGCAATGTGAGTACTCCTATTGCGGTGGCTCAAGGTGGTACTGTTAATATTGGCGTAGATGGTAATACAGGCAATTTTATCGGTAACGACTTATCTTTAGTTGGTGATGTTATCGTTAAAAGCGACCCAAATCATGCGTCTGAGATCAATATTGGAATCATTGGTAAAGAATCTCTTTGGGACGGTTTAGCCTTTAATTTAGCAGATAAAGATGCAAAGCATCCAAGTCATATCAATGTATTCCTTGGTGACTATGGTTCTTGGGAGCTTTTCTATCAAGGTGGCTTGCATGAAGGAACATTAGATGGTAGTACACAACCTAGCCATGTACATCGACTTGTAGGTTCTAAGAATCGCAACTATGCGAATATGGTAACCCAAAGTGAGCATAATAAGCTCTATGTAGATAAGCTGGAAGGTCATGTAAACTTTATCTATGACCCTAATGATGAAGGTGGCGATACTGAGGATCCAAGCTATCAACCACCAACGAAAACCTATAATGGTTTGACTCCAGATTCCTTCTGGGGTGGTGATATTCATATTACAAGTGCGGCTCCTGGTGCAGCAGCTCATGTGTATACTACTCAACGAGGCCTAGATATGTCCTCTGAGGCTAATGTGAACAAGATTTTAGATAACTTGGCTCACAAGATGTACTATCATAATTATGTAAATGGTGAAAGAAACCTTCAAGGTACAGTAGCTATTGCATCTAATGGTTCTGAATCTGGTCGTTTTACAGTAATTACATCTGGTCATGCTAAAGAAGGTGATATTACATGGCAAGCCGATAAGGATGGTCAAGGTAAATACGTATATGGTGAAAATAAACCTGTACCAAAACCTCAACCTAAGCCAGAAGTTAAACCAACTCCTAAACCTGAGGTTAAACCAGTACCAACTCCGACTCCTAAACCAGAGTTAAAGCCTACTCCAAAACCTGAGGTTAAGCCAGCACCAAAACCAACTCCTAAACCAGAAGTGAAACCAGCTCCAGTGCCAGAGCGTAATTCTCATATTCATGTTATCATGGGTGATTTTGATACACCTCATATGCGCGGTGCCCGTTCTGCCATTATGAGCAATATCAATGGTTGGAGAGCATTAACAGATAATATGTATCGTCCACGCGTATTGCAACAAGGCGAACCAACAGGTATCTGGGCTCGCGTTGGAGGCGGTAAATATAGCTATGACGCAAAAGGTATCGACACAGATACAACATATACACGTATTCAAGGCGGTTACGATGCTAAAACAGGTAGCGGCTGGACTGTAGGTGGTCAAGTATCCTACCTTCGTGGTAATGATGACTATGTATTCAATGGCACTGGTAAGGAAAAAGCCTTTGCTGTAGGTGCATATGGTGTGAAAAATCTTGGTAAAGATCAATACATTCACCTTGAATCCCAAGTAGGTCGCGTTTCTAATGCTTTCACAGCTCGCAATGAGATTGGTGAAGGCCTTTCTGGTGAAACGAAAGCGAATGCTTATACAATTGGTGCGCGCTATGGTAAAACTGTGAAATTCCAAAATGGTACATACATTGAACCACAAGCACAATTGAGCTACACTCACTTTGGTGGGGATAGCTTTGATGCGGGTCGTATGCATGTCAACGAATCTGGTGTGAGCAGCACAGCAGGTGGCCTTGGCCTTGAAATCGGTAAAACATTCGGCACAGGTAACATCTATACTCGCGTTGGTGTAAACCATGCCTTCTCTGGAACTGTAAATACAGCGTACACAACAGGTAATACTACAAAATATACAAAACAAGATCTTAAAGGAACTTGGACAGATTTAGCATTCGGTGGTCGTTATGGCTTCAATGCTAATAACAGCATCTTTGCTGACCTTAGTACAGGCCTATCTGGCGACTATAAAGCAGGTTGGTCTGTAAATGCTGGATTTACACATAAATTCTAATATACTGGTTACCATATAAATGTATATGGTAATAATAGAATAAAAAGAAGCCCCATGTATTGGATATAACTATCTAATACATGGGGCTTCAATAACTGGATAACTGAAAGGCCATTTCATCAATTTTTTGTAACTTTGAGATGAGCCCGACGGATCTACTCGCTTGGCTATCTGTTTATATTATAGGGTTTATATCATATATCGTCAAATAC
>OKVM01000719.1_pt1 | contig 12773 bp, 14 predicted proteins | sample 1606841 | NCBI WGS metagenome assembly OKVM01 (sample SAMN03281010, study PRJEB24777) | human gut metagenome | isolation source: fecal sample PR157 from 1 month old male Malay infant, caesarean delivered... | reverse complement strand
CAGTAAAGGCCCTGCATTTAAGATACCACCCAAAACAGTAATGATAACTATTTGCATCAGTGTGCTATGTTGAACGCGCTTAAAACAAGATCTGGTTCTCATGGCGGAAGATAAGACTCATCGCGTGGGAAAACCCTGTGGCTGCGTTGAGATGCAGCATCAATACAATTTATGGAGAGAAGATGAGAAGAATTTCAGTCTGGTCAATGCTGTTGGCCTCAGCTATTGCGATGTCAACCGCCACAACGGCATACGCCGATAGCCAATGGACAGCCGCCACCACGACCTTTCCTGGTAGCATCCGTGCCGGGTCACGGGAAGTTCCCGTCAAGCCCGGAGATAAAACGGTTATAGCCATTAAGAGCTTGCAGGCGGGCACGACCATCACCATTCTCAATGGTGCTGAAGTCCTGACACCGAAACCACTGACCGCCGACGAGAAGGGAAACCTCAATATTCCGTTGACCGTTCCGGCCGATGCCGCAACAGGCCTTCATCCACTCACTGTTATTACGCAAAACCCCGCGAGCGTTTCGCAGGTCATGTTGAAATTGTCCCAGATTGTCCCGCCAAAAAACACGGAGGCTTTCAGGCTGCAAACAACGTCCGTCGGTGAGCGGGCTTACCAGTCGGCAGTGTCGGCTGACGGAAAGCTGTTCGTGACCTCTGCACGCGGCCCGAAGGATGGTAGCCGCCTAATGAGACTGAATGCCAGAACCCTAGCTGTCGAAGCGGAGGCAACACTGCCTAAAGACAAAAAGGGTGAGCAGATTGGTGTCTTCGGTGTCGGTGTTGATAATGCCCATAATCAGGTCTGGACGACGAACACCCTTGCCGAGACGGTGACCGTCTATGACGCAAAAACGCTTTCCGTCGTGAAGGTTTTCCCGGAGGGATCGGTCTCGCATCCACGCGATGTGGTTATTGATGAAGCCAACAATCGGGCCTATGTCAGCGCGGCGCTGACCGGTTTTGTCGAAGTGTATGACACCAAAATGCTGGAGCACATCGGTCAGTTGGAGTTTGTGGTGGAGCGTGGCAAAAACCTGTTTAACAGTACCGATCTTACCCTCGATAGCGCTGGCGGCAAGCTCTACGGCGTCAGCCGCGATACGCCATGGGTAGGCTGGATTGATCTCAAAACCGGCAAGAGTACGACGGTGAAAGTACCTCAGGCGCAGGGCGCAACCGACATCGCTCGCGATCCGCAGACTGGCCGTCTGTATGTCGCGTCCCAAGAGACGAACAATGTCGTGGTTCTTGATGCGGACGGTAAGGTACTTGCGGATACCTATATTGGTGCCGGGGGAGTATCTGTCGTCTGGGATCCGGTGACATCGCAGGTTTTCGCCGCCACGCGTGCAGGCGGAACCGTAGCAGTGCTGAACAAGGACGGTAAACTGGTCGCTAATATCCCGGTGGATGATACGCCAAACAACCTGACCGCCGGGCCTGATGGCGCAGTTTATCTGGTGTCTATGTATGGCTCGACCGGGGATAAAGTTCAGACAGGCTCAGTGACGAAAATCACCGCCAAAAAATAACGGCATGAGTCCGCCAGGTTAGTCGCAGGCAGGTCAGCCTGGCATTATTATTAACCCCCAGTCACCTGTGGGCCGGGGGTATGTTTTAGCGTATCTGATCGGTATTCACATCTTTTTACTTGAGGCTGATTGACGTCCATAGCGATCAATCAACATAAAGTTCCAACAAATACCCCGCGTTGCAATGTTTGCTGTACCAGGCAGCCCATATGCGAGTGTCTAAGAGGCTGCTTTGAGCGAAAAGCTGACTCTGATATCATTTGCGCATATCGTTGCTAAGCAATCGTGTCTGCTAATATCTGTGCGTATGCGAAAAAACTACTAACCTTTGAAGGTTAATTTGGAAGGTGAAAATGGCAAAATTATATGTTGTCGACAGATACAATCGCTACCAAGAAAAACAAATTGTATCGCTGAAGAAATTTGATGATATCACACCTATCGAACTGGGCCATTTAGTGAGGGAGTTGTTCCCTGATGGTGTATCAGATCAAGGTAACTACTATTTTCTTTCGAATGTGCCTTATGTAGACTCAAAGATAAATATAGATTGGTCATTTGAATTTTATCGGCGCGCAAAGTACCCAACCAAACCCTCACGATGGCAAAGCTTATACGCTTGGCAATCTTTGAATGAAGCTATAGCGTTCAGAAACTTTAAAGGGAGTCCTGATAATCCCATTTATGAGCTTGATGTAGATTTAAGCAGGTGCCATATCGCGGATATGCGCTTATTAGATAATCCCAGCTCAGCACTTGTACATACTTACCGTGCAGAGTTATATTGGCAGGGACAAACAATGCCTACTCACATTGTTCCCGACTGGCCCACTAATTGGGAGGTTCTGGTTCCCTTACCGATCACAATAGGGAAGCAGATTTTTTAACATTATCAACAAGAATTAAATATTTACAGCTCAGGGCTACGGTTGCAGCCCTGACAATTTTAAACTTAAACTATTTCAGCGTTATCTAACGAATCGTCGACTTAAACACCTAAGTAATAAACTGTCCTTTCCAGTTTTTTATAATTTAGAAGCAGTTGGATCGTTAGTGGTTTTTTGTTTTCTTGTATATCATCAGGCAAAGACTAGGTACTAGAAACCATTTGGTAATATGAAAAGTAGATATTGCCTGTTTGGGCTGCATGACGTTTTTTTCTTAGCAGCAAGCTGACGAAATCAATGCGTTCCTCAAACACGGCCATGAGGTCACCGCCATCCATGAGGAGAATAGATGCCCCACCTGCTTGGTGGGCCGCTACACCATCTTGAGAGAATCCATTGATTGAAAGAAAAATTCCTAGGGTGTTTTCTAATTTTGTACGTACTTTATCAGTGAACGCGGCCAGAGATGCTTTGTTAACAAGTTCTTTATGCCATTTCGCTTCAAACAAATATTCTGTGCCGTCGAGGGTAAACGCACCGTCTAACTGTTCTCCAAGGTTCTTGAAGGAAGCCTTCGGGTCTAGGTCGAAAAGCTCAAAAAGTTCATACATAATCCGTTCAAGTTCAAATCCTCTCCCTTGTGGGTCACTCGAGCTGATTAGCGCCATATATTTGTTTTTGATTGCTTCAAGTTTCTGACGAACAGCTGCATTTTTACGCAGTTTTTGTGCTGCTATTTCTTGTCGCTTCTTGATTTCATCTTGTTCACGCTTGCTCTCTTGATGTGTCCCTACAAGTTGCTTCAACTGATTGACTGCGTTACGCGCTTTCTCAACCTTAGCGGAACCATCATCAAGAGGTTTAAGATGAGAGAAATCTGTCAATTTGCATAGTTCATAGCAGATTTTGGTGAGATCACCTAAGTGATTTTTAGGATTGGCTACAAGGAAATCGACGACATCAGATGCGATCTGTCGTTTGTAATTTTCCCAGTTAAAGGAATTCAGGACAGCAGGATTTGAAAGGCAAAGGCTCAGAAAACCGCGTAAATCAGATTTGTACCAGTATACTGAGCACAGGGCTTCTTTAAGAGCCATTACCCCAGCGGGTGAAAGTTGTTTTGCCATGGATACTCCCGAACTTACTGAAGGACCAGCTTAAATAACAAAAGCCTTACCATAGGCTACCAGCTTAATGGGATGACCCATTGGCTTACTTAGATATTATGCAAACATACTAAATAACGGTTTCAAATAGTAGAAATCTTTGACTGAACTCTACCCATATTGGTGACTTACTTTCCGTTGATTGACATCCCCTCAATGTTGTCAACATCCGCTTCTGGCACAGAGCTGTCTGTCAGATTAGGTTTAGATCTGTGCCATCGCGGTGTCAGGTCAAATCTGAGCTAATACACCTGATGTGACTCATTTCAGGGTATTTAATTTTCTGACCTTCATAAATATTTTCCTGCTGCCAGCGTCTCTTCTTTGCGTCAATCTCCCGACGACAAGTTCTAAGGGAGAGTCGCTAATGCGTCACACCACTATCATCCTGGCAACATTGTTCGTTCTGCCGGTGCTGACGTGCCAGGCATCAGAAAAAGATGAGCTGGCGCTCGTGATGCGCCAACTGGACCAGGTCCAGGCTGGTCTTGATCGCGCCCGCGTCGTGGCAAACCAGAATCAGGATGCTCGTTTTTACTTCGACTACCAGCAGGCAACTCGTGATATCTCAACGATGAGACAGGGTATCTCGACGTATCTGGAGCCTTCACGGGCACAGCCTGCAGCACCCTCATCTTCAGTCACGGGTCAGTACCGTGCAGAGGAGCCGTCATGGCGATGAACGGCGCTCAGCTAAATGGCTGGAGCGCGGGCACCGGCAGCGGTCTGACGCCAGCACAACTTAACCTTCTCATCCTCGGTACGCTCGCCATCGTCGTTCTCCTGTTCAGCGCATGGGCACTGGTGCAGGCCTACCGGGGCCTGACCAGTAAATCAGTGACATTTCGACAGTTCAATGAACTGCTGATTCGACTGATTGTGCTTTATCTGCTGACCCTGTTTTTGTTTTTCCACTGAAAGGACAACTCAATGAAATTTTCGATTCTCAGGCATTTTCGTTCTGCTTATTTCCGTGCGGGAGTTCTGTTGCTGACCGGATTACTGTCTGCAGGGCAGGCCATGGCAGACCTGCCTTCTGTTGAAGCCCCGACCTCGGGTGGTGGTGGTGGGACCTATAACATGGCTATGGGATATATCAAAATGGGGGCGCTTGCGGTTGGGCTTCTCGTCTGCGTGGGGGCATTCTTTGCTGTCGCACATGCGATTATTACCTCCTTCCATGATATTCGTCGCGGGAAAGGAGAATGGACGCAGTTCCTTCTCTACCTGGTTGTCGGCATCATTCTCATCCTCTTTGTGATTTATCTGGCAACCAAAGCCTCTGAAATTCTTTAAGGAGCGCAGCGATGGCCGTCATCGATTTTCTTCCTGACCGACTGAATAACCCCCCCGTGGTGTGGAAAGGTTTTACTTCCGGGGAGTTTGTGCTGGCGGCCGTTACTGGCATCTTCGCCGGCATTCCGCCAGCGGTGCCGCTGGCGATGGTTCCCTTTATCGGCTGGCTGGCATTTCCGACGTGCATGCTGCTGATGCCGCTAATCGTTGTCTTTTTTGGCGGCAACTGGATTGCAGGTTACAAGCGTGGCAAACCAGAAAATTATATCTGGCAACGCCTGGAGGAAATGCGCTGTCGTGCCCGCCTGTCCCGAAGCATGATTCTGGACAGCAGGGCATGGGAACTGAAACGAACGAAACCCGTTCCGTTCATGCGCGGAGGGAAAGTATGAGTCGTTTTCGTAATGGTATCACCGCCCGTGATAACCATATTTTCTCATTGCGTATTGCCTGTGTTCTGCTCTTTTTGGGGATGCTTGTCACGGGCTTTGGATGGATGCGTGCACCTTCTGAAATGACGATCCACAACCCGCCTGACCTGCGATCCGGCAGCACCCGGAAATGGTGGGAAGTCCCGCCATCAACCGTTTACAGCTTTGCTTTCTACATTTTTCAGCAGCTGAATTCCTGGCCGAAAAATGGGGAAGCGGATTATCCATTGAAAATTGCTCAGATGAGCCCCTATCTGACGCCGTCCTGTCAGGATTTTCTTAATAAGGACGCGGAGATGCGCAAGAATAATGACGAGCTGCGTGATCGCGTCAGGGTGGTGTACGAGATCCCCCGTCGTGGTTACAGCAACCGTAGTGTCACCATCATTGATCAGGACCACTGGGTGGCTCGTCTGGACCTGGTGGCAGATGAATACTTCCACACTGAACCCGTCAAACGCGCCTTGGCGCGTTATCCCATGAAAGTGGTGCGCTGGGAAGGCGATCCTGAACGAAATCCTTTCGGGCTTGCGCTGGATTGTTATGACAGCGCGCCACAAAGACTTGAAGCGGCTATGCCAGAGTCAGAACAAAAGTCGGGGGCAGGCAATTGAAAAAATTCTCACTGATCATGCTGATCCTCATGCTGGTATCGGGTGCAGCCCGTGCTGTTGAGCTGATGAAATGGGAACGTATCCCGTTACAGGTTCCCCTGACAGTCGGTCAGGAACGTATCGTTTTTGTGAATAAAAACGTGCGTGTTGGATTCCCTCCGTCGCTCAACGACAAGCTGCGTATTCAGAGCAATGGCGGTGCAGTTTATCTCGATGCGAAAGAAGCTTTCCCCGTGACGAGACTGGAGCTGCAGAACGTTGAAAACGGAGAAATCATTATCCTTGATGTCTCGGCTTCTGCCGGCAAAACAGTCAGAGAACCGGTGAAAATTGTCTACGACGGAGAAGTGGCCACCGCTACCGCGAGCGACAAACAAATGGTAAGCAGCAACGGTGACAGCACAGTCCGTCAGTCGTCTGCTGAGGCTAAACCTGAAACACGGAGGTTCGCGAAACTCAGTGCGCCGCTGCCCGTTGTTCTGACGCGTTATGCCGCGCAGAACATGTATGGCCCTTCGAGAACGGTTGAGCCGGTGCCGGGTATCAGTCCGGTTTCCCTGAAACTCCCCCCCAGGATCACCACGATTATGCCTTCTGAGCCCGTGAGTGTCACACCGATGGCTGCCTGGAGCCTGCAGGGTAGCAGCGTTATCGCGCTGCAGGTGCGTAACCGGTCAGCAGGAAAAGTGATTCTTGACCCGCGAGTGCTTGAAGGTCAGTTCACCACGGCGACTTTCCAGCACCGCTGGCTGGGGCGTGCCGGTACGCCGGAAGATACGACGGTTCTGTATCTGGTCACGACAGGGCGTCCTGAAAGTGCCTTTATTGCTGAACTCCCTTTACCCGCAACTGAAACAGGCAAGGGGAGTAAGCGGAGCAACCAGGGAGCGCATCAATGAAAAAGCCTTCTTCAAACCTGATTGTGAAAATCGTGGTCCCTGTCGTCATCACGGGGGCCCTGGTCATTGGCATTAAATCCTGTTCTGACAGAGGGGCTCAGGGTGAAGGCGTTTCGAATAATACGAATGTCGCCCTGAAAGATCTGACACCAGAAGACCTCAAAGCACTGGGCGTGGAAGGTGATACCGCGCAGGATACGTTGCGCACCATTGTTGGCAGTTACCGCAAGGTACAGGGTCGGCTCGATGACCTTGAAAGCAATAATAAAATCCTCTCAGATGAAAACAAGGATCTGAAAAAAAAGAATACGAATGTTGATCAACAAATCAGCCAGGCCGTGGGGCAGGTTCGTTCTGAAGAAGCTCAGAAACGCTCTCAACTTAGTGCCCAGGTTACAGACCTGAGTGCTCAGGTAGACCAGCTCCTTGAACAGCTCAAAAATGGCAATTCCGGGTCAACTGCAGGCAATAATAATCCACCCGCAGGCAGCGATATTCCGGTGGGGCTGGGTTATGACAATGGTCTCTCTGGCGGAACGGGAAGTGTCTCCCCGACAGACGCTAACGGTCTGAAGTGGGTGGAGCCGAAAGACGGTATTGCCACCGATGCGAACGGGCGTCCGGTCTCAGATAAAAGCGGCAGTAATGCCACCGGTTTTTCTTTTGCCACCTCCTTTGGCGCTGCAGGTGATGTTGCAGGACAGGCGACCTCAGCGGTCGGTACAGTGGTGCAGAATACGGTCTCCGGCGCTGATAAAAATGCTGAACCTGTTTATACCCTGCCGGAAAACTCCACACTTGTTGGCAGCCGCGCCATGACAGCGTTGCTTGGGCGTGTTCCCGTAGATGGCAAGGTAACCGATCCGTATCCGTTTAAAGTGATGATCGGGAAAGACAACCTGACGGCAAATGGCATTGAATTACCTGATGTCCAGGGGGCGATTGTTTCAGGAACCGCAACGGGGGACTGGACGCTTTCCTGCGTACGCGGTGCCATTACAAGCATCACTTTCGTCTTTACTGATGGCACAGTCCGGACGCTTCCTTCTCCTGACGGGCAGGGGCAGAACGGCAACAGTGGCAACCAGAACAATAACGGCAGTATCGGCTGGCTGTCAGATGACAACGGCGTTCCCTGCATTTCAGGCACACGAAAATCCAACGCGTCGACCTATCTTCCTACCATTGCTGTCCTGGCTGCAGCCAGCGCTGCGGGAGATGCCGTGACGGAAAATCAGAATACCAGCCAGACCAATGGTTACGGCGGCGTGACGTCAACGCTCACCGGTGATGCCGGGCAGGCTGTTCTGGGTAAGGCGTTATCGGGCGGTACGCGTGAGACTGTTGACTGGGTTAAGGCGCGATATGCTCAGATGTTTGATGCGATTTACGTTCCGCCAGGACAGAAAGTGGCGCTACACATCACACGCCAGCTGGCGATCGATTATGAAGAGAAAGGCCGCAAGGTGAAGTACGACGATTTCAGCCTTGCCGGCAGCAGCACGGGTATGGACTGACGAGGATTCTGATGCAAAACAATAATCTCGAATTTCGTGTGGGTTATACCCCGCTCGGTGGGCGGCTGTATGCCGGCTTTGTCCGAAAAGACAGTGGAACGTGGGAAGGGCAATGCCATGAGGTGACTGAACAGGTCATGTTTGCCCTCGGGCAGAAACTGGCCCGTGAAGGTAACGATATGCGGTTTTCACTGCCTGACGGGCGCGTGCTTCGCCTGTCAGCGGGCAATGAAACGGAGGCGCCGGATGTTCGGTCTTAATAACATGGTCAGAATGATACTGGTCGTTTTGCCGCTTGTGCTCATGGGCTGCAGCACGTCTAAAGAGGAAATGTTGCCGCCAGGTGACAGCACCATGCTTGAGTTGTGGAACGATGGTGCATCGGCAACACATGCCACTAACGAAAGCAGAACCACCCTGCGCCGGCCGGTTACAGACAGTGAGCGTGAAATCGCTCAGCAGGTCCGGGACAGCTATAGCCGCACCCAGGAAAATGAAATTCAGCAGACGTTCCCGCGTCTGCCAAATCCTGACATGGTGATGTACGTCTTCCCGCATCTGGCTGGCGGTAACACACCGGTTCCCGGCTACAGCACTGTCTTTCCTTTCTACAGTCAGGTTCAGTACGCACTGCCTGGTGAACGAACGGGGGATCTCTGATGGTTTTCCCTCTTTTTCGCAAACGCCAGACGTCGCAGGATGCTCATCTGTACGGTGATGGCCCGTTTTCCGTCAGTGGACATGAACCGCTGACCCGGGAAGGGCGCCTGACGCATTCAGATGAAGCACGCCTGTATTCCACTGCCCCCTCCATTATCGATCATGTGCCCTGGGGGGAGTACCTGCCTGAGCATGAGTGCATCCTGCTCGATGATGGTGTTTCTGTCGGTGCTGTGTACGAGATTATTCCTGTGGGCACTGAAGGACGTCCTGAATCCCGTCTTGAGGAAATGCGTAACATTGCCGAGAATGCCCTGCAGGACAGTCTGCCGGAACTTGATGATCACCAGTGGGTTGTCCAGTTTTTCTGTCAGGACGATGCCGATCTGTCTGCATATATGGACACCATCAGAGGCTATGTCAGGCCGCGGGCGCAGGGAACCGCATTTACCAGAGCCTGGCTGGCGGAGCAGGAGCGTCATTTGCAGAACGTTGCCGTTGAGCAGGGATTGTTCGTTGATGAGCAGGTCACCGGAGCACCCTGGAGGGGCCAGATTCGCCGGACGCGCATGGTGGTTTACCGCTGGGTTGAGACCCCATACCGTGACCCCATGCCACCGGAGGTGCTGCTGAAACAGGTCTGCGATCGTCTGAGCGCCGCACTGAGTGGTGCCGGCATACGGTGTGAAAAGCAGAACGGAGAGCAAATCCACAGCTGGCTGCTGCGCTGGTTCAACCCGGCCCCGGCATGGGTCGACAGGAAAACACTGTACCGTTGTGCAGGATATTCCGATCATGCCCCGGGCGATCTGCCGCTTCTGAATGATTTCAGTGAAAGTCTGTGGTTTACCCGACCACGCAGCGATGCCGAAAAGGGGGTCTGGTGGTTTGATGATGTGGCACATAAAGCCGTTCCGGTCGCACGCCTGCGTACTGCTCCCTCCACCGGGCATCTGACGGGGGAGGTCAGACGTGGCGATAATGTGAATGCCATTATGGACCTGCTTCCGGAAGGGACGGTTCTGGCCATGACCCTGGTGGTTCAGCCCCAGGACAAGCTTGAAGAGAATTTTGCGAGCCTGAGCCGCAATTCTATGGGGGAGAATGTTGATTCCCTGCGGGCCCGCGAGGATGCGGCGACAGCGCGCAGTTTTCTGGGAAACAAGCACAAGCTGTATCGCGCAGCCATCACGCTGCTCATCAGGGCTCAGGACCAGGAAACACTCGATAAGCGGTACCTTGATCTCAGCAGTAAGTTGCTGAACTGCGGGCTGGAGCCGGTTAATCCGGAGCACGATATTGGACCACTCAGCACCTACATGCGCGCATTGCCTATGTGCTTTAACCCTCACATGGATAAACACAACTGGTATACGCGTCTCATGTTTGTACAGCATTTTGCCTGCCTTTCCCCCATTTACGGTCGTGATACAGGCACCGGTCATCCCGGCCTGACGTTCTGGAACCGTGGTGGAGGCCCCCTTTCCGTTGATCCGCTTAATAAAGATGATCGTACCCAGAATGCGCATTTGTTGTTGTTCGGGCCGACAGGTGCCGGTAAATCAGCCACTGCGCTCGACAAGCTGGCACAGATGATGGCTGTCTATCGCCCCCGCATCTTTTTGCTTGAGGCCGGTAACAGCTTCGGACTGTTTGGCGACTACTGTTCTTCGCTGGGGCTGTCTGTGCACCGTGTCAGCATCAAGCCCGGTAAGGTGATTTCCCTGGCTCCGTTTGCCGACTCGCATCTGCTTTTGCAGGTTAAACCTGAAGCCCTTGTCACCAGCGAAGAGGCTCTCCCTGACATCGATGAGGATGATGAGGATAAGGATGAAGAACGTGACATCCTGGGTGAAATGGAGATTGCGGCGCGTCTGATGATAACCGGTGGTGAAGCGGCGGAAGATGCTCGAATGACCCGTGCGGATCGCGGTATGATCCGCGAAGCAATACTGATTGCGGCCAGAACGGCGTTTGACGAAGAACACCAGATGCTGCCAGAAGACCTGATGTTCGCGCTTGAGAATATCGCCCGTGATGTGAGCAAAGGGGAAGATGGCCGGGAGAAACGCACGCCGGCACGACGTGCGCGCGCTGAAGAGATGGCTGAAGCACTCCGGATGTTTACTGAAGGATTCGAAGGCGAGCTGTTTAACCGCCCGGGAACGCAATGGCCGGAAGCTGACGTGACGATCGTGGATTTGGGAACACTGGCCCGTGAGGGCTATGAAGCCCAGATGGCGGTCGCTGTTATCTCGCTGCTTAACACGATTAACAATATTGCCGAAAGGGATCAGTTCAGCGATCGGGACATACTTGTACCTGTCGACGAAGCGCATATTGTGACGGCTAACAGGCTGCTGGGGCCCTATGCAACTAAAATTGCTAAAATGTGGCGTAAACTCGGCACATGGCTGTGGCTGTTCACACAGAACCTTGAGGATTTCCCTGATACAGCGAAAAAAATGCTCAACATGGCGGAGTGGTGGATTTGCCTCGTCATGCCACCCGACGAAGTTGAACAGATAGCCCGCTTTAAGACGCTCACTGACGAACAGAAGGCGATGCTGCTGTCTGCGACAAAGCTTCCGAGAAAGTATACGGAAGGGGTGATTTTGTCCCGAAAAGTACAGGCTCTGTTTCGTGCGGTCCCCCCCAGTCTATTCCTGGCGCTCGGTATGACCGAAAAAGAGGAAAAAGCTGAAAGACGGACCATTATGAATGAATTAAATTGCACGGAGCTTGAGGCCGCATTTCATGTAGCGCGCCGTCTCGATGAGAAACGTGGTATGGGTACTGTACAGGGGAGAGTATGAAAAAACTGATCATGGCTGCGCCGAAAGTTGTACCAGACAAAGCACTGCTTGCCACTGTTATTTTTACCGTTCCTCCTGCCGGTTCGGCTTCAGTTGGTATGGCTGACAGTGCGGCACTCATACAACTGCAGGGGGAGATCGTTAAACGACTGGAGCACCCCGTATTGCTGTCTGTTTACCCTCATCGTGTTGGTCGACGCAGTTGCCTGGCAGTCCACCTCAGCGACGTGCATGAGAAAACACTGGATATCCTGATAACGGTCACCGGCAATACGCTGTGGCCGGGAGAGCAGGAGTACCGGTCGGGCCTGCGGTGGAATATTTGTGTGCCGGATGCTACAGATATGATGTGGGTGCTGAAGGAGATTGACAGAGTAACCAGTGAACCCGGATGTGAATGATCCACCTCCGACTTTGTCAGGCAACGGAGTGTTCTTCCGCTGCCTGGCAAGGGCGGAGGCTGCGGGTGCGGGCGGCAAAGAGCCCGCATTAATTACAGTTACTGCATTCAAAAAATTCATCTCTCACGGTATAGAAATGATTGAGTGATTAATCCGTTTAACGGGAGCCTGTTGATGTCAATGGTTCCCGCTTTTTTGTGTAAATTCTCAAATCATTCATACCGGTAATTACAGTTTTTTGTTTAACTCTTAGTCCCCGTAATGAGAATGGTTCCTGTACCTCAATCTGGAACTTTTGCATGTTATATCCGTAATATCGGCAACCAACCATATGTGTGTGCCTGGTGGGAAAGATATCATCGTATCCTCCCAATCAGTTTGAGGGGAGCGGATGCGCTTAAGCGCCTCATTTTGTGAGCGATGAGCGATTTTTTGATCATTATACTTGTATGGTAGTAGTTCAGATGTGTAAATTTCCTGCATCGCACAGAAGAGATGTAAGGAACAACAATGAAGATTGTAGGGGCTGAAGTTTTTGTCAC
>OKVM01000717.1_pt1 | contig 12822 bp, 8 predicted proteins | sample 1606841 | NCBI WGS metagenome assembly OKVM01 (sample SAMN03281010, study PRJEB24777) | human gut metagenome | isolation source: fecal sample PR157 from 1 month old male Malay infant, caesarean delivered... | reverse complement strand
TTAATAAAGGAATGATTCAAGGTGACAAATAAATATAACCGGGAATTCTTACTTGAATATGTAGAATCTGAAAATAAAAAAAATGAATGTAATGTAAGCCTAGATAACATGGAAAAAATCGTTAGCTTAATCGAGTATTTCGGTATTGAATTATATCGTCCTATTACGAGATTACTACTTTCAAACTGGGAAGAAATTACAGATCGTATTAATAACTATACTGAATCAGATTGGATGATGGCCGATGAAATTCAAAAGACCACGCCTACATTAGATCGCTTCTCCATTGCTATGCTCATCGAAGTGTTAGAAGGTGAGGATACATTGAACCAAGCTGAAAATGCAGGTCGTCGGTTGTCAGAGGAAGAACTCAAGGCTATCCGTAAACATCAGGATGAACAGTAATGAAACATAATAGCTATAACTATGAAGGGGGCCAACCATTTAAAGTGGAGGCGCCCTTTACGCCTACTGGGGACCAACCTACAGCCATTCAATCTCTTACAGACGGGATTGAGCGTGGCGAATGGGCTCAAGTTCTATTAGGTGCGACTGGTACAGGAAAAACCTTTACCATGGCAAAGGTCATCGAGGCGGTTCAGAAACCGACCTTGATTATCGCCCATAATAAAACATTGGCTGCTCAACTTTGCAGCGAGTTTAAAAGTTTCTTCCCTAATAATGCGGTAGAATACTTTGTATCTTACTACGATTTTTATCAACCAGAAGCGTATATCCCTTCTAGCGATACGTACATCGAGAAGGATGCATCTATTAATGATGAAATCGATAAATTGCGCCATAGTGCTACCATGAGTTTATTTGAGCGCCGAGACGTTATCATCGTTGCTTCTGTTAGCTGTATTTATGGCTTAGGTGATCCGGAGGACTATTCTGATCTCGTATTGTCCTTGCGATTAGGTCAGACGAAATCTCGTGATGAAATTCTGTCTAAACTCGTAGATATCCAATATACGCGTAATGATATGAATTTTATTCGCGGTACATTCCGCGTACAAGGGGACACCATAGAAATTTTCCCTGCTGCCTATAGTGAAAGAGCCATTCGGGTGGAACTATTCGGCGATGAAATCGACCGTCTTGTTGAGGTGGATGCATTAACGGGAGAAGTCATTGCAGAGCGCAAACATGTTGCGGTCTATCCTGCATCTCACTATGTTACAACAAAAGAAAAAATGAAAATTGCGGTAGAGCGCATTGAGGCAGAACTTGATGAGCAGCTGGCAAAACTGAAAGCAGAAGATCGTCTGCTCGAGGCGCAACGTCTTGAACAGCGCACCCGTTATGATATAGAAATGATGCAAGAAATGGGCTACTGCTCAGGCATCGAAAACTATTCCCGCCATATGTCGGAGCGTAAAGCAGGGGAAGCACCATATACATTGATAGACTACTTCCCTGATGATTTCCTCATCATGGTAGATGAATCTCATGTAACCATTCCACAGGTTCGTGCCATGTACAATGGGGATAGAGCGCGTAAAGAATCTCTTATCGAATATGGCTTCCGTTTGCCATCAGCTCTCGACAATCGACCATTGAAATTCGATGAATTTGTAGAACGGATCAATCAAATCGTGTATGTATCAGCAACGCCAGGACCATATGAAATGGAAGTAGAAACGAATGTAGCAGAGCAAATCATTCGTCCTACAGGGCTACTCGATCCATCCATTGAAATTCGTCCTATTAAGGGGCAAATGGATGATTTACTCGGTGAGATTCATAAGCGCGCCGCTAAGAATGAACGGGTTCTCGTTACGACATTGACGAAGAAGATGGCTGAAGATTTAACGGAATTCTTGAAGGAAATGGGTGTTCGTGTTCGTTACCTTCACTCGGATATCGTTACCATCGAGCGGGCTGAAATCATTCGCGATTTGCGGGCCGGTGTATTCGATGTATTAGTCGGTATCAACTTGCTCCGCGAAGGCCTCGATATGCCAGAGGTTTCCTTGGTGGCTATTTTAGATGCGGATAAGGAAGGTTTCTTACGCTCTGATACAGCTATGATTCAAACTATCGGTCGTGCAGCGCGTAATGTTAATGGTCATGTTATTATGTATGCTGACCGTGTAACCGGTTCTATGCAACGCGCTATGGACGAAACAGATCGTCGTCGTGCGGTACAAGAGGCATATAATATTGAACATCATATTACGCCAAAATCTGTATCTAAAGATGTGAAAGAGCTTATTGAGCTCACTAAAATTGAAGAAGATATGGTCACCGATGGCAAAGGGCTTTCACCAAAGAAGGGGAAAAAGAAGTCCTCTGCAGCTGGTATGGACCATGGCCACGAACCATATGCTCAAGATGCAGATGCTACTAAGGTAGCAGAGATTACGGCGGAAGAACTATATAACAAGATTGAAGAGCTTGACCGTCAAATGAAGGCGGCTGCTAAACAGTTGGAATTTGAAAAGGCTGCCAAATTACGTGACCAATTGGGCGAACTTCGTCAACAATGGTCCGATATGCATAGTGTCGGTGACAGTAAGTTAAAAAAACCACGAAAAAATTCTAAGAAACAATCACCGAAAAGTAAAAAGGTACATATATGAAAGATCAATTGATTGTAAAAGGTGCACGTCAGCATAACCTTAAAAATATAGATATTTCACTACCGCGAGACAAGTTCATTGTCTTAACTGGTTTAAGTGGATCCGGTAAATCGTCTCTTGCATTCGATACGATTTACGCAGAAGGCCAACGACGGTATGTAGAATCTTTATCTGCGTATGCGCGTCAATTTTTGGGTCAAATGGATAAGCCTGATGTAGATTATATTGAAGGTTTATCTCCAGCCATTTCTATCGACCAAAAGACTACAAGTCGAAATCCTCGTTCTACAGTTGGTACGGTGACGGAGATTTACGACTATTTACGTCTATTATTTGCCCGCGTTGGACATGCTCATTGCCCAGAGTGTGGTAAACCCATTACGCAACAAACGATTCAACAAATGACAGATGATGTAATGAGCTTTCCTGAAGGAACTAAGATTTTAATCTTAGCACCTATGATTCAAGGGAAAAAAGGGGAACATAAATCCGTCTTTGAACAACTGCGAAAAGAGGGTTTTGTCCGTGCTCGCGTTGATGGTGTGGTACGTACGATGGATGAGGATATTGTATTAGAGAAAAATAAAAAGCATTCCATCGATATTGTTGTAGACCGTCTCGTTGTCAAAGAAGGCATTGAATCACGGTTAGCAGACTCTATGGAGACCGCATCAAAATGGGCAGAAGGTATCGTTATTGTTCAAGAAGTAGATGGCCCAGAGCATATGTATAGTCAAAACTTTGCATGCCCTGATTGTCATATTTCACTGCCTAAAATTGAGCCCCGTATGTTCTCTTTCAATAGTCCCTTTGGGGCATGTCCCGCTTGTTTGGGGATTGGCTCTACCATGGAGGTTGATGAAGAACGCGTCATTCCAGATGGCTCTATTAGTTTTGCCGATGGTTGTGTACAGGCGTTGAGCTCTAATCCTAATGCATGGTTTATGCGACAGTTAGAAGGCTTGTTGAAAGCGAATGGTTACTCTTTAGAGTCTACCTATGATGAATTGCCTAAGGCATTACAGAAGAAGGTCATGTATGGTACGACGGATAAGGTGGCTTTCACCTATGAAAATATGCGCGGTGAAGAAAAGGAATTTTTCACCGAATACGAAGGTATTTTGCCGATGGTGAAACGCCGCCATAGCGAAGCATCTACCGATTCTATGCGCGAAGAATTTGAAAAATTCATGTCCATTAAACCATGTACGACCTGTCATGGTGCTCGTCTTAAACCCGAGGTATTAGCAATTACCGTAGGGGATAAGAACATTAATGAAGTAACCCAGTTGACGATTAAAGAAGCGCTAGATTTCTTTAGTTATTTGCAATTAACTGACAGAGAACAAGTGATTGGTGCACAGATTCTAAAAGAAATTAATGCTCGACTAGGCTTCCTCAATAATGTAGGCCTTGATTACCTTACTATGAATCGGAGTGCAGGCACCTTATCCGGTGGTGAAGCACAGCGTATTCGGTTAGCAACGCAAATTGGTTCTGGTCTGGTTGGTGTGTTGTATATTCTTGACGAGCCATCCATCGGTCTACACCAACGGGATAATGATCGACTTATCGATACCTTAAAAGGGTTGCGTGACCTTGGTAATACACTGCTCGTTGTAGAACATGATGAGGATACGATGCGCGCTGCAGATTACCTTGTAGACATTGGACCAGGTGCGGGCGAACATGGTGGTCAAGTCATTGCAGCAGGGACTGTAGATGAGGTTATGCAGGTGAAAGACTCCATTACCGGTCAATATTTGAGCGGCCGCAAGTTTATAGCTCTTCCTGACGAACGACGTAAACCTGGTAAAAACTGCATCGAAATTCGAGGTGCCAAAGAAAATAACTTACAAAATATTAATGTAAAATTCCCAATTGGACTATTTACAGTTGTTACAGGTGTCAGCGGTTCTGGTAAGTCTACTTTGATAAATGAAATCTTATATAAAGGGCTGGCAAATCAGCTATATCGTTCGTATCATAAGGTGGGGGCTCACAAAGAGATTCGCGGCCTTGAGCATATCGATAAAATCATCAATATTGATCAAAGCCCTATTGGTCGCACACCTCGTTCTAATCCTGCTACGTATACAGGCGTATTCGATGCGATTCGTGAATTATATAGTCAAACGCCAGAGGCTAAGATGCGCGGTTATAAGCAAGGGCGTTTTAGTTTCAATGTAAAAGGTGGCCGCTGCGAAGCTTGTCGTGGGGATGGTATCATCAAAATTGAAATGCATTTCTTACCAGATGTGTACGTGCCTTGTGAGGTCTGCAAAGGGGCTCGCTACAACCGGGAAACACTGGAGGTTAAATATAAGGGCAAATCTATTGCCGATGTGTTAGATATGACCGTAGATGATGCAGTAGAATTCTTTAGTGCTATCCCTAAAATTTACAAGAAAATGGTAACGTTGCAAGAGGTTGGTCTTGGCTATATTCGTTTAGGCCAAGCGGCAACCACATTATCTGGTGGTGAAGCACAACGGGTTAAATTGGCCACAGAATTAGCACGTCGCAGTACAGGTAAAACATTATATATCCTTGATGAACCTACAACAGGCCTTCATGCAGAAGATATTAGAAAGCTTTTAGATGTATTGCAGAAACTGGTAGATGGTGGCGATACAGTTATCGTAATTGAGCATAATCTCGATGTTATCAAAACGGCTGATTATATTATTGATCTAGGTCCTGAAGGTGGTAACCGCGGTGGTACCATCGTGGCTACCGGTACACCGGAACAGATTGCAAATGTGAAAGAAAGTTATACAGGAAAATTCTTAGGTCCTGTATTAAAACAGACTAATACATTTATGAATGCTGCAAAGAAAAAGAAATAATTTGTATGGCACTGCCTTGCATGGTTGCGACAATGAAGTATTAATTATAATGGTATGGAGAATTGACGAAGAAAGGAGGATATATGCCGTCTGAAGAGTTATTAGAAAAAGTTAGCCATTTACCGACCACCCCAGGGATTTATTTATGGCGTGATCAATATAACCGCATCATCTATGTGGGTAAAGCGATTAATTTACGCAATCGCGTGCGATCCTATGTGCGTAATGATGCGAATCGGGCGCCTAAGGTAACGGCGATGATGAAGCGTGCCGTCGATGTAGAGATTATTCAAACAAAGACGGAAATGGAAGCTCTCATATTAGAAAATACGCTTATCAAAGAACATAAGCCGAAATACAATATTTCCCTTAAGGACGATAAAACGTATCCTTATGTTAAAATCTCTGTTCAAGAAGACTATCCTCGCGTATATATGACACGTCGCCTTGAACGGGATGGGGCTAAATATTTTGGGCCCTTTACCGATGTAACAGCCGTTCATGTAGTCCTCAAGTTGATTCGTCAGTATTTTCCATTGCGTACCTGTAAATCGATGAAGGTAGAACGCCCTTGTTTGCAATATCATATGCACTATTGTGAAGCGCCATGCTTTCATAAGATATCAGTACCGGATTACCGCAAATATATCGATGAAATTATAGCGCTCTTTGAGGGAAAACCAATCCCATTGCTTAAAGAAATTAAGGAAAAGATGGAGATAGCTGCGGAAGAGCTTCGATTTGAAGATGCAGCACGTTATCGAGACCAATTGACGAGCATTGAGAAAATTCAAGAAAAACAGCGGATGGTAACGCAACGTGGTGATCTAGATGTACTAGGGATAGCTGTAGATGGTCAATTGGCATGTGTACAACTACTCTTTATTCGAGGTGGCCGTCTATTAGGCCGAGAAAATTACTTCGTGCAAAATGAAGGTGACTCGGAAGAAACCATTATGACTGATTTTATTAAGCAGTACTATGGGGATACTACCTTTATTCCTAAAGAGCTATTATTGCCTATGGAAAGTTCTGAGCAACATCTATTTAAGGATTGGTTCAGTGACATGAAGGGCCAACAGGTCGATGTGCTTGTGCCTCAGCGGGGTTATAAGATGGACATGATTAAAATGGCTCATGAAAATGCTGAAACATTCCTTGAAGAACGTCGCCGCCAATGGCAATACCAAATCGATAAGAGTGGCGGTGCCGTTAAGAAATTGGCGGAGGTCCTCGATTTACCTCGATTACCAGAGCGTATGGAGTGCTTTGATATTTCCCATACACAAGGCTCTGAAACCGTAGCCTCCATGGTTGTATTTGAAGGCGGCAAGCCAGCTAAGAAGGAGTATAGACGCTTTAAATTAAAGACTACACAGGGAAAGCCCGATGACTTTAAATCGATGGCAGAAATCATGGAACGCCGCTATGGTAATGAAACGGATTGGCCTATGCCAGACCTCATTATTATCGATGGTGGTAAGGGGCAGCTCAATGCATCTATACCGCTCATACGCGCTGTAGGTGTTACAGATGTGCCAGTCATATCCTTGGCAAAACGGATAGAAGAGGTCTTTGTAGAAGGGCAATCGGATAGCATCATTTTGAGTCATCATTCACCAGAGTTGCAATTATTGCAACAAATTCGTGATGAAGCCCATCGATTTGCTATTACCTATCATCGTAAATTGCGGGGCAAACGTAACTTAGAATCCGTACTCGATCACATTGATGGTATTGGTCCTAAACGACGTAAGGCTTTATGGGCTCATTTCAATAGCTTAGAGGCCATGAAAAAAGCCAGTATAGATGAATTAGCTAAGGTCGATTCTATGAACTATAAGACGGCGGAAACATTATACAATTTTTTCCGCATGTCGAATGTTGAAAAACAAGATATATTACAAGGCAATACAATGTAATACAAAAATAGTTAATACCTTATAGTAGAAAAGCAGCACTGCTGAGTATGACTTGCAGTGCTGCTTTTGTGCGTTATGCTTTTATATGTACTTGTTTGTGTTGAATATACCATGTTCGAATGGTGAATAGTATGCCTGCTACAATTACGCTAGCTAATAGGCCTATCCATACACCAAATGGGCCGTAATTTGGGTTGTTGGCAAGAATGTATGCAATAGGGAAGCAAACGCCCCAATAGGAAATGAGAGAAATATAGAATACAATTTTTACATCCTTGTAGCCCCGTAGAATACCTTGTAACGGTGTACCAATGGCATCGAAGGCGGAGAAGAAGACCCCATACCCGAGGAATCTATAAATTAGATTATATACCTCTTCATCATTTGTAAATAATGCAGATATGCTTTCCATATGAGTGAATGTGAAAGCACAAATCAAAATCGCAATGACAATGGCTAACACGCGAGAAATGTAGGAGTATTGAATAGCTTCTTTATGTCGCTCAGCACCGACTTCATAGCCTACAGCAATGGTGGAAGCCATGGCAATGCTAAGTGGTAAGCAATAGAACACGTTGGTAAAGGCAATGACCGATTGGTGAGCCGCTACGACAGCGGAACCAAAGTGTACCATCAATAGGCCGGCAATACTGAAAATGCTGGCTTCAAAAAAAATAGAAGAACCGATTGGCAAGCCGATTTGTAATTGCTCACGTATGTATTGCCATTTGGGGCTTACCCAATCTTTATAGATACGATATCCCTTTAATTTAGGATGGAAGAGCACTATCGCACTAAATAAAATAAAGTTTGTCCAACATGCTCCGGCAATACCATAACCAGCACCGACACCACCAATTTCAGGCAATCCGAAGTGCCCAAATATCAGTGAGTAGTTTAAGAATACATTCACTACAAAACTCGTTACTACAATGGCCATAGAATAGTGAGTTAACCCGTGGGAATCAACGGTGTTACGCAATGTATTAACCCATAACAGAGGGAATAGGCCAAGTGAGAAAGCTTTCAAATAATTGATACAAACTGCTGTAGCAGCAGGTTCTAAGTTAAGGAAGTTTAGTAGTGGTACTAACCCGAAAACACCGAGTAATAATATGATAAGTGCTAGGGCTGTTGCAATATAAAACCCTTGGTAGACGATGGTAGGTATGCTATCTGTTTTCTTGGCTCCTAATAGCTGTGCAATAATCGGGGTGATGCCCATTAGGGTCCCTTGTGCAAAGATATAGAATAATAACCATAGATTGTACCCTGTAGCAACCCCGGCGAGATCAATTGTACTATATTGTCCCGTTAAGAAGATAGCGATAAATGTGCCCCCTACAAGCGAAAATTGGGTGATGCACATAGGAGTAAATAGTTTAATGAACAACCATAATTTTTGTAGTATAGAATATGTTTGATACATAATGACCTCCTAAATTAATGATATATTTTAACATAGTCTATCTATTATGGCTAGGTGTATATAAAACTATAGAATATAGTTGCATATAAGGGTATTCGCATTAGGAATGGATGGATACATTACAGTATTGTACAGGGGGTATTCTCTTTAGTATAATAAGTATATTAAATATTTTCGTTATAGGAGGTATGAATTGGACATCTTATCTGTTCAAGGTTTGTTGGCAATGTTACAAATCATTGTCATCGATATTCTGTTGGCTGGTGATAATGCCATTGTGATCGGTATGGCTGCACGAAATTTACCGGCTCATTTACAAAAGAAAGCAATTTTCTGGGGCACAGCAGGTGCTATCATTTTACGTCTCGTTATGGCATTCCTCTTCGTTGAGGCTTTAAATACAATTCCAGCGCTTCGTTTGGTAGGTGGTATCCTTTTGTTATGGATTGGGTACAAGCTCGTTGCTGATGATGACAGTGAGCATAATATCGAGGCCAAGGATAGTTTGCGAGCTGCAATCATGACGATTGTCATTGCTGACGGTATCATGGGTATCGATAATGTAATCGGTGTAGTAGGCGCTGCAGGAGGCCATATGACAATGGTTGCTATAGGTATGCTTATTACGGTTCCTATCATCGTGTATGGTAGTACATTATTTGTGAAAGTCATCGAGCGTTTCCCAATTATTCTCTACGTTGGTGGTGGTATCCTAGGATGGGTCGGCGCTGGCATGAGCGTGGAAGATACATTGATTGTGCATACAGTTGAACCGTATGCGCTGTATATTAAAATAGCTGCCGTTATCCTTGTAGTAGGCGCATCGTTAGTGGCAAAACAACTTAAAAAATAATTGGAATGTATAATATCTCTTCTCTTTTTTTACAGGAGGAGAGATATTTTTTTGCAGTAGATTATGAAAGATATTAAAGCATTTGTTTTAGATGAGAAAATACATGAAATATGGTATAGTTAAAGGATAGTTATAGAATTAATTATAGTTGAGGTACGTATAATGGAATTTTTAGAAGCGGCCACGTGGGTTACGATTGGCAAGATTATATTGATAGATATTTTATTAGCCGGAGATAATGCTGTAGTTATCGGTATGGCAGCCGGTAAATTAGCACCAGAACTTCAAAAGAAAGCCGTTATATGGGGGACGGTAGGTGCCATTTTAATGCGCCTTCTTTTTGCCACCGTTTTGGTAGAAGCGTTAACCTTGATTCCTCTCGTTCATTTAGGCGGTGGACTTGTGCTCATATGGATTGCCGTTCAGCTTTTAAAAGGCGATGATGAAGAGGCTCATATTGAAGCTAAAAACTCCTTAATGGGTGCTATCTGGACGATTATCGTTGCCGACGCTATGATGAGTATTGACAATGTCATCGGTGTTGTGGGCGCTGCAAGAGGTCATTTAGAGCTTGTTATCGTTGGTATGCTAATTACGGTACCTATCATCGTATTTTGTTCTACACTATTCGCTCGTATTATTAACAAATTCCCAGCCATTCTTTGGGCTGGCGGTGCACTACTTGGATGGGTTGCCGGTGAAATGATCGTAGAAGATCCACTTCTTTTACCATATATTCAAGGGGAAGAATTACTCGTTAAATTTGGTGCGGTATTCTTTGTACTCATCGTGACTGGTATCATTAAAATTTGGAAGAAAAGAGACGCGTAATGAACGGTACAGGTCGTACATCTCGTAAGAATACATCTAAACAACAGAATACAAGTGGTAAGATTTCTAAAAAACAACAGGCTATTTTGAATGCTCCTGTTAAACTAGGGGATGAGGTGCTCGTAGAGATACATGGTATCGGCAGTAGTGGGGAAGGTGTAGGTCGCGTAGATGATTTTACTGTCTTTGTTCCCTTTGCCTTGCCTGGAGAAACTGTGAAAGTATCTATTAATATGGTGAAAAAGACCTATGCTACAGGCAAGTTAATAGATATTGTAACATCAGCTTCTAATCGTATAGAGCCTACCTGTAACTTATATGGTGTATGCGGTGGTTGTCAATTACAACACATTACCTATGAAGGGCAGCTTTCACTAAAAACACAAAAGGTGAAGGATGTTATTGAACGAATTGGTCACCAAAATCCTGATCTTGTAAAACCTACACTAGGACCAAAAGAACCTTGGGCGTATCGAAACAAGATGCAAATGCCTGTCGGTGGTGCTAGAGGCGATATTCAAATGGGATTCTATGCGATGGGATCTCACGATATCGTACAGGGGACGAATTGTCCTATCCAAGATGATGGAAATAATCGTATAGCCCAAATCTGTTATGACATAGCCAAAGAACTTGATGTTGAGCCATACGATGAACATACGGGAAAGGGCGTATTGCGTCATGTTATCGGACGTATCGGTCAATCCGGATGGATGGTCATTCTCGTAACTGCTACTGAACATTTACCGCATCAAGAAGAATGGGTTGAGAGAATTACAAATCGTATTCCACAAGTGGAAACCATTGTTCATAATGTGAATAGTAAGCGTACTAATGTTATTTTAGGACCTACTAACTATGTGCTCTACGGTGATGGGACGATTACAGATCATATTAAGGACCTACAATTTACTTTATCACCACATTCCTTTTTCCAAGTCAATCCAGAACAAACTACGGTGCTTTATGATCAAGCATTAGCTTATGCAGACCTAAAAGGTAATGAAACCGTTATCGATGCGTACTGTGGTACAGGTACCATCTCATTATTTCTTGCTCATAAAGCTAAACATGTTATCGGCATTGAAATTGTAGAGCCAGCCATTATCAATGCTCGTGAAAATGCCCGAAATAATGGCTATGACAATACTGAATTCATCGTCGCTGATGCGGCTGTTGAAATGCCAAAACTCTATAAAGACGGCGTACGACCAGACGTCATCGTATTCGATCCGATCCGCGCAGGCTGTAAAGAAGAGGTATTGACATCTGCAGCTAGTATGGAACCTAACCGCATTGTCTACGTATCCTGTAACCCAGCCACTATGGCACGAGATATTGAAATCCTTACACACTACGGCTATGAACTAAAAGAAGTACAACCTGTAGACATGTTCCCAATGACAGCACACGTTGAGGCAGTGGCTTTGCTCACTAGGAGTGAAACGACGCAGTGAGTGATAGCACTGCCCATGTGATAGGCGTCCAAGAACACGAGACGAAGACGAAGTGCGATTGGAAACGCCGAACCACTGAGGCAGTGGCTTTGCTAACTAGAAGCAAAGCGATGTAGTGAGGATTAGAATGGCTCATATTGGAGATGTCCAAAATTTATGGAAAAGCTTATTTTTAAAAGTATATGTTTTGTAGGTGAGACTATGAACTTTAAGAAACAAATTGTTTTATTTTCAATTTTAGCTATGTCTGTTATGGCAGTATCTGCTGAAGATATTAGTACTTATAATCCTCAAGTTATTGAGAAACACCAAATTACAAATGAAGATATTGCATCAGCAACATCTTATGGACAGTCTTTAGTAGAAAAGAAAAATATCAAAATGATATCTACTGCTAAGAAAAAGTTTATTAAAAGACGTTATGGTGGAATTTTCCCAAGAAATGAATTGCAAGGTATCGTATATGTTCAAACTCCATTCGCAATTTTTGCAAATACGGCATTGGAGGATGCTAGAGGTGTAGCAAGTACTTACTCAACAAGAAATGCTACTAATATATTACAGGTTAGATCTTTCCTTTATATGCCGGAAAGTAAGATGTATAATGATACTAATAATGTTGTTATATCTATAGTACAAAATGGAAATACATATTATCCAACAGAGACCGTACGTGGCGATGATCAATTTGAAGGTCCTGGTATGTGGGTAACAGTAGGTTATCAATCATTATTTGAATTAGCTAAGATTGATACTAATAGTCCTTTTGAAGTTCATATTAAGTCTGATGCTGTTAAGGTTGGAGATGCAGTAATTCAGTTTCCAGCATTAAATTCGTCAAATAAGTATGTTTTGGATGACTCTTATTCACTTTATAGAGGTGATGCAGTGTTTAT
>OKVM01000715.1_pt1 | contig 12847 bp, 10 predicted proteins | sample 1606841 | NCBI WGS metagenome assembly OKVM01 (sample SAMN03281010, study PRJEB24777) | human gut metagenome | isolation source: fecal sample PR157 from 1 month old male Malay infant, caesarean delivered... | reverse complement strand
AGCGGTAGTTCAGTTGGTTAGAATACCTGCCTGTCACGCAGGGGGTCGCGGGTTCGAGTCCCGTCCGTTCCGCCACTATTCAGAAAGCCTGAATCAGAAATGATTCAGGCTTTCGTCGTTTTTAGCCTTCAACAAAAATTATCCTTCTCTGTAGAAATGCCAGAATCGTTGCAGAGAAGGATGAACAATCATCAGCGTAACGTGAACGGGTCGGCGTCCTGCCATGCCGGAAATTTCTCGCGGTATTCCCGTAACGCCGTGAGTGACAGATCTGCATCAATACGTGTCGCCTGATGTGGTTCGGCGGTGGCGATAATCTCTCCTTGCGGGTTAATCACCCGGCTGTCCCCACGGTAATGGTGCCCGTTGCCATCAGTGCCAACACGGTTGCAGCCTGCTACATAGGCCTGGTTTTCAATCGCGCGTGCGGTGAGCAGCGCCTGCCAGTGTAGCGAACGCGGAGCAGGCCAGTTTGCTACATACAGCGCCAGGTCATAATCATTAAGATTGCGGGACCATACCGGAAAACGCAGGTCATAACACACTAACGGCAGAATACGCCAGCCGCGCCATTCAACGACAACACGTTTATCGCCCGCCTGGTAATGATGATGTTCATCCGCCATGCGGAACAGATGGCGTTTATCATAGCAATGAACGTTGCCGTCAGGTTCAACCAGTAAAAAACGGTTTACCGGGCCACGTTCGGTTTGCAACGCAGCGCTGCCCGCAATCAAGGCATCAGTCTGTTGTGCTTTGGCCTGCATCCAGTCGATCGCATCTTCTTGCGGGAGTGACTGAAGTGCGGCTTCCATTGCAAAACCGGTGGTAAACATTTCAGGTAAAACAATGACGTCACGTCCGGTGATGGTTTCCAACAGTCTGTCAAAATGACGTAAATTGGCCGGACCGTCCATCCAGACCAGCGGTTGTTGCAACAGGGTAATTTTCAAACCAGGCACGATCGGGGCTCCTCGTTGAACAGCATTTTTACACTGTAGCATGAGCATCAACGAAAATGTGGCAATAAAAAGCCCCGCAGAAGCGGGGCTTTCAGGGGAGGTGAGGATTAAGCGGCTTCGACTTTACGCACTTGCTTCTCTGGCAACTTTACCGGCTGAGTCGCCAGCGCGTCGGCATCAAAATCATCAACGTTGATGCTGCGCAGACGGCTTTCTTCCGCTTTCACCAGAATGGCGGCTTCATCGTTATCAATCAGCCCTTTTGCCAGCGCGTTATGCGCCAGTTCATCCAGACGGGTAAACGGCAGATTTTTACCCAGCTCTTTGCAGATCCGCTGGTGGATAGGATCTGCCGCTATTACGTCCAGCAGCGCTTCTTCCAGCAAACCGACCGGGTTATGCTCGCTCGGCGTCAGGTATTGACCGCGACCGATACGTGAACGGGTTGCGCTCGGTACTTGTAGAATCTGCGCGACCTTATGATCCAGCTTGTCGGAAGGGGCAAGGTAGTGACGACCGGTTGGGAAGATCACCACGTTCAGCAGACCCGCAACAAAACGGTTCGGGAAGTTTTGCAGCAGTTCATCCATCGCTTGCTCCGCCTGATACAACGCATCCTGTACGCCCCAGTGCACCAGCGGCAGATCGGCTTCGTTACGGCCTTCATCGTCATAGCGTTTCAGCACGGCGGAGGCCAGATACAGCTGGCTTAAAATATCGCCCAGGCGTGCGGAGATACGTTCACGACGTTTCAGGCTTCCGCCCAACACCGCCATTGAGACATCAGACAGCAGGGCCAGGTTGGCGCTCAGTCGGTTAAGGTGCTGGTAATAACGTTTCGTTGCGTCGCTGGTCGGGGTGTAGCTGGTCAGGCCGCGGGTCAGACCGAGCCAGAAGCTGCGTACTTTGTTGCTACCGACATGGCCGATATGTTTAAACAGCAGATTGTCGAACGCATTCACATCGTTGCTTTGCGCGGCGGCCATCTCTTCCAGAACATACGGATGGCAGCGAATCGCCCCCTGACCGAAGATCATCATGCTGCGGGTCAGGATATTCGCACCTTCAACGGTGATGGCGATAGGCGCCCCCTGGTAAGAACGCGCCAGGAAGTTGCTTTCGCCGAGCATAATGCCTTTACCACCGGTAATGTCCATTGCGTCGATGATGGACTGCTGGCCGCGATGGGTACAGTGGTACTTGACGATAGCTGACAGCACCGCCGGTTTTTCACCCAGCATAATGCCGTAGGTAATCAGCGACGCTGCGGCGTCCATTACGTAGGCGTTACCGGCAATGCGCGCCAGCGCCTCTTCAATACCTTCCATCTTGCCGATAGAGATTTTGAACTGGCGACGAATATGGGCATATGCCCCGGTTGCCAGCGCGACGGATTTAACCCCGCCGGTCGAGTTGGACGGCAGCGTGATACCACGGCCTACCGACAGGCATTCCACCAGCATACGCCAGCCCTGGCCTGCCATCTTCGGCCCGCCAATGATGTAGTCGATCGGCACAAAGATATCTTTGCCGTGCGTAGGCCCGTTCTGGAACGGTACGTTCAGCGGAAAGTGACGGCGACCAATTTCGACGCCAGGCGTTGAGGTCGGGATCAGCGCACAGGTGATACCCAGCTCTTCTTCGCCACCTAGCAGTTTTTCCGGGTCAGAGAGTTTAAAGGCCAGGCCCAGCACGGTCGCGATAGGGGCCAGCGTAATGTAACGTTTGTTCCAGGTCAGGCGCATACCCAGCACCTGCTGGCCCTGCCATTCGCCCATGCAGACGACGCCAGTATCAGGAATTGCGCCCGCATCGGATCCCGCTTCCGGGCTGGTCAGCGCGAAGCAAGGGATCTCCTGACCACGCGCCAGACGCGGCAGGTAATGGTTTTTCTGCTCTTCAGTACCGTAGTGTTGCAGCAGTTCACCTGGGCCTAATGAGTTAGGTACGCCCACGGTAATCGCCAGAATCCCGGAAACGCCGGAGAGTTTTTGCAGCACGCGAGACTGCGCATACGCCGAAAACTCCAGGCCGCCATACTCTTTCTTGATGATCATCGCGAAGAAGCGATGCTCTTTCAGGTAGTCCCACAACTCCGGCGGCAGATCGGCTAATTCGTGCGTGATCTGGAAATCATTCGCCATACGGCAGGCTTCTTCTACCGGGCCATCCAGGAACGCCTGTTCTTCAGCGGTCAGATGCGGTTGCGGATAGTTGTGCAATTTTTTCCAGTCAGGTTTGCCCTGGAAGAGATCGCCTTCCCACCATGTTGTACCGGCATCAATGGCCTCTTTCTCCGTGCGTGACATCGGCGGCATCACTTTACGGAAGCTACGAAACGCTGGCGCAGAGATCATCGACTTACGCATCGGCGTAACGTTAAACGGTACGAGGATAATGGCCAGAGGAACCAGCACCCAGATAGACCACAGGCCAGCAACGCCCAGCGCGGCTGCCCATGCAAGTAAAATCAGGCTGCTGAGGAATAAGCTCACGCGGTGATAAAACAGCGCGCCGAGCAGAACAACCGTTGCGAGAATACTCAAAATCATCATAACGAAAAGCTCCCTTGCTTGTAGGAGGTCTGACCACTTGTGATGATATGGTTGTAGTGGATGTCATTTCTTTTAGCAATGTGTTTACAAAATAATTACAACGAAGCTCACATTGTTGCCGTTTTCACCGGCACAAAAAATCAAAAGCCAGCGGCATTCCTGTGGCTTGTGCTTCTCGCTTTCTGCGCTATCCGGTACACTGCATCTGTCAATTACATTCATGCTGAAGGATATCCTCATGTACCAGGATCTTATTCGTAACGAACTGAACGAAGCGGCGGAAACGCTGGCCAATTTTTTAAAAGATGAAGCCAATATTCACGCTATTCAGCGCGCGGCGGTCCTGCTGGCAGACAGTTTTAAAGCGGGTGGCAAGGTACTTTCCTGCGGTAACGGCGGCTCTCATTGCGACGCGATGCATTTTGCCGAAGAGCTGACCGGTCGCTACCGTGAAAACCGTCCAGGCTACCCGGCGATCGCTATTTCTGACGTCAGCCATATCTCCTGTGTCAGTAATGATTTTGGTTACGACTATGTTTTCTCTCGCTACGTTGAAGCGGTTGGCCGTGAAGGGGATGTGCTGTTAGGGATCTCAACTTCGGGCAACTCTGGTAACGTGATTAAAGCGATTGCCGCAGCACGCGAGAAGGGAATGAAAGTCATCACCCTGACCGGGAAAGATGGCGGTAAAATGGCAGGGACGGCGGATATTGAAATTCGCGTGCCGCATTTCGGTTATGCTGATCGTATTCAGGAAATCCATATCAAAGTGATTCATATCCTGATCCAATTGATCGAAAAAGAGATGGTTAAGTAAGCGGATAATTCTTTACTGTGTTTTTGCCGGATGACGACGTTAAAGCGTCTTATCCGGCCTACATTTGATTTGTCCAGGCCTGATAAGCGCAGCGCCATCAGGCGGTTCAGCGTTTTAAGGTAGGTGATGTATGTGCGAACTGCTCGGGATGAGCGCCAATGTGCCAACCGATATTTGCTTTAGTTTCACCGGGCTGGTTCAGCGTGGTGGAGGAACCGGGCCGCACAAAGACGGCTGGGGCATTACGTTTTATGAAGGTAAAGGGTGTCGCACATTTAAAGATCCGCAACCCAGTTTTAATTCGCCCATCGCCAGACTGGTGCAAGACTATCCCATCAAATCCTGTTCCGTCGTCGCCCATATTCGCCAGGCGAATCGTGGGGAAGTGGCGCTGGAAAATACGCATCCGTTTACCCGTGAGCTTTGGGGACGTAACTGGACGTATGCGCATAACGGGCAGCTCAACGGCTACAAATCGCTTGAAACCGGTAATTTTCGCCCGGTTGGTGAGACGGACAGCGAAAAAGCGTTCTGCTGGCTGCTGCATAAGCTGACGCAGCGTTATCCGCGCACGCCGGGCAATATGATGGCGGTATTTAAATATATTGCGACGCTGGCAGAAGAACTCCGTAAGAAAGGCGTCTTCAACATGCTGCTGTCAGACGGGCGCTATGTTATGGCCTATTGCTCGACCAATTTATTCTGGATCACCCGCCGCGCGCCGTTTGGCGTTGCCACGCTGTTGGACCAGGATGTGGAAATCGACTTCAGTTCACAAACCACACCGAATGATGTGGTTACCGTGATTGCAACGCAGCCGCTGACGGGAAATGAAACCTGGCAAAAGATTATGCCAGGCGAATGGCGATTATTTTGTCTCGGGGAGCGTATAGTTTGACGCCAGCTGTGGCTGAACCACTTCATGGCTCAACGGTTTGCTGACCACGTAACGGCCATCAACAACGGAAACCGTTGGTGGCTTACGGGTTTGCTCAAAGTAGTCGTAGCCCGGTTTTAGCTGCGTCCAGAAATCTTTGTAATACGAATACTTATGGCGCTGCATATTTGCATCGGTCATGCGGAAGGGATAGATGCTCACCTGTACGCTGGATTGCCCAAATACCAGGGCGCCGGTTACAAACTGGAAAATCTCATCAATGCCGCTGTCGGTCATGGCATAGCAACCGACGGAGACGCAGGCGCCGTGGATCATCAGATACTTACCTTCATAACCGTGTGCGCGGTCATAGGCGTTCGGAAAACCGATATTAATGGCCTTATAGAAACGGCTGTCCGGTTTGAGCTGATTACGCTGGACGCTGTAAAAACCTTCCGGGCTTTTAAAGTCACCCTGGCGCTGTTTGGGGCCTAATCCACCGGAATAGTTGCAAATTTTGTAGCTGTCGAGCAATTGATATTGCTCACCCATCTTGACGTACAGATCGAGCGTACGCTCTTCTTTAAAGATCTGAATATAGACAGGCGACCCCATCAACTGCTGCTTATATTCTTTGCTGACTGGCGTGGTTGGGCTGCTACTGCTTAGCAAACCGGCAAATGAGACGCACGGGATCAGAAGCATCGCAAGAAAAAATGCGATTTTACGCATACTGCTTATTCCTTGATAAAACGGTTACACACGCCAGAACGGCAAACAGAGTCCCCAAATCAGACTAATCCGTATTTGGTGCGCTCACATTATCACCACGGCAGTTTTTCGCAAGCCCCAGGCGATGCGTTTACAATTTAGTTTCTCTTTATACTGAAATTTAGCCGTCAAGGCAGTCAGAACCCGGCGCATTCTGCCGCGGCTTAATTTCCACTCGCTTCTCTCAATACAAAATATACTGTATACTTAAACAGTATTGCGGAGGTGAGCCATGCGCAAAATCATACATGTTGATATGGACTGTTTTTACGCGGCGGTTGAAATGCGCGATAACCCGGCCCTGCGTGATATTCCCATTGCTATCGGCGGCAGCCGCGAGCGCAGGGGCGTTATCAGTACGGCAAATTATCCCGCCCGCAAATTTGGCGTGCGCAGCGCGATGCCGACCGGTATGGCGCTTAAGCTTTGCCCGCACCTCACGCTATTACCGGGGCGGTTTGAGGCGTATAAAGAAGCGTCGCAGCATATCCGTGAAATCTTCTCTCGTTATACCTCGCGTATAGAGCCGCTTTCGCTGGATGAGGCCTATCTGGACGTTACCGACAGCACTTATTGCCACGGCTCCGCCACGCTTATCGCTCAGGAAATCCGTCAGACGATTTTTAACGAACTCCAGCTCACCGCATCAGCGGGTATTGCTCCGGTTAAGTTTCTGGCAAAAATTGCTTCTGACCTTAATAAACCGAATGGGCAATATGTGATTACCCCCGCCGATGTTCCTGAGTTTCTCAAAACCTTACCGCTGGGGAAAATTCCGGGAGTGGGTAAAGTGTCTGCGGCCAGGCTGGAAACGATGGGGCTGCGTACCTGTGAAGACGTGCAAAAGTACGATCTGGCGATGTTACTCAAGCGCTTTGGTAAGTTTGGCCGCGTGTTATGGGAGCGTAGCCAGGGGATTGATGAGCGGGATGTGAACAATGAAAGACTGCGTAAATCGATAGGCGTTGAACGTACGCTGGCGGAGGATATTCACGAATGGGCGGAATGCGAGGCGATCATTGAGCGGTTATATCCAGAGCTGGAAAGGCGGCTGGCAAAAGTGAAGCCTGACCTGCTCATCGCCCGTCAGGGGGTTAAATTAAAATTTAACGATTTCCAGCTGACCACTCAGGAGCACGTCTGGCCGCGTTTAAGCAAGGACGATTTAATCACGACGGCGCGTAAAACCTGGAATGAGCGGCGGGGAGGGCGGGGCGTGCGGCTGGTAGGGTTACACGTTACACTACTTGACCCGCAACTGGAAAGACAGCTTCTGCTGGGGCTGTGACTTTGATGTATTGCCGGATGGCGCTACGCTTATCCGGCCTACAAATCAGCGTGTAGGCCGGATAAGCGTAGCGCCATCCGGCATTTAGCGCAGAATTTTACTTCGCCGGAATAGACTTCAGCAGTTCAGTCAGAAGCCGCCAGTAGTGACCGACGCTTTCGATATGAACCTGCTCATCTGGAGAGTGCGGGCCGGTAATGGTTGGCCCGATAGAGACCATGTCCATATCCGGGTACGGTTTTTTGAACAGACCGCATTCCAGACCCGCGTGAATAATCTGGATGTTCGGCGTCTTATTGAACAGACGCTGGTAAGTTTCACGCACCAGGTGCATTACCGGCGAGTTCGCATCTGGCTGCCAGCCCGGATAGCCGCCTTTTGCTTCGGTTTTCGCGCCGGCCAGTTTACCCAGTGAATCCAGCATGCTCACCACGTAGTCTTTACCGCTGTCGATCAGCGAGCGGATCAGGCAGTGGATTTCCACGTTGTTGTCGGTCATGGTCACAACGCCCACGTTCAGGGACGTCTCAACCACGCCTTTCGCTACGTCGGAATTGCGAATCACGCCGTTTGGCGTGGCGTTCAGCAGACGGATAAAGCCATCGCGGGACGAGGCAGTCAGCGCCGCTTTGTCGTTAGCGGCTGCTTCCAGCAGAACCACCAGATTCTTCTCTTTCTCTGCCAGCTCGTTTTTCAGGATCTCCTGATAAGCGTTCACCCGCGTTTTCAGCGCATCGACGTTATCTGCCGCTACGGCAACGGTGGCGAAGGCTTCACGCGGGATAGCGTTACGCAGCGTACCGCCGTTGAAATCAACCAGACGCAGACCCAGTTCTTCAGCATGATCCGCCAGGAAGCGCACCAGCAGCTTGTTGGCATTGCCGAGACCGACGTGGATTTCGCCGCCGGAGTGGCCGCCTTTCAGGCCTTTCAGCGTCAGTTTAAAGCTCTGGAAGCCCGCCGGAATGGCTTCACGGGACAGCGGCAGGTTAGAGGTAAAATCGATACCGCCTGCACAGCCCATGTAGATCTCACCTTCTTCTTCGGAGTCGGTATTGATCAGAATATCGGCCTGTAGCCAGCCTGGCTGAAGGCCGAATGCGCCGTCCATACCGGCTTCTTCCGTCATGGTCAGCAGCACTTCCAGCGGGCCGTGTGCGACGTTGTCGTCAGCCAGAACGGCCAGCGCGGAAGCCATACCAATGCCGTTATCCGCGCCCAGCGTGGTGCCGCGGGCTTTTACCCACTCGCCGTCAATATAAGGCTGGATCGGATCTTTGGTGAAGTCGTGTACGGTGTCGTTGTTTTTCTGCGGAACCATATCCAGGTGCGCCTGCAAAACCACTGGTTTGCGGTTTTCCATACCTGCGGTGGCAGGTTTACGAATCAGGATATTACCGACCCGATCGCGCTCAGCGTGGAAACCTTTCTCTTTGGCCCAGCCCATAATGTGTTCAGCGAGCTGCTCTTCATGGTAGGACGGATGAGGAATAGAACAGATTTTTGCAAAAATATCCCACAGCGGTTGTGGAGATAATTGAGACAGTTCAGACACGATAAGTCTCCTTGACGATGTCCTGCAAAACTTTCTTGCAGGCCACAGGGTTAGCAGATTGATTGTCACCACAAGTCGGGCTTGCGAGATGCGATTGAGAATACCACTTTCCTGGTCTTCGGGTAGTATAAAGCACGTAAAAAGAGGGCTGGATTCCGCGAAACACTGGTTTTTAGCGCGTCAGGTCTCTATAATCTCGCGCAACCTGGTTCACCCTCAATTTTTAAGCCGTAGATAAACAGGCTGGGACACTTCACATGAGCGAAAAATACGTCGTCACCTGGGACATGTTGCAGATTCACGCACGCAAACTGGCAAGCCGCCTGATGCCTTCTGAACAATGGAAAGGCATTATTGCCGTCAGCCGTGGTGGTCTGGTACCGGGCGCATTGCTGGCGCGTGAGTTGGGTATTCGCCATGTCGATACCGTTTGCATCTCCAGCTACGACCACGACAACCAGCGCGAACTGAAAGTGCTGAAACGTGCGGAAGGCGATGGTGAAGGTTTCATCGTGATCGACGATCTGGTCGATACCGGCGGTACTGCTGTTGCTATCCGCGAAATGTACCCTAAAGCTCATTTCGTCACTATCTTCGCTAAACCGGCTGGCCGCCCGCTGGTGGATGATTATGTGATTGATATCCCGCAGGACACCTGGATTGAGCAGCCGTGGGATATGGGCGTGGTATTCGTCCCGCCAATCTCTGGTCGCTAATCACTGAAATTTTCAACGCCTGGCAATGCCGGGCGTTGTTTTTTTTAGCCGCACACACGTTACAATAGGCCTCAGTAAGTACCCTTGGAGGCTGCACGAATGTCACAGGCTAACCTCAGCGAAACCCTGTTTAAACCCCGCTTCAAACATCCTGAAACGTCGACGCTTGTCCGGCGCTTCAATCACGGAACGCAGCCGTCCGTGCAGTCCACTCTGGATGGTAAAAACGTGCCGCACTGGTATCGCATGATCAACCGTCTGATGTGGATCTGGCGCGGTATCGATCCGCGAGAAATCCTTGATGTGCAGGCGCGTATCGTAATGAGCGAAGCCGAGCGAACCGACAAAGAGCTGTATGACACGGTGATTGGCTACCGTGGCGGTAACTGGATCTTTGAATGGTCGAAACAGGCGATGGAATGGCAGCAGAAAGCCTGCCAGGAAACAGACCCACAGCGCAGCGGGCGTCATTGGCTGCACGCTTCCTCGCTCTACAACATTGCGGCTTACCCGCATCTTAAAGGGGATGAGCTGGCGGAGCAGGCGCAGGCGCTGGCGAACCGCGCGTATGAAGAGGCCGCGCAACGCTTGCCGGGCTCGCTGCGTGAAATGGCGTTTTCGATCCCCGGCGGCGCGCCTGTCACTGCGTTTTTGCATATGCCGAAAGGGGATGGCCCGTTCCCGACCGTACTGATGTGCGGCGGCCTGGACTCCATGCAAACGGACTATTACACCCTGTTCGAACGTTACTTCGCGCCGCGCGGTATGGCGATGCTGACGCTGGATATGCCGTCGGTTGGATTCTCGTCAAAATGGAAGCTCACCCAGGACTCCAGTCTGCTGCATCAGCATGTGTTGAAAGCGCTGCCTGGGGTGCCGTGGGTTGATCATACCCGGGTGGTGGCGTTTGGTTTTCGTTTTGGCGCTAACGTTGCGGTACGTCTGGCCTACCTGGAAGCGCCGCGACTGAAAGCGGTAGCCTGTCTGGGGCCGGTGGTCCATGCGTTGTTAAGCGATTCACAACGTCAGGGGACGGTGCCGGAAATGTATCTTGACGTGCTGGCAAGCCGTCTGGGGATGCATGATGCGTCAGATGAAGCGCTGCGCGTTGAGCTAAATCGTTATTCACTGAAGGTGCAGGGGTTGCTCGGCAGACGCTGCCCAACGCCGATGTTATCTGGCTTCTGGAAAAACGATCCGTTTAGCCCGGAAGAGGAGTCCCGGCTCATCACCTCGTCATCTTCCGACGGTAAGCTGATGGAGATTCCATTTAATCCGGTGTATCGCAATTTTGACACTGCGCTGAAAGAAATTACTGGTTGGATCAATCACAGATTGTGTTAATGGATTGCTAAATTTTATTGTTTTGGTAAAACAGTTGCTTCACCAAAGGAGATCGCAATGACGTTACCGAGTGGACACCCGAAAAGTAGATTGATCAAGAAATTCACTGCGCTTGGCCCGTATATACGCGAAGGGCAGTGCGAAGATAATCGTTTTTTTTTCGATTGCCTGGCTGTTTGCGTCAACGTGAAGCCAGCGCCTGAGAAACGTGAATTCTGGGGCTGGTGGATGGAACTGGAAGCGCAGGAAAAACGCTTTACCTACAGCTACCAGTTTGGCCTGTTTGACAAAGAAGGTAACTGGACCGCCGTGCCGATTAAAGAGACCGAAGTGATTGAACGCCTAGAGTACACCCTGCGCGAGTTTCATGAAAAATTGCGTGCACTGCTGACTTCGCTGAATCTGGCGCTGGAACCCGCCGATAACTTCAAAGAACCGGTGAAGTTAACGGCGTAACATAGAATAATGCCGGATGACGCTACGCTTATCCGGCCTGCAACAGTGCAAAAGAGTAGGCCGGATAAGACGCCTGAGCGTCGTCATCCGGCAAATTAAGACAATCAGAACTGGTACGTCATACCAATCGCGACGATATCATCGCTGCTTACGCCCAGCTTGTTATCATCGTCAATCTGGTTGATTTTATAATCAACGAACGCGGACATATTTTTATTGAAATAATATGTTGCGCCCACATCGATATATTTCACGATATCTTCATCACCGATACCTTCAATATCTTTGCCTTTAGACTGAACATAGCCCAGGGAAGGACGCAGACCGAAATCAAACTGATACTGGGCAACCGCTTCGAAGTTTTGCGCTTTATTGGCGAAACCACCGGAAATAGGCGCCATGTTGCGGGTTTCAGAATAGATAGTCGCCAGGTAAATGTTATTGGCGTCATATTTCAGACCCGTCGCCCAACCTTCCGCGTTTTTACCTTGTCCGCGAGATTGCAGGTTCTGCTCATTGGTGCGGTCTGAATTGGCGTATGCGCCGATGATGGCGAAGTCGCTGCCGCCGAAGTCATAGCTCAGAGATGTGCCGAAACCGTCGCCATTCTGCTTTTTGACGTCGCGGTTTTCGTTTTTACCCTGATATTGCAGGGTTAAGTTCAGACCATCGATAACGCCGAAGAAATCGGTGTTACGGTAAGTTGCCAGGCCACTGGCGCGTTTGGTCATAAAGTTGTCGGTCTGTGCAAGGCCGTCGCCGCCGAATTCAGGGAACATATCCGTCCACGCGGCAACGTCGTACAGGGCGCCCAGGTTACGACCATAATCTAACGAACCGAAATCGTTCAGCTTCAGACCCGCAAAAGCCAGACGGGTTTTCTGACCGCCTTCGCTTTCTGTTTTGTTACCGGCGAACTCAGCTTCCCAGCGACCGTAACCGGTCAGCTGATCGTTAATCTGCGTTTCGCCTTTAAAGCCAAAGCGGATATAAGTCTGGTCGCCATCTTTGCTGTCATCATCACTGATGTAGTGCATCGCTTTTACTTTGCCATACACGTCCAGTTTATTACTGTTTTTGTTATACACTTCTGCTGCCTGCACGGATGCCGATGCAACAATACCCATCACCACTAATGCCAGAGTGCTCTTTTTCATTTTCATTCCTGATTTAAAATTACGCGCTAATATTCGCTGGGAGTGATCCCCGTGAAAAACAGGATGGTTTTTAACGCTCTGCAATGAAGGTTTTATGACAAATTAAGAATATTTTTAAAAAAGGATGATTTATTATTGCGGTAATAAAATTGTCAGAAACTGCCGCTACGCTTGCTGATCCTGCGCAACAAAATTTCATGCTTTGTGCTCTGGTTGTTGGCAACCGGGGCCAGTCCTGCTAAAACGTTCGTTTGATATCATTTTCCCCTATTTTGAATGGCAGAGAATCATGAGTGACAGCCAGACGCTGGTGGTAAAACTCGGCACCAGTGTGCTAACAGGCGGATCG
>OKVM01000704.1_pt1 | contig 13059 bp, 10 predicted proteins | sample 1606841 | NCBI WGS metagenome assembly OKVM01 (sample SAMN03281010, study PRJEB24777) | human gut metagenome | isolation source: fecal sample PR157 from 1 month old male Malay infant, caesarean delivered... | reverse complement strand
AGGTAGATGGAGCTCAAGTCTACTGTGCAGAAGTTATGAATTGCATGGTACAACATGTGGAATTCATAGTTTTCGTACGCTTCAGTAACCTTTTGACGTACTTCTTCTAAACGCAACAATGCCCATTTATCGAATTCGGACATATCTGCGTAAGCCACTTTGTCAGTGTTTGGATTGAAGTCATCCAAGTTGCCTAATAAGAAGCGGAATGTATTACGAATCTTACGGTATACTTCGGATAATTGTTTTACGATGTCTTTGGACAAACGTACATCTGCTTGGTAATCTGCGGAGGATACCCACAAACGCATAACGTCAGCGCCATATACGTCGATGATATCGCTAGGAGCTACTGTATTACCTACAGATTTAGACATTTTGCGACCTTCGCCATCCACAACAAAGCCGTGAGTCAATACGGAGTTGTACGGTGCTTTACCTGTTGTTGCTACTGCAGTTAACAAGGAAGAGTTGAACCAGCCGCGATGTTGGTCAGAACCTTCAAGGTACATAGCACATGGTACATCTAAGCCGTTAACTTCAAGTACGCCAGCCCAAGAAGAGCCAGAGTCGAACCATACGTCCATGATGTCTGTTTCTTTTTTGAACTCATCATGACCGCAATGAGGACATTTGAAGCCTTCTGGCAATAATTCTTTTGCACTGTGAGCCCACCAAGCATCAGAGCCTTCTACGGCTACTTTTTCTTGTAATGCTTTGATAGTATCATCGTTGATGATGTGCTCGCCGCAGCTTTCACAATAGTAAATAGGGATTGGCACGCCCCAAATACGTTGACGGGAAATTACCCAGTCACCACGGTCGCGAACCATGTTGAAGATACGGTCATGGCCCCATTTAGGAATCCATTGTACTTGATTATCGATTGCATCAAGCGCTTGTTGACGGTACCCATCTACAGAGGAGAACCATTGTTCTGTAGCACGGTAGATGACAGGGTTTTTACAGCGCCAGCAGTGAGCGTATTGGTGACGCAAACTAGATTTGTGAAGTAATGCATTGTTGTGCGCCAAGATTTTAATAACAGGCACTTCTGCATCGTGAATTTCTACGCCAGCCAATGGGAATTCAGTATCGCCATAACGGTTGTCGTCTACTTGTTTAGTGTAGTGACCAGTTTCGTTAACAAGGGATACGATAGGAAGTTCAGTTTTGCCTTCCTTGTTATAACGCATAACGATGTTAAAGTCGTCTTCACCGTGTGCAGGAGCTGTATGTACGCAACCAGTACCTGCTTCAAGTGTTACATGGTCGCCACACAATACAGTGGATGTACGTTCTACGAATGGATGTTTGAACTCAGCCAATTCTAAATCTGCGCCAGAGAAACGATTTACGATTTCATAGTCTTCGATACCGATATCTTTCATAGCCGCATCAACGAGTTCAGTAGCCATCAAGTAATATTCGTCGCCTACTTTTACCCAGCCATATTCAAGGTCAGGGTTAACGGAAATAGCTACGTTGGCAGGCATTGTCCAAGGAGTAGTTGTCCAGATAACGGAGTATGCTTGTTTTGGATCTACGCCAGCTGGCAATGTCACCTTTTTCTCGGATACGTAAGGGAATTTTACGTAGATGGAGAAGGATTTTTTCTCAGCGTACTCGATTTCTGCTTCTGCCAATGCAGTTTCGCAGTGCGTACACCAGTATACAGTTTTAAGACCTTTGTAGATATGTCCACGTTTTGCCATTTCGCCGAAGATACCAAGTTGTTTTACTTCGAACTCAGGGCGCAATGTCAAATATGGGCGGTCCCATTCGCCTAATACACCAAAACGAATAAAGTCTTGTTTTTGAGTTTCTACGCATTCCAATGCATATTCCTTACATTTGTTGCGCAAGTCCAATGGAGCCATTTCATGACGGTTAAGACCAGTGTTCTTAATAACCGCATGCTCGATTGGCAAACCGTGTGTATCCCAACCAGGAATATAACGTGTATAGTGACCAGTCATAGTCTTGTATTTCATGATGATGTCCTTCAACGTTTTGTTGAGGGCATGACCGATATGCAATTTACCGTTCGCATATGGAGGGCCATCATGCAAAATGAAAGATTTCGCGTCTTTACGCAATTCCAAACGTTTTTGATAAATTTTGTTGTCTTCCCAGAATTTTAAGATTTCTGGTTCGCGCTTAGGCAAATTGCCGCGCATTGGGAATTCTGTTTCAGGCAAATGTAACGTCTTACCGTAATCCATGATGTGCTCCTTTTACATAAAAAAATCGCCCGCCCCCGAAGGGACGGACGTAATATCCGTGGTACCACCCTACTGACTCTCGTTACTGGTGAAAGCTAGCGCCCTCGCATATTCTGCGATTATTACACCATGCTAGTGCATAATTGTATTACATAAGGCGAGCTCATCACGTAAACTGTGAAAGCCACTTAAACATATAACGGTGTTCACCGGCAGGGTTTCTGCTTGCTCCAAAGTGATCCGCACATCTCTAGATTTCCAAACCTTTCAGCCCATGAGTTTGGTCTCTACTAAATCCGTCTGAGACATGCCGTCTTCTTCAACGCAATATTCATATAATAGATAATTATATGGCTCATGAGGGTATGTTGTCAAATATATTCTACGCTAAATGTTATATCGTGTTTAACATATAACATTTCACATTATAATTCTTGTGGCACATACGGCTTCTGCACAGAATCTAATAATGAAAAATTCATTGGACTACGTACCATTTCATTATATTGCTCAACTACGGCCTCTTCCGTTTCACTACGAGGGTCAGCCATAAAATCCTCAATCGCTTTATCAAGATGTTTCTTTTGCTCTAACCGATTCTGAGCCTCGGCGGCAGTAACCTTAGCACCAACCCCATCGGCTGCTTCCTTCTGTGCTTTCACCCATTGGAAATCACTATCGGATTTATGCTTCACAATATGATCTACTATACCGCTATAAATAAGCATCATTTCCGCCATATTAGCGCCATTCAGCTGCCCATTGTTGCGCATCAACTTAACAAGACGTTCTCCCTCCTGCTTGTGATAGGTTTTAACAATGGTATCTAACGCATTATATTTTAGTCCAAATGCTTCGATTAATGATGAAAGCTTCTCCAACTGCGTATGAGCAAATGCATAATTATCTGATTCATAGCGTTTTTCTTTATAATACGTATCTAGCTCTTTCACAGCTACCACAATGTCGTGTAATACAGGCAATAAAGCATCTGTAGCTGCTTCCAAGTCACTATGTGTATGCCCCGCTTCTCGCGCAGCAATGAGTTCTTGCTCAAGACGTTCATAATCCCGCACCTTAAACTCAGCTAGCGGTACATTTTGTTGTGCTTGCTGCACCGTTTCCATATGTTGATGACTATATTTTACACTCGTGAAATTAAACTCATTTGTGGCAGCCAAATAAAATCTAAAAACGCGCCAGATTTCCTTCTCACTATCGCTTTGCGTAGCTTTTACCTGACTGTTTGTCTTTAAATTATCCATATTAAACTCACAGCCACTTACAACGCCTACACTCGCTACGATGCACACAACTAAACCTATACGGCGCCACCAATTCTGACCACTCATCTATCGCTCCTAAATGCTCTACATTCCCATAAATTAATATTACAGATATTGTATAAAATTAATAAACCCAATTCAAGATGAGGAAATAGCTGTACATACAGAGAAATGAAACTACTTCGGAACGGTATGATAAAACTGCAAAAATAGCGGAATAATTGTAGATATGTATCAATTAATCATAACAGTGATATTCTCCTTGTTTTTGCAAACATTAGTTCTATAATATAGATATAAGAAAACCCCATACGAAGTATGGGGTATGGAGTATGAAACATAATGTTTCATAATAACTGTGGGGCGAACATTTCGCTCTATCAAGGCCCCCCTTAGTGTTATTCTATACGTTTAGTATAGCAATAGTGATTAATCATTGTCAATTAAAGGAGAGAGAAACATGACTAACACACTACGCACAAAACAAGGAACCCCTATTATCAACTTACCAAAAACGTTCTCATTTATTCAAAATGGTATCACCGAGTTTGATTCCATACTATCCTTATTTAAATGGAATTATTCAAATACTAAAATCATTATTGATGGAACTCAATGTAAACATGCGAGCTATCAAACACTTACATTACTAATCTTATATTTATGGAAGCTAAAACAGCAAAAAACATTTATTTCCATCCAATTTCCTAAACATTCCTCACTTGATATCATATGGAATCGTTTAGATGGTCCTAACTACATCTCTATTCTAAATAATACGCAAAACAACTTTCACTATATCTACAATAAACCTCTTTTTGCCATCAAATACAAAGACCATAATATTACAAAAATGCTAAATACAATTCGCGATTATGCAATGGACCTGCCTACAGATTTAATCAGAGGATATGAGGACGCAGTCCGGTATATCATATCTGAACTAACATACAATGCATTAGAACACGGTTTTAATCCTCAAATTCCATCATTATTACAATTCAACTGGTATCGAGATAAAAACCAACTATCATTTATTCTAGCGGATCTTGGTGTAGGTATTAAAACACATTTGGAACAAACCTATGCGCCGTTCACAAGCAATACTGATGCCATCGCCATGGCACTAGAGCCGGAAATTTCTGGCACATTCGGCGTTAACGTAGGACCTTATAAACAGCAAAACAATGCAGGAATGGGCCTATATTTATCTAGTAACTTAGGTAAAACATTAGAAGCGGATATGTATATCGTATCAGGCGATGGTGTCGCACATATCTCCCCGTTAGATGTAACATACACAACGCTAAACAACGCTTGGCCAGGCACGTTTATATACATGACCATTGGCTTTGATAGATTAAAAACATATGACCTACACAAACACCTAGAAGAATTCAGGAAACATGCTACTGAAACAGTGGCAAAAAGGAATAACATAGTCCGCGCTCCAGAATTATACCTTGATATGTACAACTATTGTGGTGAACGATGTGAAGTTAAATTAGAGGCTATTAATCTTAGAGAGCGAAAAATCATCCCTGCTATAAAAAAAGGAGAAACCGTAATTCTCGATTTCTCTCATGCCATAACAGCTACACATAGCTTCTTAACAGCTTTATTAGCAGATTCAATTAAAATTCTAGGCCTCAAATCGTATAAACAAATCAAGATTATAGGGGCTAATGAAACCATTCGGACAGTTATAGACTTTGTGTTCGATACATATACAAACTAAATTAGCAACTATTCCTCACGACTTGTTCTAGAACTTTACGTCCAGCTTCTTTATTCAACTTATTAATCGTATAATTTTTATTCCGCTTAATTTTCTCCGTCGTATCAAAGGCTTTAACCCATGCTGCTTCATCTTGTTGCCGCACAACTAAGGGTTTAAAAAAGCTTGATGTAGCCACTATTTTCACCTCCATTACTAGAATTATTTCTAAGATGATATGCCTCAATATTCTACAAATCTATTATAACAATTATAATCAATAAAAAGATAGTTTAAGGGGGTGACCAATGGTCACCCCCTATTTCGTTCTAGCTTAGGTTACTATCATTTATTCAATTATAGATTTTGGTATAGCCTTGTAGATATACAAGGAAATATATCCATCAACCATACTATGCACAATAGTGCCGCCCCCAACGAGGACGAATACGACGTACATCAAGTCGATATTTGGCAATGTAGTAGTTGTATAGAATAGTAAGCATGCAACAACTTCACCAATAGCATGAATGATAGCGCACACAAAGTTAAAAGTCACAAAAGAAAGAGCATTTGATAATACTTCCATGTGATTTTTAAGATACCAAGCACCAAGCAACGCAAAAAAGATATGTGATGCTGCACGCATAACAATAACAAGAGGGAATCCTGCTACAAAGAATCCTAACGTGGATCCAATAACTACACAAGCCGCCGATTTACGTGATAAAAACATAGCCAAAAAGATTGGCACATGACTGGCTAGTGTATAAGACGCCGGTGGTATGACAACTTTCAACGGCATTACGATAGGGATCATAATTGCTAAAGCCATTAATAACGCAGTAATAGTGAGATTTCTGTAAGTAGTTGATTTCATGGTAAACACCTCATTCTAAAACTATACTAAATACAAACTAAAAAATACCTCACCAAATGCGATGCAATGTCGTAAGCGTTCTTTTACCGCACATGATATAGGATCATGCATCTGACTATATGATAGAAATCAGAGAACTAGTCAAGATGCACGACCTTACATGATTACAAACGTTCAATAACAGCTTGTGCCATTTCTGTCGTACCCACACGTTTTAAACCTTCGCGATAGATATCGCCTGTGCGATAACCATCAACGAGAACTTGTTCAACAGCCTTTTCAATAGCGTCAGCCACTTGAGGTAAATCAAGGGAATGACGACACATCATAGCAGCGGACAAGATTGTGCCCAATGGATTTGCCAAGTTTTGGCCCATGATATCTGGTGCAGAACCGTGGATTGGCTCGTACAATGCTGTGCCTGTACCCATGGATGCAGATGGTAAAAGCCCGATGGAACCAGAGATAACAGCGCCTTCGTCAGACAAGATGTCGCCGAACAAGTTTGTAGTAACGATAACGTCAAATTGTGCAGGATTTACAACGAGTTGCATCGCTGTATTATCTACATAGAAGTAATCTGTTGTGATATCTGGATTAGCAGCCGCTTTCTCTTGGGCGATTTTACGCCACAAACGAGAAGAAGCCAATACGTTTGCTTTATCTACAGACACAACCTTTTTGTTACGTTTACGAGCTGTTTCCATAGCAATATCCATGATACGCTCTACTTCGTAACGGCTATATGTTTCTTTATCCCAAGCGAACTCATTAGCACCTTCACCTTGTGCCTCTTCGCGTTCACCAAAGTAAATACCGCCAGTCAATTCACGAACAATAACGAAATCTACATCTTGTACAAGTTCCTTTTTAAGTGGGGAATACTCTTGCAAAGAAGGATAGATTTTTACAGGACGCAAATTACAGAACAAACCAAGCTCCTTACGAAGACCAAGGATTGCCTTTTCAGGACGAATAGAAGGATCTACATTATCCCATTTAGGACCACCTACAGCACCAAGCAATACTGCATCAGCGGCTTTACAAGCCTCGATAGTATCCTCAGTCAAAGGCACACCGTATGCATCAATAGACGCACCGCCTGCTTTTTTATCAATCCAATTAACCTTTACACCGGCTTTCTCAAAAGCCACATCACACACAGCCTTCGCTGCAGCAATAATCTCAGTACCAATACCATCACCAGGGATCAATACGATATTTTTTTCGCCCATTCTTATTTCCTCATATACTACATTCATCCGAGGCAAGGTAAAGCCCTAAAGCTCCAGCTAGCTTAACGGCCTTCGCCCAAGGGGCTCGACCTACTAAAGTCGCTTGAGGACTTCACCTTGCCTCTACATCATCAATACACTGCGGAACACCGCAAGACCGAAAAACACACCCTTCCTCAGAACAAGGGATTGTAACTTTGCGAAATACCGCAAAGTTGTAGAGTGTAGGGATGGAATGCTTTGTTTTAACCGACTTTGCTAGGTCGAGGCTAGGCCGAAGACCGCTAAGGCAACTGGAGGGGAAAACAAACATTCCATCCCGGATATGTACTACTTGCGATGTTTCGCAAAGTTTACAAGACCTCCTGCTGCCGCAATATCTTGAATGAATTGTGGCAATTCAGTGCCTTGGTATTGTTCGTTTTTAGTCAAGTTGTACACGATGCCTTTAGACAAGTCTACGCCGATAGCATCGCCTGCATCGATACGGTCTACTTGTTCACCGATTTCAATCACTGGTAAACCGATATTGATAGCATTACGGAAGAAGATACGTGCAAAGGAGTGTGCTACGATAACAGGCACGCCTTTTGCTTTAATAACGCCTGGTGCGTGTTCACGAGAGGAACCGCAACCAAAGTTTTTTCCAGCTACCATGATTTCGCCAGCTTTCACATTAGGAGCAAAAGTTGTATCAATATCTTCCATCGCATGTTCAGCCAATTCGTTCCAATCAGCAATTGCCAAGTAACGAGCTGGAATGATTACGTCTGTATCTACATCGTCGCCGTAGCGCCAGATTTTTTTACTTTCAAAATCCATATTAAACCTCCTCAGGACCTGCAATGCGGCCTAATACAGCACTTGCTGCCGCCACGTAAGGGCTTGCCAAATATACTTCAGAATCAACGTGACCCATACGACCACGGAAGTTACGGTTAGTCGTGGAAACGGTTCTTTCACCAGCTGCCATGATGCCCATGTAACCGCCGAGACAAGGACCACATGTTGGCGTGGACACCGCACAGTCGGCTTGAATAAAGATGTCCAACAAGCCATCTTTCATCGCTTGATCATATACATCTTGAGAACCAGGAATTACGATACAACGAACAAATGGAGCCACCTTGCGACCTTTGAAGATTTCAGCAGCTGCTACCAAGTCTTCGTAACGGCCATTTGTACAAGAGCCGATGATAACTTGATCAATCTTGATATCCTTGTCGATTTCGTTGATGTAATGCGTATTGGATGGCAAATGAGGGAACGCCACAACTGGTTGCAATTTAGCTAAGTCGATTGTCACAGTTTGTGCATATACCGCATCAGGATCAGCATTGATAGGTTCTACAGGGCGATTGACACGCCCCTTAATATATTCTTCGGTAATTTCATCATATGGGAACACGCCACATTTACCGCCTGCTTCGATAGCCATGTTACAGATTGTGAGACGGTCAGCCATAGTCATATGTTTTACGCCTTCACCAGCGAATTCAAGAGCCATGTAACGAGCGCCGTCTACACCGATTTTACCAATTAAATCAAGAATTACGTCCTTGCCAGTTACCCATTTGTTAGGTTTGCCAACAAGCTCAACCTTGATGGTTTCAGGTACTTTGAACCAAGTTTTACCTTCGGCCATAGCAACGCCTGCATCTGTAGAGCCAACGCCTGTGGAGAACGCATTTACCGCACCATATGTACAAGTGTGGGAGTCAGCACCAATCATCATTTCGCCAGGACCGATCAGACCTTTCTCTGGTAAAATAACGTGCTCGATACCCATACGACCTACTTCAAAGTAGTTGGTAATGCCGTGTTCGCGTACGAAATCGCGCATGACTTTCGCTTGTGTAGCAGATTGAATATCTTTATTTGGTGTGAAATGGTCAGGCACCAAGTAGATTTTATGACGGTCAAATACTGGTTTTTCAATCTTTTTAAATTCACGAAGTGCTGGTGGGAATGTGATGTCGTTCATCAACACAGCGTCCAAATTACACTCGATGATTTGGCCTGGTTTTACCACATCAAGACCTGCGTGGCGAGCCATGTTCTTTTCAGTAATGGTCATACCCATAATATTATTCTTCCTCCTGTTGTTCTAGCTCCATAGCTAGGAAAATAGAATTAACTGCATTAATATATGCGTTTACACTTGATTTAACGATATCGGTGCTAATACCACGACCGTGGAAAATGCGACCATTATATTCAACCTTAAGGGTTGCTTCCCCAAGGGCATCCTTACCAGCTGTGATAGCGCGGATTTGATAATCTTTCAAACTGATTGGCATACCAACCACGCGTTCAACCGCTTTAAGGGATGCATCAACTGGGCCGTCACCAACCGCAGCATCCGCTCTTTCACCATCTGGCGTATTGAGGCGAACGTCTGCATAGGCATAGCCCTTTTCGCCCAATTGATAATGTTGAGAAACGAGCTCGAATGCTTTTTTGTGATCCATGTGTTCCACAACAAGGGCGATGATATCATCGTCGTATACTTGTTTTTTCTTATCTGCCAAATCTTTAAATTTAGCAAATAGGTCGTTGATTTTTTCTTCTGTGAAAGTTTGATGGAATCCCAAGTTTTTCAAATGGTCTTCGAAGGCATGACGGCCGGAATGTTTGCCAAGAACGATGTTTGTCTTTTCAGCACCTACGGATTCAGGCGTCATAATTTCATAGGTTTCAGGATTACTAAGCATACCATGTTGGTGGATACCGGATTCATGAGCGAATGCATTAGAACCAACGATTGCTTTATTTGGAGGTACTGCCACGCCTGTTAAGCGGCTTACCAATTTAGACAATTTTGTGAATTGTTTTGTATCGATGTTTACTTGTAAATCATGGAAATAGTCATGACGTGTTTTAAGAGACATCACAACCTCTTCGATACCCACGTTACCAGCACGTTCGCCAAGGCCGTTTATCGTACATTCTACTTGACGAGCACCGGCTTCGATAGCTGCCAAGGAGTTAGCATTTGCAAGGCCAAGGTCATCATGGCAATGAACGGAAATGATAGCATTTTCAACACCTGGTGTATGTTCTTTGATGTAACGGATTTTAGACGCGAATTCTTGTGGCATCATGTAACCAACTGTATCTGGTACGTTGATGATTGTCGCACCGCCAGCAATAGCTGTGCCATATACTTGGCAAGCAAAATCTAAGTCTGCACGAGATGCATCTTCGCCAGAGAATTCGATTTCATCAACCTTACCCTTAGCCAATTCTAGAATAGCTTTGACCTTATCTAGTACTTGTTCACGAGTCATCTTTAATTTATATTGCATATGGATTTCAGAAATAGCGATAAACACATGTAAACGGCTGCGCTCTGCATCCTTCAATGCATCAATAGCCTTGATAACATCCTTCTCATTACAACGTGCTAATGCACAAATCGTTGTGCCCTTTACCTCACGTGCGATAGTTTGAACCGCTTCAAAATCCCCAGGAGACGCTGCAGGAAAACCTGCTTCAATAACATCAATACCTAGACGTACAAGGCCTTTTGCAATCTCAATTTTTTCCGGCGTACGAAGTGCAACGCCCGGTGTTTGTTCCCCATCACGAAGGGTTGTATCAAAGAAATATACGCGATTTTGATCCATAATTTCCACCTTTTTCCTATCATTAATTAACAACTCATTGTAGCGATTTATTGTGAAAGTTTAGTAAACAAGACGTAGAATTAAAGTGCGTGCTCGCAAGCGACTTTAGTAGGTCGAGGCTCTAAGCTGAAGACCGTTATCGTCCTGAATACACACTTTCCCATCTAACATTTATGAAAGTTTAGTCAAACAAAACGTAGAATTAAAGTGCGTGCTCGCAAGCGACTTTAGTAGGTCGTGGCTCTAAGCTGAAGACCGTTATCGTCCTGAATACATACTCTCAAATACTGGTCGCAGCCGACTTTGGCCCTGCGAAGGCCGCAGGCCGAAGTCAGACCCGGCCGGTGGAGGCTCCGACCAGTATTTGAGAGTATAAAAAAAGCCCCATTGAGCAACTGTCGTTACTCAAAGGGGCGTTATATACATAACACGGTACCACCCTAATTGGGACTCGTTTCGGTTATAACGGCACCACCGTCGATGACTACTGCTGTGTTCGCCATCAAAGCTCACGGGAGAGTGTCAGCATACAACCTCTATTGCCTCGCACCAACCGGCAACTCTCTGAAAGCAGGATTTGTAAACCTTTATACCCATTCATAGCTTGTTTTTAAGATATAAAGATATTGTACTTTATTCTATAGAGTAATGTCAATTAGGATATGATGAAGTTTTACTGAGTTAATATAGAATAACACTTCACTATAGTGTGGTCAATAAGCCCCCTACGCAATCACTCTTAAAAGCTTATCCACTCTAAATCCTCAAAATCATTTAGAACTCGTTTATCTATTTTTACGACTTGATTAGTTAGCTCTATTCGACCATTAACAAATGAAATATCTGTGTACCATTCTTGTAAGTTAGCATATACTTCATTCTCTAAATCAATAATCACAGTTTCTATAGGATTCCAGGTTTTACATTTTACGGACTCCACCATAACCATGCTACTACCTATGAACGTAACATCTCTACCATATATCCAAAATGGCAATGCTTTCCCCTTTATAGTAATGGAATATATCGCATCGCCATGAGGCGGTTCTGTTTCATACTGTGTGCGTATTTGGTATTTTTTCATAATTTCATTGCCACCATTTTCTATATATGATAGCTTAGAAATCTTGTAATTTTCTAGTTTCATAAAAGCTTCGTTCTTTCTAAACACCTATGTAATTATCATAATTCTGTTATCAGTATTCACTATCATTACACTAGTCAAATAGTACAACGATAAACGCCTAACGTATAGAGGAGTGCATTCCTCTAACACGTTAGGCGCCATCATAGTTTTATCAAGTTTTAGATGAGCCTAACACCCTAATCACGTTAATTGGCTCTCTTTATATTTATATAATAAACTAATCATATTCAAAAAGATAGTACAATAAGTAACTCAACTTATCCCTACGCATTTAATCATTTCTCTAGCCCGTTCAACAGAAATAGGATCATTAAATAAGAACACATGGTTCTGCCCCTCATATTCCCAAGATGCTAAGTAAACAGAGCCATCCACCATTCGATAAGTCACCGTCATGCCATTTACAATCTCTGTTTTCTGAGGCACGTAATCTTTATAGTCACCTGCGATATTACCAGATAAAGTCGATACGCGATATTTAATATACTTTGGCATATCATCTACACGGTCAAAGTATTTTCCTTTTAAAAGCTCATGATAAGCATACACGACTTGTAGTACATCATGATCTACAATGGATACATGTACAGGGCGAAGGCCCTCTACTCCACCAGGCAACTGCGGTTTAAAGTTCAAATGTTGCTTAGCCTCATATACAGTATCAAATACCTCTAGCGATTGACCCTTTCGAGTACTTCCATAATCACTATCAGTTATAGAACAACTGCCAAGTCCGTCAGGACATGGGAACTCATTTCTGTCACCATAAGGCTGATCATAAATGGAATTGCCATTGAGACGAAACCGAATCATATCTTCTGCAGAGACAATAGTTATAGAGCCTATGAAAGCTAATGCAGCTAGTGCACATATTACCTTCTTCATAATGTACTCTCCTGTAAATAAACTACATATATTAAGTAAATTATATCACTTAGAA
>OKVM01000694.1_pt1 | contig 13254 bp, 13 predicted proteins | sample 1606841 | NCBI WGS metagenome assembly OKVM01 (sample SAMN03281010, study PRJEB24777) | human gut metagenome | isolation source: fecal sample PR157 from 1 month old male Malay infant, caesarean delivered... | reverse complement strand
ACTCATGATGAACCCTGTTCCATGGCTCCTGATGACAAACATGATCTCATATCAGGGACTTGTTCGCACCTTCCCTAGAGGAAATTTCAAAAAAGATTTAGTTATCAATTAAACTGGCACATTCAATTTAGCCATTTTTAGATGATTTTACAATAGATTAAAGATTGAGTGTATTGGTCGTGCTCTTGGTTATTCTACGATATCGACACTTCCAATGTTCCAGTTCCTTTTGATGGTTGGTAAACTTAGCCCTAACACAAGTGCTGCTTTTGATTGGCTTAACCCCTTTGATTTCGCTTCTTGCACTCTGTGTATTGTGGCCTTTGCCACAGGGCGACCCAGTTTTTTGCCTTCTTTTTTCGCTCGCTCTAGGCCTTCTTTAGTGCGCTCTGTAATACGGGATTTTTCAAACTCCGCAAACGCTGAGAACATTTGCAGCATCAACTTTCCTTCAGCACTGGCAAGATTGCTCGCAGGCAGATCCATAGAAACAACATCAATTCCCTTGTCTATAAGCATCGAGATTGTTTGTTGCACATCGATGTTATCACGCCCTAATCGATCCAATTTGAGCACAACTAACTTATCCCCGGCTTCCAGCTTATGGCTAACAAGGTCGGAAAAAGCTTTACGCTTCATCGCTTGCACTCCACCGGAGACAACTTCAGACACTACACGGCTATCTAGCACATCATAGCCAGCCTGACGTATTGCCATGATTTGGTTTTCGGTTGTCTGCTCGCTGGTGGATACACGGCAATATGCAAAAGTGCGGCTCATAACGTCCTCTCAAGTGGTATCAATTAACGGTATCATAATTGGTCATTGGTATCTTTATGTCAATAGGCTAATTTATTGATACCATTTTTGAAGGAATCAATTGGTATCGTAAAACGTTCAATTGTTGATACCAAGTGATTTGCACCATGAACCAAGCCAATGATATTTGATAAACATGATCGAGGCCCCCACGGCTCTTGTTAGTGGTGCCTGACGGCAATATCCCAACTCCCAGATATTTTCCCAACCAAAAGTAATGGTCCAGCCTCATTTATATGTTCGGGTATAGGGTAGGCTGAAGTGAGTTGGTTAGTGGACACCCCCTGGATTTGGTGATCTATTAAGTCATTGATTTTGATCGATTTTAGATCAATTATCCGTTGCCGGGATTATCCCCACAAACGGATAACACACAATGAATAACAATAAGTCTACCCACCCGAAACGCTTCCCCTATGGCGGGCGCATGGTCACCGCTTACCCCACCTACATCATCATTGATGGTATCAAGATCAGCCGCTCCCGCTTGTCATTTGCCTTTCAGTTAGAGTTAGCGAAAGCCCTTAAAATTTATGAAGAAAATCAGAAGTGAGTAGCATAAATGTCTTGAGTTTTCAGCCAGTATGCATTCTCATGAGTACACGCACGGCAATAAAACCTATGGAGAGATGTCGGAAATGGGGAATGAAGTTTACGAGAGTCAAAAGTGTACCTTAAAATTTTCAAAAACTCTTATTGATAAATCGGCTCAAAATATCCGGCACGGTTGTGACGGTGAAGAAAAAGAACTTGCAATTGCAATGATTCAAAATTTCCGTGAATTGCATCTTTATCCGTTGATGCTAATGAAAAACCATCTTGCTCGAACGGCAGTCAAAGTTGATAGGAAAACAATTGTGGCAAGACGATTAAAACGCCTTTCTACAATCATCGACAAATTAGAACGACCAAGTTTAGATTATGGAAAAACACAAAATGCAATAAGGGTTACTCGGATGCAAGATATCGGTGGTTGCCGTGCTATCGTTAAAAACCTTGAGCAACTAAAAGCATTAAGAGAAAAATTGTTAAAAAGCCGCTCCGTACATAAGATCATTAAAGAATCCGACTATTTAACACCGAAGGAAAGCGGTTATGGGGGCATCCATCTAGTATATAGCTGCTTTGATGGTCTTGATGATAAATTCCCTTGGAAAAAAACTAAGATAGAGGTTCAATTACGAACAGAGCTTCAGCACGCCTGGGCAACAAGTCTTGAAATAATAGATACATTAGAAGATATAAAATTAAAAACTTCGAGTGAAGGGCATGAAGATTGGCGGCGCTTCTTCTATCTCACAGGTTGTTTGGTCGCGCATGATGAAAGAGCTTGCCCTTTAAAACCTGAAGCTGTATCTGTATATGAAGAAGAACTAAAAGACCTTGAGGAAACATTAGCAGTTAGGCGCAAGCTTGGAACATACGCCTTAGCAATAAATATGACTATCCATGACAAGATAAAAGCAAGGTTACCCAGAAATCATAAAGGACATTATTTAGTAACAATGCGTGTCGTAGATCTTGAGCAAAGAAAAATGGCTGTAAGTGTTAAAGCCTATCGAGTAAACGAAGCAGATGCTGCGCTGGCGGCGCTAAAAGAAAGTGATTCAGATCCAAATATACATATTGCGGTTTTACTTGCTACGGATAACGTGAAATCTCTGAAAAAAGCATATCCTAACTTCTTTGGATCGACGAATCAGTTTACTCGTTTCTTGGATCGACATATAAAATAATTCATTTATGCAGAGTGTATACACTCTGCATCGATTATATTCAAAGTGCATCAACCACAGGGATAAGATCTTTCAAGTCTGGGGTGTGCGTATATCTGGCAGTGATACCTAATGACTGCGTTCTACTGTGACCAACTACAAACTGCACCAGTGAGGAGTTTCCAACGGATGCTATAGCATTACTTATAAATGTATGCCGCAATGAATGCACGCGCCGTTTTAATCCAAACTCATTGTAATCAGGTATATCTAGGACTTTTAGCAACTCCACCCAATCATATGTGATTGTTGTATAGTTCGGAAGATTACCAAATACATGTTCGGAATCCTTAATGTTTTTTATACAAGACAAAAGCCCTGCCTCTATGACCTTATGGATTGGAACCTGTCGCCGGGCGTGTTCGGTTTTCCCACCTTCAATAAAGATATACCAGCGCCCGGTCTCCTCATCTTTCCGTATGTGGTACTTACGGATATCCGCTATTTCCCCACGTCTAGCACCTGTATAAATCAGGGTCAAGAAGTACCATTTACGATAATCACTGTCAGGTAGTGCGAAGAGATGCTCTTTGATTCGACTCAATTCACTGGTTGTGTAGTTCCCACCCCGGTTGGATTTCACCTCGTAACTAATCCCATCAGTAGGGGATTTGGTAAGAATATCTTTCTGATCGACTAGGTACGTTTTGAACAATGAACGCCAAAGCTTTAAATGTTTGTGAACATGCTCACTTGCGATCAGGTCATCCTCGGGGACATCGTAATCAATGCACTGTACAAGACTCATTCTGGAATAAGGTAATCTAGTTCGAGTCGGCAGATTCTCCGCCACCTTGAGGGAATCCCTTATATGCTGTTTCTTAACGCTATCAACAGGGACATCACCCATAACATGGTAGAGGACATCAAAAAAACGCTGATTCTCATTTGCTGTCTGCTTACGCCATTTTTGACCCCTATCCTTTATATAGGCATTCCACGCTTCCAACAATCTTGGGCTGTTTGCTGGTTCATTCTCGGCAATTTTCGCTGTATTTTGATCCACTGGTGCTGAGGTAACTACCGAGGTTGCATTTAGTAAAGCTGATCCCATCGAATCAATGATCTGCTGGTATCGTGTCAAATCACCAGAATAGAATGCTTCATAAGCCTGTGACATAAGAGCCTGATTCATATCTATTTGGCTTGAGATATGGTTAATTTGGTCAAGATCTGTATCTTTGACATCTAACTTTTTCATTTTCAGCGCAGCGATCATCATTTGGGCTGTCATATCTTCACCATTGTACATCCTGCCCAAATAGTGCTTAGCGTAGCCTCGTGCTTCTTTTGCTGTATCTAGCGGCGATAAAGGCTCACCAGTGATTTCTTTGTGATAACGTCCTAACTCTGGCAATCGTTTAGCCTCTTCGAGACCACCCCTAAGCCAGTTCAGTAGGTACTCGTCGAAATCCTTTTTTGTGGCGTTCCGGTAACCCTGCATTTTTTGTTTGAACTCTTCGAGGCTCATCGTTCCATTCTGCACAAGTGGAATGAAAGGACGGATCTGATTCATGATCACTTCCGCTTGCTTTCGGCTATCAGTACCGAGACTCAGACGCACAAAACTTGTTGAATCATTTAGTCTAAAGTTAGTGTAGTATGTGCGCCCACGAATCATTGTGTGTGACAGCGTGTGTGACATATTGTTTGCCATGTTGTGTACCATGAAATAGTTATATATCAGTGAGTTAAGTTGTTATTGGTGCTAACTCGTTGTTTTTGAAAGTATACCAGACGCCTGTGAAGGCGACACCTGAGGAAGCTCAATGAGCGAGAAGTTACAGAAAGTGCTGGCGCGTGCCGGCCACGGTTCACGCCGTGAAATCGAAGCCATTATTGAAGCGGGCCGCGTGAGTGTGGACGGTAAAATCGCCACGCTGGGTGACCGCGTAGAAATCGTACCGGGGCTGAAGATCCGTATTGACGGTCATCTTATCTCCGTGAAAGAGTCCGCTGAGCAGATCTGCCGCGTGCTGGCTTACTACAAGCCGGAAGGCGAGCTGTGTACCCGCAATGACCCGGAAGGTCGCCCGACGGTGTTTGACCGTCTGCCTAAACTGCGTGGCGCTCGCTGGATTGCCGTTGGTCGTCTGGACGTGAATACCTGCGGTCTGCTGCTGTTTACCACCGATGGTGAACTGGCAAACCGTCTGATGCATCCAAGCCGTGAAGTGGAACGTGAATACGCCGTGCGCGTGTTCGGCCAGGTTGACGAGAATAAACTGCGCGACCTGTCGCGTGGCGTTCAGCTGGAAGACGGTCCTGCGGCGTTCAAAACCATCAAATTTACCGGTGGGGAAGGCATCAACCAGTGGTATAACGTGACCCTGACCGAAGGCCGCAACCGCGAGGTGCGTCGTCTCTGGGAAGCGGTAGGCGTGCAGGTTAGCCGCCTGATCCGTGTCCGTTACGGCGACATCCTGCTGCCAAAAGGCCTGCCGCGTGGGGGATATACCGAACTGGATCTGACCCAGACCAACTACCTGCGCGAGCTGGTCGGCCTGACGCCGGAAACCACCTCTAAAGTGGCGGTGGAGAAAGATCGTCGCCGCATGAAGGCGAACCAGATTCGCCGTGCGGTGAAGCGTCACAGCCAGGTGAGCAGCAACCGCCGCTCTGGCAGCCGTAATAACAACGGTTAATGTAAAAGCCCGGTGAAGACACCGGGCTTTTTTCTTTAGTAATCAATCCCTATTTGCGCTTTGATGCCCGCATCAAACGCATGTTTAACCGGACGCAGCTCGCTGACGGTATCTGCCAGCTCCAGAATATCCCGATGACACCCGCGCCCCGTGATGATGACCGTCTGATGGGCGGGACGGTTTTTCAGGGCATTAAGCACGGTGTCCAGCGGCAAATAGTCGTAGGCGACCATATAGGTGATCTCATCCAGCAGAACCAGGTTGAGTGAGGGATCGGCCAGCATTCTTTTGGCGTGCTCCCAGACGGCCAGACAGGCTGCGGTATCGGTTTCGCGGTTCTGAGTGTCCCACGTAAAGCCGGTCGCCATCACCTGGAACTCAACGCCGTGAGGCTCAAGCAGATTACGCTCGCCGTTAGGCCACTCACCTTTAATAAACTGGATAACGCCGACCTTCTGACCGTGGCCGACGGCGCGTGTCGCCGTGCCGAATGCGGCCGTGGTTTTCCCTTTGCCGTTGCCGGTAAAGACGATGACGATCCCGCGCTCGTCCTGAGCGGCCGCGACGCGCGCATCAACCTGTTCCTTCAGACGCTGCTGGCGCTGCTGATGACGTTCTTCACTCATTGCGAGATTCCTGGTTTACGGCCCGGCTGGGCGTCAAAGGTCATCCCGGTTTTGCGGCGGCTGTCGTCGCCCATCAGCCAGAGATAGAGCGGCATAATGTCTGCCGGCGTTTTCAGCTTCTGCGGGTCTTCCGTCGGGAAGGCGCTGGCGCGCATTTTGGTGCGCGTACCGCCCGGGTTAATGCAGTTTACGCGCAGATGGCGACTCTGGTACTCCTCTGCCAACACCTGCATCATGCCCTCGGTTGCGAATTTTGATACGGCATAGGCACCCCAGTTTGCACGCCCCTCACGGCCTACGCTGGAGGAGGTGAACACCAGTGAACCCGAATCCGATTTGAGTAATAAAGGAAGCAGTGCCTGGGTCAGGAAAAACGTCCCGTTGACATTGACCTGCATGACCTCCTGCCAGATCTCGGGATCCTGTTCATCCATCGGGCGAACTTCGCCAAGCAAGCCGGCATTATGCAGTACGCCGTCCAGGCGCGGGTAATGGGTGCTGATGCGGTGAGCAAGCTCCTGACATGACGCGGGCGTGCAGGTGAGCAGATCGAGCGTGTACCAGCGAGCAGGAATCCCACCTGCGGCTTCAATCTCCTGCGCCACCCCTTTAAGTTTTTCTTCGTTGCGGCCGGTCAGGATGACGCTCGCGCCATACTCAGCGTAGGTCAGCGCCGCTTCACGGCCAATCCCGTCGCTGGCCCCAGTGACAAGAATGATGCGGTTCTGCAGCAGATTTTTTTGCGGTTGATAATGCAAGGTGACTCCTCGGCGCACGGTGACTTAAACACGCCTTCTTTTGTGACTTTTCGGCTTTATGCCCGAATTCGCCTGATAATTCAATCAGTCTACAGGACGCATTGCTGTAAAATTAACAATTTGCAAATATTTAAACGCCAGACCGGGGATTCCTGAAGGCGCCTCGCAGAGGTAGTGTCACGAGCGAGACGCATGGGCAGGGGGTGTTGTACACTGCCGTGAAAGATTCGTGGTTAAATCAAGGTGGAACGCGTGGAATTACTTTCTCAATATGGGTTGTTTTTGGCGAAAATCGCGACGGTGGTGATTGCCATTGCGGTGGTTGCCGTTCTGATTGTCAACCTGACGCAGCGCAAGCGTCAGCGTGGGGAGTTACGCATCACCCGCCTGAGCGAGCAGTATAAAGAGATGCAGGAAGAGATGTCTCTGGCCCTGCTTGATAGTCATCAACAGAAGCTGTGGCTCAAAGCGCAGAAGAAAAAGCATAAGCAGGAAGCCAAAGCGGCAAAGGCAAAGGCGAAGCTCAATACGCCACAGGATAAGGTCACGCCACGGGTTTACGTGCTCGATTTTAAAGGCAGCATGGATGCGCATGAAGTCGCGTCTTTGCGCGAAGAGGTCACTGCCGTGCTGGCCGTGGCGACGCCGCAGGACCAGGTCGTTGTTCGTCTTGAAAGCCCGGGGGGCGTGGTGCACGGCTACGGCCTGGCGGCCTCTCAGCTGCAGCGCCTGCGTGAAAAACAGATCCCGCTGACCGTGGCCGTAGATAAAGTGGCGGCGAGTGGTGGCTACATGATGGCCTGCGTGGCGGACAAAATTGTGGCCGCACCGTTCTCGATTATTGGCTCGATCGGCGTGGTCGCACAGATCCCGAACTTTAACCGCTTCCTGAAAAATAAAGAGATTGATATCGAGCTTCACACCGCGGGTCAGTACAAACGTACCCTGACGCTGCTGGGGGAAAACACGGAAGAAGGGCGCCAAAAATTCCGTGAGGATCTCAACGAAACGCATCATCTCTTTAAAGACTTTGTGCACCGTATGCGCCCGACGCTGGACATTGAGCAGGTCGCAACGGGTGAGCACTGGTACGGCGTTCAGGCGCAGGAGAAAGGGCTGGTGGATGAAGTCGGAACCAGCGACGATCTGCTGCTCAACCTGATGGAAGGCCGGGAACTGGTGGGCGTCCGCTTTGCCCAGCGCAAGCGACTCCTTGACCGCTTTACCAACAGTGCGGCAGAAAGCGCGGACCGCCTGCTGCTCCGCTGGCTACAGCGGGGACAAAAACCGCTGCTGTAAACAAAAACGCGAGGCTTATGCCTCGCGTTTTGCGTTAATCGACCAGGTGATATTTCTCGGAAAGCGTATGTGCCAGGTATTTAAACATGTTAAACACGGCGGTGCTTTTCGGGGTCGGTAAGCCCTGTTCATCAAGGAAGTATTCGCCGCTGAAAACCAGCACGCCATTACGCTGCTCAACGCCGGTGGCTTCAATGCCTGCCAGCGTATCTTCATGGTCACGAATAAGCTTGTTTGCTTCGATAAGCAGAGAGGCTCGGTCAATAGGTTGGGTCGTATTCTGCATAATCCACTCCTTAAACAGTGACAATAGTCTACGCCGAGGGCGCTTTGGGGGCAAATTTTCCCTGTAATGTGAGAGGATAAGGTGCAGGGGCCTGGCTGGCAGGATTTGCTTTTGCATGCTAATAAAGTTGCGTAACGAATTTTATCAGGTAGAGTGTGCGCTTTCGTCATTCTGGCAACAGAATTGCTTGACATTCAACCGGGAATTCGTCACGAATTACACGAGATGTGAGAAAAATACCCGAGAACTCAATCACCTGGGCGTCTTTTCTTTAACGCCCGGTAAGACAAAGGGGTTGATATCTCCTGACGCAGTCGCAATATCATTGGCTCGTCGTCAGCGGAAGGGAAATCAACGTGCGGCGTATTCCTGGAAGAATTAAATTAGGTAAAGGTGAATATGGGTAAAGCTCTCGTCATCGTTGAGTCCCCGGCAAAAGCCAAAACGATCAATAAGTATCTGGGTAATGACTACGTGGTTAAGTCCAGCGTTGGTCATATCCGCGATTTGCCGACCAGTGGCTCAGCCAGCAAAAAGAGCGCAGACTCTACCTCCACCAAAGGGGCTAAAAAGCCTAAAAAGGATGAACGTAGCGCGCTTGTCAACCGCATGGGTGTTAACCCATGGCATAACTGGGATGCACAATATGAAGTGCTTCCAGGGAAAGAAAAAGTCGTTAACGAGCTGAAGCAGCTGGCTGAAAAAGCAGACCACATCTATCTCGCAACCGACCTTGACCGCGAAGGGGAAGCCATTGCGTGGCACCTGCGGGAAGTGATCGGGGGTGATGACAAACGCTACAGCCGCGTAGTGTTTAACGAAATTACGAAGAATGCGATTCGTCAGGCGTTTGAGAAGCCGGGCGAGCTAAACATCGACCGTGTTAACGCCCAGCAGGCGCGTCGCTTTATGGACCGCGTTGTGGGCTACATGGTTTCTCCACTGCTGTGGAAAAAGATTGCCCGTGGCCTGTCCGCAGGTCGTGTGCAATCCGTCGCCGTGCGTCTGGTCGTTGAGCGCGAGCGCGAAATTAAAGCTTTCGTGCCGGAAGAGTTCTGGGAAGTCGATGCCAATGTCACCACGCCGGGCGGTGACGCTCTGCCGCTGCAGGTAAGCCACCAGAACGATAAGCCTTTCCGCCCGGAAAACCGCGACCAGACCATGGCCGCCGTGGCGCTGCTGGAAAAGGCACGCTATCAGGTGCTGGAACGTGAAGACAAGCCGACCAGCAGCAAGCCTGGTGCGCCGTTTATCACCTCCACCCTGCAACAGGCGGCGAGCACCCGTCTGGGTTACGGCGTGAAGAAGACCATGATGATGGCCCAGCGCTTGTATGAAGCAGGTTACATCACCTACATGCGTACCGACTCAACCAACCTGAGTCAGGACGCGGTCAACATGGTGCGTGGCTACATCAGCGACAACTTCGGTGAGAAATACCTGCCGGAAAGCGCTAACCAGTTCGCCAGCAAAGAGAATTCTCAGGAAGCGCACGAAGCGATTCGTCCTTCTGACGTCTCTGTGCTGGCTGAATCGCTGAAAGATATGGAAGTCGACGCGCAGAAGCTGTATCAGCTGATCTGGCGTCAGTTCGTGGCGTGCCAGATGACCCCGGCCCAGTACGACTCCACCACGCTGACCGTTGGCGCGGGTGATTTCCGTCTCAAGGCGCGCGGTCGTATTCTGCGTTTCGACGGCTGGACAAAAGTGATGCCTGCGCTGCGTAAAGGTGATGAAGACCGAACGCTGCCTGCGGTGAACAAAGGTGATGAACTGTCTCTGGTTGAGCTGATCCCGGCTCAGCACTTCACCAAGCCACCGGCACGCTTCAGTGAAGCATCTCTGGTAAAAGAGCTGGAAAAACGCGGTATTGGCCGTCCGTCGACCTACGCGTCAATTATCTCGACGATTCAGGATCGCGGTTACGTCCGTGTTGAAAACCGTCGTTTCTATGCGGAAAAAATGGGTGAGATCGTCACCGATCGTCTGGAAGCCAACTTCCGCGAGCTGATGAACTACGATTTCACCGCGCAAATGGAAGACAGTCTCGACCAGGTTGCCAGCCACCAGGCGGAATGGAAAAAGGTCCTCGACAGCTTCTTCAGCGATTTCACCGACCAGCTTGAAAAGGCGGAGAAAGACCCTGAAGAGGGCGGCATGCTGCCTAATCAGATGGTACTGACCAGCATCGACTGCCCAACCTGTGGCCGCAAGATGGGGATCCGTACTGCCACCACGGGCGTGTTCCTGGGCTGCTCCGGCTATGCGCTGTCGCCAAAAGAGCGCTGCAAAACCACCATCAACCTGGTGCCGGAGAACGAAGTTCTCAACGTGCTGGAAGGTGACGATGCGGAAACGAACGCTCTGCGTGCCAAGCGCCGCTGCAAAAAATGCGGCACGGCAATGGACAGCTACCTGATCGATCCAAAACGCAAGCTGCACGTGTGCGGTAATAACCCAACGTGTGACGGGTATGAGATTGAAGAGGGCGAGTTCCGCATTAAAGGCTATGACGGCCCGATTGTGGAGTGCGAGAAGTGTGGTTCTGAAATGCACCTGAAAATGGGGCGTTTCGGTAAGTACATGGCCTGTACCAACGACGAATGTAAAAACACGCGCAAAATTCTGCGTAACGGTGAAGTGGCCCCGCCGAAGGAAGATCCGGTTCCGCTGCCGGAGCTGCCGTGTGAGAAATCCGACGCGTACTTCGTGCTGCGTGACGGCGCGGCAGGTGTCTTCCTGGCCGCCAACACCTTCCCGAAATCGCGCGAAACCCGCGCGCCGCTGGTGGAAGAGCTATATCGCTTCCGCGATCGTCTGCCGGAGAAACTGCGTTATCTGGCCGATGCGCCGCAGCAGGATCCGGAAGGCAACAAAACCGTGGTGCGTTTTAGCCGTAAAACAAAGCAGCAGTATGTTGCGGCAGAGAAAGAGGGTAAAGCGACCGGATGGTCAGCCTTCTTTGTCGATGGCAAATGGGTTGAAGGCAAGAAATAATCTTTCCTAACCGTAACTTACCTGTAAAAGGGCCGGATTTCCGGCCCTTTTTTATTACCTTGTTATTATTTTTTGTTCCGTACTATACAGTCAGGCTATAAATGATATAGTGGTTATAGTTAACCTGTTTCTTATTATTAAATCGTCTTAAGCGAATGACCGCATGCGCTAAATCGGATGGTCTGGCATGAAATTACAGCAGCTTCGTTATATCGTTGAGGTGGTGAATCATAACCTTAACGTCTCTTCTACCGCCGAGGGGCTCTATACCTCGCAACCGGGCATCAGCAAACAAGTTCGTATGCTGGAGGATGAGTTAGGCATTCAGATCTTCGCCCGCAGCGGTAAGCATCTCACTCAGGTGACGCCTGCAGGGCAGGAAATCATCCGCATTGCGCGTGAAGTCCTCTCTAAAGTCGATGCGATCAAGTCTGTGGCGGGGGAGCATACCTGGCCGGATAAAGGCTCGCTGTATATTGCCACGACGCATACTCAGGCGCGCTATGCGCTGCCCGGCGTGATCAAAGGCTTTATCGAGCGTTATCCTCGCGTCTCGTTGCATATGCACCAGGGCTCGCCAACGCAAATCGCTGAAGCCGTCTCTAAGGGGAATGCAGACTTTGCCATCGCCACCGAAGCGCTTCACCTGTATGACGATCTGGTGATGCTCCCGTGCTACCACTGGAACCGTTCTATTGTGGTGACCCCCGATCACCCCCTGGCGGGTAAAGGGTCGGTCACTATCGAAGAGTTGGCCCAGTATCCTCTGGTGACCTATACGTTTGGCTTTACCGGCCGGTCCGAGCTTGATACGGCATTTAACCGGGCAGGGTTAACGCCGCGCATTGTCTTTACCGCGACCGATGCCGACGTGATTAAGACCTATGTCCGGCTTGGATTGGGCGTGGGCGTCATCGCCAGCATGGCGGTCGATCCGGTGTCAGACCCTGACCTGGTGCGTCTTGATGCGCACGACGTTTTCAGCCATAGCACCACAAAAATTGGTTTCCGCCGCAGCACCTTCCTGCGCAGCTATATGTATGATTTTATTCAGCGCTTTGCCCCTCATTTAACGCGTGACGTGGTTGATACCGCCGTGGCATTACGCTCAAATGAAGATATTGAAGAGATGTTTAAAGACATCAAACTCCCCGAAAAATAATCACACCCGGTATCTTTCCCCCAGGGAAAGATACCGAAATAACGCCTCAAAGCTAAATTAGAATTATCATCATCTGCTTTCCCTGCCATATAATGTCATTAGCCATTTGCTTTGTAAGGTTTTAATGTCGTGAATTGGCGACAAAAGTAGAAACTAATTTACGCCTCCGCAAATTTTTCTTTTCAATAATTTATTTCTGGTCAAAAGATTGAATATTTCATACCTCCCGGTGCGTAAATTCACTGGCTTTTCGGCTAAAGTTTCTTTAGGATTTATCTCAACAGATGATTAATTGTACCAATTGTTTGGTCCTAAATGATAAGCGATGTCGATTGTATGAGGTTAGCAATGCCTTCAGGAAGTGAAGAACCGCAAAGGGATCCTGCGCTCAAGCGTAAAGCCTGGCTGGCGGTCTTTCTCGTCTCCGCCTTGTTTTGGGTGGCTGTTGCTCTCCTGGCCTGGAGATATTGGGGTTAAATATGGCAGTGACGGTACGTACCGCTTCGGTAAAACAGATGTGTCAGCATCGTGACAACGGCCACAGAGGGCGTAAAGCACCTGCAACTGTTGTACCTGCGTCCTGGAAACTGACGCCGCAGCAGCAAGCGTTTATTGATGTGTTCGCAGAAGACGAACCCAAAAAACAATAATTTAGTTTATTGCGTAATGATGCAAATAGTCTGAATATCGACTCTGCACTTTTGTACTCTTTAATAAATACACATCAGCAATATAGCACTGAGGAACAACCTCGGAATTTTTATAAATAATGCCTGGTGTCCCTATGATGAATAACATGACGTCTCACAAGGTAATGGTGCCAACTTACTGATTTAGTGTACAATGGTGTTTTTGAGGTGCTCCCGTGGCTTCCATCTCCATCAGTT
>OKVM01000692.1_pt1 | contig 13281 bp, 10 predicted proteins | sample 1606841 | NCBI WGS metagenome assembly OKVM01 (sample SAMN03281010, study PRJEB24777) | human gut metagenome | isolation source: fecal sample PR157 from 1 month old male Malay infant, caesarean delivered... | reverse complement strand
TACTTGCTTGAAAGTGCGGATAATAGTAATCATTGGGGCCGTTACTCCTTCTTGGGCTATGATCCTAAGATTGAGCTCTTCTGCAAAAATCATCAAATGACTATCAAAGACGGTACAACACGTACCTTTGATTGTTCAGACCCAGCTGCAGAGATTCGCAATATTTTGAGCCAATATAAAAGCCCTCGCTTAGAAGAATTACCAACCTTTACAGGTGGCTTTGTAGGTTACTTTGCTTGCGAATATATCCGCTATATCGAGCCAACCCTCGATTTCCCAACACCAGATGATGACCCTGCTATGGTCAACGATGTAGACCTTATGCTCTTCGATAAGGTAATCGCATTCGACCATTACAAAAACAAAATCTACCTGATTGCTAACATCAGCACAAATGATTTAGAACGTAACTACAACAAGGCTGAGCTCGAATTAAAAGCATTAGCTGATCTCGTAGTAAACGGCAAAGAGGCAGATGTTCCAAAAGGTATTCTTAAAACAGAGTTCACTTCTGAATTTACAAAGGATGAGTTTGAAGCAGTTGTTAAAAAGACACAACATTACATCAAGGAAGGGGATATCTTCCAATGTGTTGTATCTAACCGCCGTGAAGCTGAGTTCGATGGCAGCTTGTTAAATGCGTACCGCGTATTGCGTACATTGAACCCATCTCCATACATGTTTTACCTATCTGGTGGCGATGTAGAGCTTACAGGTGCTTCTCCAGAAACATTGGTAAAATTGACAGACGGTAAAATGTATACCTTCCCAATTGCAGGTACTATGCGCCGCGGTAAAACCGAAGCAGAGGACCTCGCTATTGAAGAAAAACTCATTAACGACGAGAAAGAGTTGGCTGAACATAACATGCTCGTTGACCTTGGCCGTAATGACCTAGGTAAAATTGCTAAATTCGGTTCCGTACAAGTAGAGGCGTTACATATGTTGCAACGTTTCTCTCATGTAATCCACATTACATCTACTGTAAGTGGCGACATTCAAGACGGTAAAGATGCTCTCGATGCCATCGGGGCTACATTGCCAGCAGGTACATTGTCCGGGGCTCCTAAAATTCGTGCTATCGAAATCTTACACGAACTAGAAAAAAGCCCACGCGGTGTATACGGCGGCGCTGTAGGTTACATTGATTTCTCCGGTAACATGGACGTATGTATCGGTATCCGTATGGCTATGAATAAAGGCGGTAAGGTCTATGTTCGCGCTGGTGCAGGTATCGTTCGCGATAGCGTACCTGCAAGCGAATACAATGAAACTTTGATCAAAGGCCAATCCATGATTTCCGCAATTACAGATGCACAGGAGGTAGAATAATGGTACTCCTTATAGATAATTACGATAGCTTCTCCTTTAACTTATACCAATTAGTAGGCTCTATCGATCCAGACATTAAAGTCATTCGCAGCGATGAATTAACAGTTGAAGAAATCCGCGCGTTGAAACCAGATTACGTGATACTTTCACCAGGACCTGGCAGACCAGCTGATGCGGGCGTATACGAAGACCTATTGCGCGAATGCAAAGGCGAATTCCCAATCCTCGGCGTATGCCTCGGTCACCAAGCCATCGGCGAAGTATTTGGCGGGACCGTATCCTATGCAAAACAAGTGATGCACGGCAAACAAAGCGTAGCCAAACAAGTGCACCCATCTAAAATCCTAAAAGGCGTACCTGAACAATTCGAGGTGGCTCGCTACCACTCCTTGGCAATTATTGACGAAACCATGCCAACCGAACTCATCGTTACATCCATTACCGACGACGGCGAAGTAATGAGCGTAGAACACAAAGACTACCCAATCTACGGCGTGCAATTCCATCCGGAATCCATCATGACACCAAACGGGGAACAAATGATTCGCAATTTCTTAGAAAAATAAACTACAGTCTAATTTATGTATCGAGGGGCCATTCTTAGCCTCTAGAACGATAGGGCAGAAATAAGGTCTCTCGGAACTCCAAGTGGCCACTTGGAGGCTGAGGGCATGACCCAATCGGTACCGACTAGGTAGATATGGTATTAATTTAATAGATATCCTCAAAAGGAGATATAAAATGATTAAAGACGCATTATATGCAGTAACGCATGGTCAAGATTTATCCTACGACCTTGCTAAAGATACAATGAACAAGATTATGAGCGGCGAGGTGGCCGAGGTTCCTATGGCGGGTTTCTTGTGCGCCTTGGCGGCAAAGGGACCTACTGTAGATGAGGTTACGGCTTTTGCTGAGGTTATGCGTGAGAAGGCTGGTTCTGTGCCTCATGCAGGTACTGTTGTGGAAATCGTAGGTACTGGCGGCGACGAAGCGAATACGTTCAATATTTCTACTACATCTGGTTTTATCATTTCCGCTGCAGGTATTCCTGTAGCAAAGCATGGTAACCGCAGTGTATCCAGTAAATGTGGTGCTGCTGATTTAATCGAAGCATTAGGCGCTAAATTAGAGCTTAATGGTGAACAAAATGAGGCAGTCCTCAACAAAGCAAATATGTGCTTCATGTTTGCTCCTGTATACCACCAAGCTATGAAATATGCAGGCCCTGTACGTAAAGCGTTAGGCGTTCGTACTGTATTCAACATTCTTGGACCATTGGCGAACCCAGCAGGTGCTACTGTGGAGTTGATGGGCGTGTACGATAAATCTTTGGTAGAACCATTGGCTCGTGTATTGGCTAACCTTGGCGTTAAACGCGGTGCTGTGGTACACGGCTTCGATGGCCTTGATGAAATTACAGCTACCAACAAAACGTACATATGCGAAATTAATAATGGTACTTTCACAAGCTACGAATTCGATCCTAAGGAATATGGTTTCGAATATGCTAATAAAACTGAGCTCGAAGGTGGCGACGCTACTGTAAATGCTGAGATTACACGCCGCGTTCTCGGTGGTGAGCAAGGTGGTAAACGTACAGCTGTTCTTCTAAATGCTGGTATGGCGATTTACCTTGCAAAAGATGGTATTACATTAGCAGAGGGCATTGAAGAGGCGAAAAACATGATCGACTCTGGCAAGGCTCTTGCTACAATGGAACAGTTTGTGAAAGCAACCCAAGAGGTATAACCATTGATTTTAGATAAGATTGTAGAGGCTACCAAAGTTCGCGTAGCCCAAGAAAAAGAGGTGGAAACGCCTGAGGCTGTAAAAGCAGCGGCTTTGGCGTTACCATCGGATACAGGATTTCCTTTTGAAGCAGCCCTTCGTCAGCAAGACTTTAACTTCATTTGCGAAGTGAAGAAAGCCTCTCCATCTAAGGGGATCATTGCTGAGCACTTTCCCTATTTAGACATTGCTAAAGAATATGAGGTTGCTGGTGCAGCAGCCATCTCTGTACTGACGGAGCCAGACTTCTTTAAAGGTGATAAGAAATACTTACAAGAAATTGCAAGCACTGTTAAAATCCCTGTACTTCGTAAGGACTTTATCATCGATGAATACCAAATCTACCAAGCAAAGGTATGGGGCGCTAGTGCAATCCTATTAATCTGTGCATGCCTCGATGTACCAACATTGACCAAGTTCCGTGAGTTAGCGGACTCTCTTGGCTTATCCTCCTTGGTAGAGGCTCACGACGAAAAAGAAGTACAAATGGCTATCGATTGTGGAGCACGCATTATTGGTGTTAATAACCGTAATTTGAAAGACTTTACTGTAGATGTACAAAATAGTGTGCGCTTGCGCAATCTCGTTCAAGACGATGTGATTTTTGTATCTGAAAGCGGTCTAGAAACGCCAGAGGATATTCAAGTGTTGCGGGATAACAATATTGGAGTGGCCTTGATGGGGGAAACCTTCATGCGTTCTCCTAACAAGGTTGAAAAGTTGGCATATCTTTATGGCCCCACATACTACACGCCAAAGGTTAAGATGTGTGGCATCTCTAAAGTAGAAACAATTCCGGCTATTGTAGATGTAAAGCCAGACTACATGGGCCTTGTATTTGCACCGAGCAAACGACAAGTGACGGTAGACCAAGCTAAAACATTAGTGGAAGAACTTCATAAACAATACGCAAAAACATATGGTGCAGTTGAAGCGCCAATGAATGCTGAAACAGCACAAGATAGTAAGAAATTTGTCCTAGAAAATCCTAATTTTGGGAACATTAAAACGGTAGGCGTTTTTGTAAATGAAACAGTAGATAACCTTGTGGCAATCGCAAATGAGGTTAATCTTGACGCAGTGCAATTGCACGGCGATGAAGATGAAGCTTTCATCCAAGCTTTCAAAGAGAAAACAGATGTAGAGGTTTGGAAGGCTGTTCAAATCCGAAGCGCTGCAGATGCAGATGAGTGGATTGATAGCAGTGCGGATATGCTATTATTTGATGCGTATCACAAGGACGAGCGTGGTGGTACGGGCGAAGTATTCGACTGGTCTTGCTTAGACGAGTTTGAACGTCCATTTGTGCTTGCTGGTGGTATCGACAGTACTAACGTGGCACGTGCTATTCGCACAGTTCGCCCTTACGGCATAGATATTAGTAGCGGCATTGAAACAAATGGCGTGAAAGACGATGAGAAAATTAAAGCTTTCACCAACATTGTGAGAACAATAGCTCACTAAATCACAAAAAATACATAAATCTAAGATATAATAATATTTTAGACACATCCGATGGAATTCATCGATTGTTGAGATAGATGCCAATAGTAACGCTATACAGGCGTGCTAGCAGGAATGGTACATGGAAAGGTAAGTTATATGAGTGAACAAAGACATGGTTATTTTGGCTCCTTCGGTGGCCAATTTATGCCAGAAACATTGATGAATGCAGTCATCGAATTGGAAGAGGCATACAACAAGTACAAAGATGATCCTGATTTCGTGCGCGAACTTGAGGATTTACACAAAAAATATACAGGTCGTCCATCCCTTTTATACTATGCAGAACGCATGACAAAGGACCTTGGGGGCGCTAAAATCTACTTAAAACGTGAAGATTTGAACCATACTGGTTCTCACAAATTGAATAACGTAATCGGTCAAATGTTATTGGCAAAACGGATGGGTAAAACTCGCGTTATTGCTGAAACCGGTGCTGGTCAACACGGTGTAGCAACAGCTACTATCGCTGCGTTGATGGGCATGGAATGTGAAGTATACATGGGTGCTGAAGACTGTGAACGTCAAGCGCTTAACGTATACCGTATGGAGTTGTTAGGTACTAAGGTGCATCCTGTAACAAGTGGTACTAGCACGTTAAAAGATGCTGTTTCTGAAGCATTGCGCGAATGGACAAACCGCATGTCCGATACGCACTATGTATTGGGCTCTGTTATGGGTGCGCATCCATTCCCTATGATCGTTCGTGACTTCCAATCTATCATCAGCCGTGAAGCACGTGAGCAAATCCTTGAAGCAGAAGGAAAATTGCCAACAGCTGTTATGGCTTGTGTAGGCGGTGGTTCCAATGCGATGGGTATGTTCTATCACTTTATCCCTGATGAAGGCGTTCGCCTTATCGGTTGTGAAGCGGCAGGTCGCGGTATCGATACAGAAGAACATGCAGCGACAATTGCAAAAGGTTCTGTTGGTATCTTCCATGGCATGAAATCTTACTTCTGCCAAGACGAAGACGGCCAAATTGCTCCAGTATATTCTATCTCCGCAGGCCTTGATTACCCTGGTATCGGTCCTGAACATGCGTACTTGCACGATAGCGGTCGCGCTGAATATGTACCTGTAACGGATGATGAAGCAGTAGATGCTTTCGAATACTTGTCTCGTTTAGAAGGTATTATTCCAGCTATTGAAAGTGCTCATGCAGTGGCACATGCGCGTAAAATTGCGCCTACTATGAGCAAGGACGATATCATTATTATTTGTTTATCTGGTCGTGGCGACAAAGACGTAGCGGCTATGGCGAAATACAGAGGGGTGGATCTTCATGAGTAAAATTAAAGACGCTTTCACAAAGGGCAAGGCATTCATCCCATTCATCAGTGCTGGTGACCATGGTATTGAAAATACAGAACGTTATATTCGCGTCATGGTGAAAGCCGGCGCCGACATGGTAGAGATTGGTATTCCGTTCTCCGATCCAACAGCAGAAGGCCCAGTTATTCAAGAAGCGAGTACACGTGCACTTTCTACAGGTGTAAAAATTAATGATATCTTCGATATGGTGCGTCGTTTACGTACTGGCGAGGATGCAGTGACTATCCCACTCGTGTTCATGACCTACTTGAACCCAATCTATGTATTTGGTCGTGAAAAATTCTTTACCCTCTGTGAAGAGGTTGGCATCTCTGGTGTTATCGTGCCAGATATGCCGTTTGAAGAAAAAGGGGAACTTGCGAGCGTTGCCAATAAACACGGTGTTGAAGTGGTGTCCTTGATCGCTCCCACATCTGAAAACCGCATTGAAATGATCGCAAAAGACGCAGAAGGCTTTGTGTACTGCGTATCTTCCCTTGGTGTTACAGGCATGCGTAGCGAAATTAAAACGGATATTAAATCCATCGTTGAAACGATTCGCAAATATACAGATATTCCTGTAGCTGTTGGTTTTGGTATTTCTAAGCCAGAACAAGCGGAAGCAATGGCGCGCGTATCTGACGGTGCTATCGTAGGCTCTGCTATCGTTAAAATCGTGGCAGAACATGGCGAACATGCAGACCAAGCGTTGTTTGACTACGTACAATCTATGAAACAAGCTGTGCTAAAAGCTGACGCATAATAAGAGCTAACGCATAATAAATAGATAATACAATACATACTAAAAAGGACGTTATACATGTGTATAACGTCCTTTTTAGGTTAGTTAGTTTAGTTATGTGTTATATGACTGGATAACCAGTTATGAAAGGGGACTGATTAGCCGTTTGTAGATTCGGAACGTTGATGTTGTTCACTGCGTTTTGCAGTTGCATTTTTGTCATGTTTTTCACGTTCAGAAATTTTGTGTTTTCTATGTTTCTTTTGATCTGGTTTGAACCATGGATGAGCACTGCTGTCTACTGTACCATCATCGTTTTTTTCCATGCGATGGTTTTCACCAATTTGGAAGTGGTAATCTTTAGCTTGCGCCACATTAGCACCAATGCCTACTGTTAAGAATGCTGCCAAGCTAGCCATAGCTACTACTTTAGTCAATTTAGCGTTCATAATTATTATCTCCTATACAAAGTTAATTGCACGAATTTTAGTTGTAAAAAATATATTATTAGTATAGGCAAAATCAATGAAGAAAAAATGAAGTGAGAACCTTGGTAAAGCATAGTATAATAGGATTATCTAAGTTTGTATCATATCTAAATATAGTAGGAGATTTATGAAGCAGAGAGTATATGAAATCCTCTATCGCGAGCTAGTAGAAAACTATGCAAATGGTAAAGGACGAACAACGACAGCCGATTTTTGGCTTACCATAAGTGCTATGACCTTTGTATACGGTCTAGTTACATTCATAACAGGTCTTGCTACCTTCATTCCTTATGGATTTCTATATGCTATATCCTTAGGGGGCGGCGTATTGACTGCATTGACGGTAGTATTAACATTGCCGACTATTATGCTAGTAGCAAGACGGTTGCGTGATTCCAACAATGATCCAACATTGATGATCCTTGTCTTCGTTCCTATTTTAGGATGGTTGGTTTTGCTGTACCTATTATGTAAGCGGTCGGCTCCAACGCAAGAAGTAAACGTAACTAATGAACAAATATCTGCAGAACCAAGTATAAAGGAAAAGAAATCAATTTCGGGTGTATTCATCGTGGCTATCCTTGTTTTAGGTTGGATTACTAGCAGTGTAGGGACATCTATGATGGGGCATAATTATATGGTAGAAGAAACTGCCTTTGGGAACTTGGGGCAGGGGGCTTTCACCAAAAAAGCAAACCGTTTACTACGTAGTGATTCTGCTACAACAGAAGGTTATCTAGTTGTGAAAGAGTATTACCAAGCACTTGCGAATGGCGATTATCATAGTGCGTATCGAGAATTGAGTAGTCGTGAAATGGAACGATATGGCACCTTTGATCTTTGGCAACAGGCTAAGGCGAAGGAACAACGTTCTGCTGTAGAATCTATACAATTAGACTATGTGTCTCAAGATATTGATGATGATGTAATTGTGGATTATATCGGATATAGAGTGGACTTTGTAGATAAAAGACCATCTATGTTAGTACGTTTATATAGTGTGGGTAACGGTTGGAAAATCGTTGGTTTTGAAGAGTTTGAGGAGGACTAGTATGGCGTCTGTAAATGTATATGATTTAAACTATACCGATGCCTTCGTGCTAGGCATCAAAAACTACGCCAATTTTAAAGGTCGTGCGAGCCGTAGTGAATACTGGCGATTCATGGCTGGCATGATGATGGTTCAAGGAACACTAGGGGTTGTAGCCATTCTTTGTAAAGGTATTGGCCTTTATAACTTCGAGTCTATTATTGATACGATTACGTTGTTAGTCACTTTATTTTTCGTGATTCCCAATATCGCCATCACAACGCGACGTATGCATGATATTGGCCGTAGCGGCTGGACTCAACTGATCTCCTTTATTCCCATTATAGGCTTCTTTATATTCTTGAACTATGAATTGAAACGAGGCGATGAAGGAGAGAATAGTTACGGTGAAAGAACTGCTTATATACCTATTACTAGGAATATAAGTGAATCTACAGGGCTTGAAGCAACTCCATCTCGAAAACAAGACTGGGTTATGGGCATTACCATCTTTGTTCTTCAATCCATCGTCTTTGGTGATACTATCGGTGATATATTATGGTATGGCATTAATGCCAATGGCTACATATAGTATTAACCTACATCAAATAGCATACTTATTATTTTATTTTATAAAAGTTTAACAACTCCTTTATAGACAATATAACACTTTGTAGTAAAATGAAATCAAGATGAATTTAAAAATATAGATATGGTTATGTTACAACCTATCTAAGTTACTATATGTGTTAAGAACAACAGGACTTTATGAGCTTCACTGTTTCCTGCTGTGAATGGAAGGAGTTTAGTATGAGACCTTGTCCCTATTGTGGACACGAGGTGTTAAAAAGTGAACGATACTGTCCAAACTGTGGACGTATTCGTAAAGCACCCATTTCGTTAGATAAATATAGTCTAGGCATGATTGAGAACTTTAAACAATGTTTTGTTTATAAATACGCTGACTTTGAAGGCCGTGCTAGCCGTAGCGAATATTGGAATTTCTTTTTGGTGTATCAATTGCTATTTGTAGCGATTCTATTCACCTGTGCATTCTTGAGCTATATCAGTCCGCTCTCTAGTGTGGTTGGCGTTGGCTTCGGGCTAGTCATTCTTGTACTTATGTCCGTCGTTATGGTCATCCCTAGCGTGGCTGTAGCAGTACGACGCTTGCACGATCAAGGCCGTTCTGGTGGACTTGTCTTTGTGGGCCTCGTTCCTGTTATTGGTACAATTATATTGTTAGTGTTAATGGCTCTTCCTGGTGAAAGCCATACAAACCGTTTTGGATTACCAACAGGGCACGTTATTCTTACAAAACAAATGGCTCATGAAATTGGTTTGATTGATGCTACACCTACCACTGGCCTTACAGCAGGATTACTATGTGCAATCTTTGTGCTGTGGTTCTTGGTGGATCGATTACTAACGACAAGTGTGATGTAAAAATGACAACTCTCCTTATAGCTTCACTATAGGGAGAGTTTCTTTTTTAGTTAATTTAGATGTCTATTTATTGTCGCATATTGTTTTGGTGCTACTATTTTAATACAATAGTTTTACTAGAGGTTAAACGTATATAGGAGAGCGTGTATGAATGGTATAAATTGGTGGCGTCGCTTAGGGATAGTCTGCTGCGTGATGGTAACATTAGGTTGTATTAGTGGTTGTCAGTGGAATTTAGATAATCTAAAGCAATATAGTCAAGATTCATCAGCAAGAGACAGTAAAAAGGATGAAACGAAGAGGGTGTTTCGCTTCTATTTGGCTGCTACAAATGAGTTTAACTACAATGAGGTTAAATACGGTAGCCAATATGATCTAATCTGGCAACAGGCAAGTTCAAATGAACCACTAACGGATTTTAAGGTACAGGATTATGAGCGTCTTGAACAGGAACTAGTAGCTGCTAAAGAGGCAGGTCGTTCATACGAGGATCTTGAAAGCACAACAGATGCTCTATTGCCTATCTTGCATGACATCGTAAGCGATGTAAAGGCTTTAGATTCGTATTATAAAGCAAAGCAGTATGAAAAAGATAATTATGCATTTAGTCAAGCTACACTAGCTAAGCTTTCAGCGTTATTAGAAGTATTTGAACCAAAATATGAAGCGTTAAATGAGGCAGTTGCGGCTGCTCATAAAAAAGAACGTAATAAAGATATTGAGTTGATGCGCTCGAATGGTCAAGTGAATGGTGCTCATATGATAGAGATGATGGGGTACTATAGTGATATTGTTAGCCATATAATTGAGCGAGGGCCTAATAGTGATGTGCAATGGGTGAAAGCTCAAAAGGACGCAGCCAATGCAATTGTACCTAAGTTTACGTCTGTGGAGGTACAAAATCGGATTGAACAAGCTAAGAATCTTGATGCGGCTATTGATGCATTTGTAGCAGAACAAAGTGCTGAGACACATCATGAGGTAATTTCACAATATAATGAGCTAGCTCGGACACCGATGAATTTTAAATTACTAGATAAAGTACAAGATGCTTATATACCTGAAGGTATATAGTTTACTTGTTGACAATTTCCCCGTTTGAGTCCTATAATTATCTATTATATGAATATTGCGTTGAAAAAGACGGCATATCTCAGACGGATTTAGTAGAGACCAAACTCATGGGCTGAAAGGTTTGGAAATCTAGAGATTTGCGGATCACTTTGGAGCAAGCAGGAACCCTGCCGGTGAACACCGTTATATGTCTAAGTGGCTTTCACAAAATGAAGCCTAGTTATTTCGTATGCTCGGAATATTCTAGCTTTCACAGAAGGTCAGTAGGGTGGTACCACGGATATTACGTCCGTCCCTTCGGGGACGGGCGATTTTTTTATGTAAAAGGAGCACATCATGGATTACGGTAAGACGTTACATTTGCCTGAAACAGAATTCCCAATGCGCGGCAATTTGCCTAAGCGCGAACCAGAAATCTTAAAATTCTGGGAAGACAACAAAATTTATCAAAAACGTTTGGAATTGCGTAAAGACGCAAAACCATTCATCTTGCATGATGGCCCTCCATACGCAAATGGTAAATTGCACATCGGTCATGCCCTCAACAAAACGTTGAAGGACATCATCATGAAATACAAAACAATGACTGGCCATTATACTCGCTACATCCCTGGTTGGGATACGCACGGTTTGCCAATCGAGCATGCAGTTATTAAAAATACTGGTCTTAACCGTCATGAAATGGCGCCTCTTGATTTGCGCAATAAATGTAAGGAATATGCATTAGAATGCGTAGAAAACCAAAAACAAGACTTCATTCGCTTTGGTGTATTAGGCGAATGGGAACGCCCTTATTTGACATTGCGCCCTGAGTTTGAAGTTAAACAACTTGGTATCTTTGGCGAAATGGCGAAACGCGGCCACATCTATAAAGGCCTTAAAACTGTATACTGGTGTACACACTGCGAAACTGCATTGGCAGAAGCAGAAATCGAATACGCTGAGAAAAAATCCTTCTCTATTTACGTAAAATTCCCTTACGTATCTGAGAAAAAGGTAACATTGCCAGCTGGCGTAGATCCAAAACAAGCATATGCTGTTATTTGGACAACTACTCCTTGGACAATGCCTGCCAACGTAGCAATCTCTGTTAACCCAGAGCTTGAATATGGTTGGGTAAAAGTAGGAGACGAATACTACTTGATGGCTACTGAACTCGTTGATGCGGCTATGAAAGATATCGGTATCGAAGACTACGAAATCGTAAATCGCTTCTCTGGTGCAGATTTAGAATTGGCTGAATTCAAACATCCATTTGTTGAACGTAATGCTACAGTATTGTGTGGTGACCATGTAACACTCGAAGCAGGTACTGGTTGCGTACATACAGCTCCTGCACACGGTGAAGATGACTTTAACATCGTTATGCGTTATAACAAGGAAGGCAAAACTGAACTTCCTATCGTATCTCTTGTTAATGAAACTGGTAACTACACTAAACAAGTGGATGACAACCGTTATGGTGATACTGAATTCCCATTGGCTGGTGTAGAAATCCACGATGCAGAGGTGCCTGTAATCAAAATCTTGGCACACAACAATGCATTACTTCATAAATCTAGCTTGCGTCACCAATATGCTCACTGCTGGCGTTGTAAAAATCCTGTCATCTACCGTGCTACAGAACAATGGTTCTCCTCTGTAGATGGGTACCGTCAACAAGCACTTGATGCAATCGATAATCAAGTACAATGGATTCCTAAATGGGGCCATGATCGTATCTTCAACATGGTTCGCGACCGTGGTGACTGGGTAATTTCCCGTCAACGTATTTGGGGCGTGCCAATTCCTATTTACTATTGTGAAAGCTGTGGCGAGCACATCATCAACGATGATACTATCAAAGCATTACAAGAAAAAGTAGCTGTAGAAGGCTCCGATGCTTGGTGGGCTCACAGTGCAAAAGAATTGTTACCTGAAGGTTTTAAATGTTCTCATTGCGGTCATGATGAGTTCAAAAAAGAAACAGATATCATGGACGTATGGTTTGACTCTGGTTCCTCTTGGTCTGGCGTTCTTGAAGTTAACGGCTTAGATGTTCCATGTGCTATGTACCTTGAAGGTTCTGACCAACATCGCGGTTGGTTCAACTCTTCCTTGTTAACAGCAGTAGCAACAACAGGTAAAGCACCATACAACTCCGTATTGACTCACGGCTTCGTTGTGGACGGCGAAGGTCGCAAAATGTCTAAATCTGTAGGTAATACAGTAGCTCCTAGCGATATCATCGACGTATACGGTGCTGACGTTATGCGTTTGTGGGTATCCTCCGCAGATTACCAAGCAGACGTACGTTTGTCTAAAGACATTGTAAAACAATTATCCGAAGTATACCGTAAGATCCGTAATACATTCCGCTTCTTGCTTGGTAACTTGGATGATTTCAATCCAAACACTGACAAAGTGGCTTACGCAGATATGTCCGAATTCGATAAATGGGCATTGTTGCGCTTAGAAGAAGTACGTCAAAAGGTTACTGAAGCATACGAAAACTATGAATTCCACATGTTGTACCATGCAATTCATAACTTCTGCACAGTAGACTTGAGCTCCATCTACCT
>OKVM01000680.1_pt1 | contig 13516 bp, 9 predicted proteins | sample 1606841 | NCBI WGS metagenome assembly OKVM01 (sample SAMN03281010, study PRJEB24777) | human gut metagenome | isolation source: fecal sample PR157 from 1 month old male Malay infant, caesarean delivered... | reverse complement strand
TATGGTCCGTTGGTCAAGGGGTTAAGACACCGCCTTTTCACGGCGGTAACACGGGTTCGAATCCCGTACGGACTATAAGTACCAGCTAGAGAAAGCTGGTTTTTTTGTGTCCTTTTTGATAAAATAGAGGGGTTGACTGGCCTAGGTCAGACATTTTATACCACTTTAAAATCATAAATAACGAGACCTCGACCCGAAAAAAACTTTGTTTTGTGATGGCTGTCAGATGATGATAAGCCCTTGGTCGAGTCGTAGTTTTATTTGAAGAAGTAAACAGATAATAAGGAAATGCAATGACATACTATAACGTTGGAAAGATTGTAAATACACAGGGCTTGCAGGGTGAACTTCGTGTTTTATCTGTAACAGATTTTGCGGATGAGCGTTTTAAGAAGAAGAGTGTCCTAGCCCTTTTTGATGACAAAGATAATTACATCATGGATGTCGAGATTGCGAGTCACCGTAAGCATAAGAACTTTGATATCGTTAAGTTTAAAGGACTTTACCATATCAATGATGTAGAGAAGTATAAGGGCTGTAGTCTTAAGATTGCTGAGGAAAATCTAACAGACCTTGATGACGGGGAATTTTACTATCATGAGATCATTGGCCTTGATGTTTATGAAGGCGACACTTTGATCGGTCAGGTCAAAGAGATTCTCCAACCGGGAGCTAATGATGTTTGGGTAGTGAAACGTAAAGGCAAGAAAGACTTGCTCTTGCCATATATCCCACCTGTAGTTCTTGATGTTGATGTTGCAGCTGGTCGTATTGAGGTTGAGCTCATGGAAGGATTGGACGATGAAGATTGATATCTTGACCCTATTTCCAGATATGTTTGCTCCCTTAGAGCATTCCATTGTTGGTAAGGCAAAGGATAAGGGGCTTCTAGAAATCAACTATCACAATTTCCGTGAAAATGCGGAGAAGGCTCGTCATGTAGATGACGAACCTTACGGTGGTGGACAAGGCATGTTGCTTCGTGCCCAGCCAATTTTTGATACCTTTGACAAGCTAAATGTCACTAAGCCTCGCGTTATTCTCCTAGATCCTGCGGGGCGTACCTTTGATCAGGCCTATGCAGAAGAATTGGCGCAAGAAGAGGAATTGGTCTTTATCTGTGGCCATTATGAGGGCTATGATGAGCGCATCAAAACTTTGGTGACAGACGAGATTTCCTTGGGAGACTTTGTCCTAACTGGGGGAGAGTTAGCTGCTATGACTATTGTAGATGCTACCGTCCGTTTGATTCCTGAGGTTTTAGGTAAGGAAGCTAGTCATAAGGATGATAGTTTCTCATCAGGGCTTTTGGAGTTTCCACAATACACTCGCCCAGCTGAATTTCGTGGCATGAAGGTGCCAGATGTGCTCTTGTCAGGTCACCATGTCAATATTCGACGTTGGCGTATGGAGCAGAGTTTGCGTAAGACCTGGGAGCGTCGACCAGATCTTTTGGAAAACTATGATTTTACGGATGAAGAACGTCAGATTTTAGAAGAGATAAAAGCAGAAGGAAAATAAAATGTCAGAAGAAAAGATTTATGATATTACCATTATTGGTGGTGGACCAGTAGGACTTTGGGCTGCCTTTTATGCCGGTCTACGTGGCATGACTGTTAATATTATTGAGAGTCTGTCAGAACTTGGTGGACAGCCTGCCATCCTCTACCCTGAGAAGAAAATCTATGATATTCCAGCCTTTCCTCAAACAACAGGTGCGGAATTGACAGAAAACCTCTTGACTCAGCTTAAGCGTTTTGAAGATCGTGTCAGCATTCATTTGAAAGAGGAAGTTCAAACCTTTGAAAAGACCGATGGTATCTTCACAATTACTACTAGTAAGGGCCAACACTTGTCTAAGGCTATCGTCATTGCCTGTGGAAATGGTGCCTTCGCTCCACGTCCTTTAGGTGTGGACAATGAAGAAGATTATGCGGATAATAACTTGTTCTATAATGTGCATAGCTTGGACCAATTTGCTGGCAAGAAGGTTGTGATTGCTGGTGGTGGGGATTCAGCTGTTGACTGGGCCAATCACTTGGATGGCATTGCTGAGAGCGTGACTTTGATTCACCGACGTGATGCCTTTCGTGCCCATGAGCATAGTGTAGAGCTTCTTCATCAATCATCAGTTAATGTGATGACACCTTACGTACCCCTTGAAATCAAGGGTGAAAATGGTTTTGCCCAAAGTTTGACCATTCAAAAAGTGAAGTCAGACGAGGTTGTGGAATTGCAGTTTGATGCCCTTATTGTTAGCTTTGGCTTCTCAACCAACAATAAAAACCTTCGTAACTGGAATGTTGACTTCAAACGCTCTAGCGTTACGGTCAATGCTCAGTTTGAAACTTCACAAGAAGGTGTTTATGCTATTGGTGATGCAGCAGAATATGAAGGTAAGATTGACTTGATTGCTGTGGGAATGGGTGAAGCCCCTATCGCTATCAACCAAGCCATCCAATATATTGATCCAGATGGTAAGAATCGTCCGGTTCACTCAACATCGTTAATTGAAGAATAATGTCAAAAGAAGACTTTGTCTTCAAACTAAGGAGAGACTTGTCTCTCTTTTTTCATGTCTAAAAACGTGGTATAATACACCTATGGCTACAACGAAAAAAACGAAAAAAGGGGCGTCTTCTAAGAACGGTAAGAAGCGTCTTACAAAAGTAGAATTAGACAGACAGAAGGCGATTAAGCGAATGCTATGGACCTTCTTTTTTGCCTTTGTCTTAATTTTCCCAGTCTTTCGATTGGGTTTCTTTGGGGTTACCCTCTATAATATCTTTCGAGTATTTGTGGGGAGTATGGCTTACCCCTTAATTTTTGCTATCTATGTTTATCTCTTTGGCTTTAAATGGTTACGTAAACACAGTAACTATGTCACAGGATTTTGGATGGTCTTCGCAGGGCTCTTGTTGGAGTTTCACGCCTATCTCTTTAGTCTAGATCGTATGAGCGGTCTGGATATTTTCCCTGGTACCAAGGACTTGCTTTTTGGGGAACTTGTGAGTGTGCAAGTCGCTCGTTTTGCGGGTGGTGGTATGTTGGGGGCTCTTCTGTACCAACCGATCTCCTTCCTCTTTTCAAATATCGGTAGCTTCATGATTGGGGTATTGATTATTCTCTTGGGTGCTTTCATTCTTAGCCCTTGGGATGTCTTGGATATCATGGAGTATGCTAAGGAAGCTTGGCAAAAAGGGGCTGAGAAGCGTTTGGAACGGACGGCTCAGCGTCAGGAGAAGAAGGCAGAACGTCAGGCTCAGAAAGAACGTGAAGCAAAAGAACGTGCCGAAGCCGAGCGTCTGGCTGATTTAACTGTTGACGAGGAGACGGGAGAAATCTTAGATGATGCCGCAGAGGCCTTGCCACAAGAAGCTGAGATTTTTGCACCTGAACCTGAAATCAGTGATTATGCCTCTGAGGACTACTATGATAATCTGCCTCCAGAGGATTATGAGGATTTTCAAGAAGATTATGTACCTTATCCAGAGGATCTGCCAAGCGAGGAGTTTCCCCCATCTATGGTGGTTGAGGGAGATGATGCACCAGTCGAGGTCGATTTCACGCCTAAGGAACTCCTGCAGTATAAATTACCTCATATAGATCTCTTTGCACCTGATAAGCCTAAGAGTCAATCTAAAGAGAAGAACATCGTTCGAAAGAATATTCGAATCTTAGAAGATACCTTCAAGAGTTTCAATATTGACGTCAAGGTTGAGCGAGCCGAAATTGGCCCGTCAGTGACCAAGTATGAGGTCAAGCCTGCTGTTGGGGTCCGTGTCAATCGCATTTCAAATCTAGCTGATGACTTGGCTCTGGCTCTAGCTGCGAAAGATGTCCGTATCGAGGCCCCTATTCCTGGAAAATCTTTGGTTGGTATCGAAGTACCTAATTCAGAGATTGCAACGGTTTCTTTCCGTGAACTTTGGGAACAGTCCAAGACGGATCCTAATAAGCTCTTGGAAGTTCCTCTTGGTAAGGCGGTTGATGGTTCGGCTCGTAGCTTTGATTTGGGTCGGATGCCTCACTTGCTGGTGGCCGGATCAACAGGTTCTGGTAAATCGGTTGCGGTTAACGGTATCATCTCTAGTATTCTTATGAAGGCTCGTCCTGACCAGGTGAAGTTCCTCATGGTCGATCCGAAGATGGTTGAACTTTCGGTTTACAATGATATTCCTCATCTCCTTATTCCTGTAGTGACCAACCCACGTAAGGCCGCCAAGGCTCTTCAAAAAGTGGTAGATGAGATGGAAAATCGTTACGAACTCTTTAGTAAGTTTGGCGTGCGTAACATAGCTGGCTATAATGCCAAGGTGGAAGACTGGAATGCTCAGTCGCAAGAAAAACAGATTCCCTTGCCTTTAATTGTGGTTATCGTTGATGAGTTGGCTGACTTGATGATGGTAGCTAGTAAGGAAGTGGAAGATGCTATTATTCGTTTGGGACAAAAAGCGCGTGCTGCGGGAATTCACATGATTCTCGCCACTCAACGTCCGTCGGTTGATGTGATCTCCGGTTTGATTAAGGCCAATGTGCCATCTCGTGTGGCCTTTGCGGTGTCTTCGGGAACAGATAGTCGTACCATTTTAGATGAAAATGGGGCAGAAAAGCTACTCGGACGTGGGGATATGCTTTTCAAACCGATTGATGAAAACCACCCTGTTCGTCTGCAAGGTTCCTTCATCTCTGACGATGACGTAGAACGTATTGTGACCTTTATCAAGGATCAGGCTTCAGCTGACTATGATGAGAGCTTTGATCCTGGCGAAGTTTCTGAAAATGATTTTGGTGGAGGTTCCTCTGCTAATGGTGGTAGCTCAGAAGGTGACCCACTCTTTGAAGAAGCCAAGGCTTTGGTCCTTGAAACACAAAAAGCCAGTGCTTCCATGATTCAACGTCGTCTGTCAGTTGGTTTCAACCGTGCCACTCGTTTGATGGAAGAATTGGAAGAAGCAGGTGTTATTGGACCGGCTGAAGGTACCAAACCACGTAAGGTTTTGATGACTCAAGAATAATGAACTGGAAAGAGTATCAAGCCTAGTTTTTAAAGGAATTAAAATCGACAAAAGAAATGAGAAAAATGAGTGTTTTGCCATTTATTTTCTCATTCTTTTTTTATGTTCAAAATAGACCAAAAAATTGCAAAATATTCCATAAGAACGCTTACAAAACGAACATTTTCTGCTATAATAGGAGAAAAAGTGAGTAATAAAAACTAAGGAGTAAAAAATGGACAATTTATTAACCGTTCATTTTCATAGTATGCATGGCGACTATTCCAGATACAGTATGTGGAAGTGGCTAGATGGTTATTGGGGCGAAGAGGCCCATTTTTCACGTGAAGATGATTTTGGCCTTGTTGGTCAGGTTACTTCTCCCTCTAATCGTTTTATTGATTCTGTCAATCTTTTGGTAAAAACGGAAGACTGGTCGAGGCAAACACATGATTATCGCGTTCGACGTTTCCTAGGGGATGCTCCAAATGCTATTTGGATAGTTGAAGGTGATCCAACGGTTTATTATTCTAAACAGGCAGCCTTGACTAGCCATAGTTTCGAAGGTCGCGACCAGCATGCCTTTGATATGGCTCTTCGTAGACAGGAATTTGATCAGAAGTGGGGCTTTCAAGGATGGTTAGGTCATAAGTATGAAAAAGGGGCTACAGAGTTTCGCCTTTGGTCACCTCTAGCCCGTCGTGTGCAGCTCCTGCTTTTTAAAAAGGGCAGTAAAAATCCTAAGATCATTAAGATGAGCCGAGGAACCAGTGTCAATAAGGACCGTCATGAGATGAATACTCACGGTGTTTGGAGTGCCACTGTCAAAAAGGATTTGGATGGGGTAGCCTACCAGTTTCGTGTGTATCATGAGGAAAGTTTTTATCAGGATACGAGAGACCCCTACAGTATTGCCCTTAGCTTAGATAATAAAAAAAGTTTGGTGGTCAATCCACAGCGACTTGTCCCAAGAGGATTTGAAAAGGTTACCAAACAAAAAGCGAGCTGGCGTAAGGCAAATGCTTGCTCATCCGTTATCTGTGAAATGCACATCCGTGATTTCTCGATTTCAGAGACATCTGGTGTTAAGAAGTCCTATAGAGGAACCTATCTAGGTGCTTGTCAAAAAGGGACTAAAAATGACCATGGAGATGTGACTGGTTTTGATTATCTCAAACGCATGGGCTACAACTATGTCCAACTGCAACCAGTCTTTGATCACCATAAAACCTATGATAAAGATGGTAAGTTGCTCTACAACTGGGGCTATGATCCTGAGAATTATAATGTTCCAGACCGTCAGTTTGCTGCTGATCAAAAGAATCCCGTGGCACCAATTTTAGAGCTTAAGAAAATGATTCAGACCTACCATGAGGCAGGAATTGGGGTCATCATGGATGTGGTTTATAACCATACTTACTCATCTTACAGCTCTCCTTTCCAACTATCTGTGCCGGCTTATTACTACCGTATGCATGACAATGGGTCTTTCCAAGATGGATCAGGCTGTGGAAATGAGACAGCCAGTGAAAAGGAAATGTACCGTAAGTATATGATTGATTCCTTAACCTATTGGGCAGAAGAATTTGGAGTGGATGGTTTTCGTTTTGACCTTATGGGCTTACATGATGTTGCTACGATGAATGCCATTCGTTCGGCCATGGATGATATTGATCCTAGGATCCTTCTTTATGGTGAAGGATGGGATATGGGAATTGGACTTCCTGTAGACCAAAAGGGCAAGAAGGATAATGCAGCCTTGATGCCTAGAATTGGATTTTTCAATGACAATGCGCGTGACGCGGTCAAGGGGGCAGAGGTCTATGGGTACATCAATAACGGCTATGTGTCTGGAGCCCCATTGGAAGACCAGATTGCCAAGAGTCTGCTTGGTAGCCGTGGTTTTGTAAACTACCTCATGCCAGGTCAGGTCCTCAACTATATCGAAGCACACGACAACTACAATTTGAATGACCTTATGCATCATTTGCATCCACATGATTCGCCAGAAGATATTGAAAAACGTATTTACTTGGCAAATGCTCTTAATCTAAGTATGCAAGGGATGTGTTTCATGCAGTTGGGACAAGAATTCCAGCGTAGTAAGATGGTTGCAACAGGTGAAGATGGAAATTACACGGAAGCGGATGTTAAGCGTGCCATGAATAGCTACAATGCCCCTGATGCTGTTAATCAGGTGGATTGGAATCAAGTGACTCTTAAGAAAGACTTGGTTGCTAAAGTTGCCAAATTAATTGAGCGTAAGCAAACCGTACAAGAATTTTCATATCGTTCATATGCAGATATTTACGATAATCTCTATGTCGCAAAAGCTGAGTACGATTCAGGTATTGTTGAATTACATATTTCTGGAAAATTACGTAAGACTTTTGTGTTCGATAATATGAAAAAAGATTTGGAGATTTACTGACAAGAATGTCAAAAAATGTTATAATATAGCAAACGCTTACATAAGTGGTTTTGTACGCTTGTAAGCCCTACCGTAATAGAGGGTTTTCTAGTGTATTTACATATATTTCAATGTTTTAATTTCTTGATAGTTAGATCTATCAAGGCTAATTTAAGGAAGGAGTGATGGTATGAATCTCGATGAAGCCATGTACACGTTTGGAACAGGTGAGAACTTCCACCTTCAGAATTATCTGGGTGTGCATGAATTAGAGGGAGAAGAAGGATTTATCTTCCGTGTGTGGGCCCCTCATGCTGAGCAGATTCAGGTAATTGGAGATTTCACAGGTTGGTTTGATGAACCTCTGGATATGACCAAAAACCATATCGGTGTTTGGGAGGCAACTTCAGACCTCCCAGAGGAAGGACAACTTTATAAGTTCTTGGTGAAACGTAAGGGAGGTCAAGTCGTCGAAAAGATGGATCCTTTTGCGACTTACTTAGAGCCTCGTCCTGGAACAGGAGCTGTGATTCGTAAGAAGAAAACTAAGAAGTGGAAGGATGGCCTTTGGATGGGTCGTCGTAAACGCTTTGGTTTCCAAAAACGTCCGGTTAATATCTATGAAGCTCATGCATCATCTTGGAAACTAAAAGAAGATGGTCAGCCTTATACCTTCAAGGAATTGAAGGAAGAGTTGATTCCATATTTGGTTAAGATGAACTATACCCACGTGGAATTCATGCCACTCATGGCTCACCCTCTTGGGATGAGTTGGGGTTACCAGCTTATGGGTTACTTTGCTTTTGAGCATACCTATGGCACACCAGAAGAATTTCAAGATTTCGTAGAAGCATGTCACCAGAATAATATCGGTGTCTTGGTAGACTGGGTCCCAGGTCACTTTACACAGAATGACGATGCCTTGGCCTACTTCGATGGTACACCAACTTTCGAATATCAGGATCACGATCGAGCTCATAACTATCGTTGGGGCGCACTTAACTTTGACTTAGGAAAAAATCAAGTTCAGTCATTCCTTATCTCAAGTGCTCTTTACTGGATTGAAAATTATCATATCGATGGTATCCGAGTGGATGCAGTATCTAACATGCTCTATTTGGACTATGATGAAGGTCCATGGATGCCTAACAAGGACGGTGGAAATCGTAACTTGGAAGGCTACGGCTTCCTTCAAAAACTCAATCGTGAAATTAAAAAACGCTATCCAGATGTTATGATGGTTGCGGAAGAATCAACTGCAGCAACGCCAATCACCCAACCGATTGAAGAAGGTGGTCTAGGTTTCGACTTCAAATGGAATATGGGTTGGATGAACGATATCCTCAAATTCTACGCAGAAGATCCAGTTTACCGTCAGTATGACTTCAATCTGATGACCTTCAGTTTCATGTATTGCTTCAATGAAAACTATGTTCTACCTTTCTCACATGATGAAGTGGTTCATGGTAAGAAGAGCATGATGCATAAGATGTGGGGTGACCGCTATAATCAGTTTGCTGGTCTTCGTAACCTCTATGCTTACCAACTCTGTCACCCAGGTAAGAAATTGCTCTTTATGGGTTCTGAGTTTGGTCAATTCTTGGAGTGGAAATATGATTACCAACTGGAATGGGGAAATCTTGAAGATGAGATGAACCAGAAGATGCAGGCCTTCACTAGCCATATGAATGGTTTCTACAAGGACCATAAATCTCTCTGGCAAATTGATGATTCTTACGATGGTATTGAAATTATCGACGCGGATAACCGTGCTGAAAGTGTGCTTTCCTTCATTCGTAAGGATGACAAAGGCGATAAGGGTGACTTTCTCGTCTGTGTTTTCAACCTAGCTCCAGTGGAACGTCAAGACTTCACTATTGGACTGCCAGTCGCTGGTATTTATCAAGAAGTGCTTAATACTGAGATGGAAGAATTCGGTGGTGTCTGGAAAGAAGGAAATCCTGAAACTCGTACCCAAAAGGCGAAGTGGAAGGACTATGAAAATACCCTTAGCTTCACCCTACCTGCTCTAGGAGCAAGTATCTGGCGTGTGAAACGTCGCCTGAAATAAAGGGTAGACTTAAACGTGTACACGATTTGTTTTTCAGAGGTGATAGCAAGGAAGTCACGGTTGAAAGAAGCTGTTTGATGCCCAAACTATTGCCAGAATGAGAAACTTACTTTAATTGTCATAATCAGTTTCGACTGATTGTCTCGTCATCCTTTTTAGGATGCAACTAAAAATCATGAGGGGGACTATTCATGAAAAATGAAATGTTGGCTTTGATCCTTGCTGGTGGGCAAGGAACTCGTCTTGGAAAATTGACCCAAAGTATTGCCAAACCAGCTGTTCAGTTTGGTGGACGCTACCGTATCATTGACTTTGGTTTGTCAAACTGTGCCAATTCAGGGATTAACAATGTTGGTGTCATTACACAGTATCAACCACTTGCTTTGAACAACCATATCGGAAATGGTTCAAGTTGGGGCTTGGATGGTGTTAACTCTGGTGTATCAATTCTTCAACCTTACTCAGCTAGTGAAGGTAATCGTTGGTTTGAAGGTACCAGCCACGCTATTTACCAAAACATTGACTATATCGACAGCATCAATCCTGAATATGTTTTGATTTTATCTGGTGACCATATTTACAAGATGGACTATGACGATATGCTCCAATCTCACAAGGACAACAACGCAAGCCTTACTGTCGCCGTTCTTGATGTGCCACTTAAGGAAGCTAGCCGTTTCGGTATCATGAACACAGACGCTAATAACCGTATCGTCGAATTCGAAGAAAAACCTGAAAATCCTAAATCAACGAAGGCATCAATGGGTATTTACATCTTTGACTGGAAACGTCTTCGCAATATGTTGGTTTCAGCTGAAAAGAGTGCAGTTGATATGTCTGACTTTGGTAAGAACGTTATTCCTGCTTATCTTGAAACAGGTGAAAGCGTCTATGCTTATGAATTTGAAGGCTACTGGAAGGACGTAGGTACTATCGAATCCCTTTGGGAAGCAAATATGGAGTATATTTCTCCAGAAAATGCTTTGGATAGCCGTAACCGTCAATGGAAAATTTATTCACGTAACATGATTGCTCCACCAAACTTCTTTGGTGAACATGCTGAAATTGAAGACTCACTCGTTGTTGATGGCTGTTTGGTTGATGGAACTGTTAAACATTCAGTGCTTTCAACAAGTGCCCAAATCCGTGAAGGTGCGGTCGTTGAAGATTCAGTGATTATGAGTGGTGCCGTTATCGGTAAAGGTGCAAAAATTAAACGTGCGATTATCGGTGAAGGGGCACACATTTCTGATGGCGTGGAAATTGACGGTACAGAAGAAGTGCAAGTCGTAGGATACAATGAAGTAGTGGGGGTACCAAAAGATGAAGATTGATAAATATTCTGCAATTCTAGGAAATACCGTAGGATTCCATGACATGGATGGTTTGACTGAGCACCGTCCTATTGCCAGCCTACCATTTGGTGGAAAATATCGCCTCATCGACTTCCCATTGTCTAACTTGGCTAACGCTGGTATCCGTAGCGTCTTTGGTATCTTCCAAAATGAAAACATCAGTTCTGTTTTCGACCACATTCGTTCAGGTCGTGAGTGGGGCTTGTCAACACTCCTCAGCCACTACTACCTTGGTATTTATAACACTCCAGTTGAAAGTTCAACGGTTGATGAAGAATACTATCGTCAAATTTTGACTTACCTTAAACGTTCAGGGTCAGACCAAACGGTAGCGCTTAACAGTGATGTTTTGGTCAATATTGATCTTAACCAAGTTTTCCACCTTCACAATACAACAGAGCGAAAAGTTACTGTTGTCTACAAAAAACTTCCGAAAGAACTCATTTCAGATGTAAACAGCATTTTGGAAATTGATGAATCTGACAAAGTGCTTGGCCATGAACTCTTCCAGGGTGGAGATAAAGAAGTTTACAATATGTCTACAGACATCTTTGTTGTGGATACGCCATTCTTGATTGAAAAATTGGAAGAAGAAGCAGCTAAAGAAGAACCACGTAAGCTTCGTTATGTACTTCGTGATTTGGCAGTTGCTGAAAATGCTTTTGCTTACGAGTACACTGGTTACCTTTCAAATATCCACTCAGTGAAAGCGTACTTTGATGCTAACTTGGATATGTTGGAATCACAAAAATTCTATTCACTTTTTGCACCAAACCAAAAAGTTTATACAAAAGTTAAAAATGAAGAGCCAACATACTATGCAGCTTCATCTGATGTTAAAGTTTCTCAGTTTGCTTCAGGTTCTCTTGTCCGTGGTAAAGTAGATCATTCTGTTGTTTCACGTAATGTTGACTTGTCAGAAGGTTCAACTGTAAACCATGCAGTCATCTTCCCACGTGTTGAAGTTGGTAAGAATGCTACCGTTGAATATGCTATTGTGGATAAAGGTGTTAAAATCGCTGACGGCGTTACTATCCGCGGTACAGAAAACAACCCAGTTGTCATCAAAAAAGGTAGCGTTGTAACAGAGGATATTGTACGATGAAAATTTTATTTGTAGCGGCTGAAGGTGCACCTTTCGCTAAGACTGGCGGTTTGGGTGACGTTATCGGTGCTCTTCCTAAATCTCTAGTTAAAAATGGTCACGAAGTTGCCGTAATTCTTCCATATTATGATGTGGTTTCGGCTAAATTTGGCGATCAGGTTGAAGACCTTGGCTTCTTCTATACAAATGTTGGTTGGCGTCGTCAATATGTCGGCATCAAGAAAATTGTCCGTGATGGTGTGACCTTCTTCTTCATTGATAATGAGCAGTATTTCAACCGAGGTACGGTATACGGTGAGTGGGATGATGGTGAGCGTTTTGGCTTCTTCCAAATGGCTGCCCTTGAGTTGATGGAAAAAGTGGACTTTATTCCAGACATTCTCCATGTTCATGACTACCACACAGCCATGATTCCATTCCTTCTTAAGGAAAAATACCATTGGATTCAAGCTTACCAAGGTATTAGAACAGTCTTCACTATCCATAATATTGAGTTCCAAGGTCAATTTGACAGTGGTATGCTTTGGGAAATCTTCGGTGTTGGTTACGAGCGTTATGCAGACGGTACGCTCCGTTGGAATGACTGCCTCAACTGGATGAAAGCAGGTGTTCTTTACGCAGATCGTGTAACAACAGTTTCTCCATCTTATGCTGGTGAAATTAAAACACCTGAATTTGGTAAAGGTCTTGATCAAATCATGCGCATGGAATCTGGTAAGTTGTCTGGTATTGTTAATGGTATCGATACGGACCTCCTTGATCCAGAAACAGACACTCACATTCCTTATCATTTCTCAGTGGATGATTTGTCAGGTAAAGCCAAAGACAAGGCAGCTCTTCAAGAGCGTGTTGGTCTCCCAGTTCGTGAAGATGTTCCATTGATTGGTATTGTGTCACGTTTGACTGACCAAAAAGGTTTCGATTTGGTGGTCAATGAGCTCCACAATATCTTGCAACATGATGTTCAGATTGTTCTTTTGGGTACTGGCTACAGTGACTATGAGAATTCTTTCTCTTGGTTTGGCCATGCTTATCCAGAGAAAATGTCTGCCAATATTACATTCAACCTAGAGTTGGCTCAACAAATTTATGCTGGTTGTGACATTTTCCTTATGCCTTCAGCCTTTGAACCATGTGGACTCTCACAAATGATGTCTATGCGTTATGGTACCTTGCCAGTGGTTAGTGAGGTTGGTGGTCTTCGTGACACCGTTGAACCTTATAACCCTGTAACGGGATCAGGTACAGGCTTCTCATTCGGTAACTTCTCAGGTTACTGGATGGTTCAAACCCTTGAAAAAGCTCTCGATGTTTACGAAAATAATGCTGATGCTTGGAAACAACTCCAGCACAATGCTATGACTCGTGACTTCTCATGGGATACAGCAAGTTTGGCATATGTTGATTTGTACAAACAATTAGTATAATTCCAAAGATAACTTTTCTCGCAAGGGAAAAGTTATCTTCGTGTAAAGCGTTTGAAAACGCTTCTAAAATTATTTAGTCCCTAAGTTTTGCTTGGCAGAGATTATAGAGAAAGCGTCTAAAAGTCTGAATAGAAGAATAACTCTAATCATG
>OKVM01000673.1_pt1 | contig 13658 bp, 12 predicted proteins | sample 1606841 | NCBI WGS metagenome assembly OKVM01 (sample SAMN03281010, study PRJEB24777) | human gut metagenome | isolation source: fecal sample PR157 from 1 month old male Malay infant, caesarean delivered... | reverse complement strand
GAGCAATTGGCATAGATCGGGTTCAGCCAAATAGTTTTGAGAAAAACATCTCATCCGAAATAGCCCTGATAGTAAGAAAGGTTTCTGTCGGCAACTATAATTTCACTGCATATAAGGAAAAGTTGATTTCCAAAGGGGCACATTCATTTCCCCGACAGATTTCTATTCCAACGGTACGAGACCGGATCACGCTTCGAGCACTTTGTGATGCACTCATTGATGTATTCCCCAAAGCAAAGCTTTCGCTTCCTCAAGTGGTGATAGAATCACTTAAAGATTCTATAGTTTCTGGCAAATATTATGAATATGCCAAAATTGATCTTAAGAATTTTTATCCTTCGATTCCTCATGCACTGATTGAGCATTCGGTCAAAAATAAAATTAGAAAATCAGAGTTTAGGCATTTAATTTATAGTGCTATTTCTACACCGACAGTAAGTGAGGGGCAAGGAAGTAAAGGTGTGATTAAAAATAGCGTTGGGGTACCGCAAGGTCTGTCTATTTCAAATGTTTTGGCTGAAATTGCATTACAAAAAATTGATGAAGAAATCAGCCTTATGACAGATATTTGGTATAAGCGATATGTTGATGACATTCTCATATTATCCCCTGCCGGTCGAGCTACCGAAATCGCCAATGCTATTGTAAATAAATTGGAAAGTATTGGCCTCTCTCCTCATCCAATAGGTAATGCTGAATCTAAGTCAAAAGTAGGTTTATTGTGTGAGTCATTTAATTTTCTGGGTTATAAGGTGAGTGAGCAAGGGGTTGGAATCAGGAGAGATAGCATTCTTCGCTTTGAGTCATCGCTTGCAAAAATATTCACTGCCTATCGACATGCATTATCTAAAGCTAAAAGCAAGAAAGATAAGGCACGAGCCATAGCATATTGCCAGTGGAAGCTAAATTTGCGAATTACTGGTTGTATTTTCGATGGAAAACGTATGGGCTGGGTGGCTTATTTCTCCCAAGTATCTAGTACGGTTCAGTTCAGAGCTGTTAATCATACCATAAGAAAATTGACGGAACGGTTCGAGTTAGATAAAGATATCAAATTGAAATCGTTAATCAAAACGTTCTATGAGTGGCATCGTGGAGATAAAGACTCTCACAAGTATATTCCTAATTTTGATTCGTTATCGATTGAGCAGCAAAGGGAGATTGTATCTTTATGGATTGGAGAAGAAGAGGTCAGGCAGCTAAGTCATGCAGCTGTGACTAGAATCTTTAATTATAAAATTACCTCGTCTGTCAAAGAACTTGAGCAAGATATTTCTGGTTTTTCTTGACTGAACTTCCCGTTTTTTATAGTGAGTAGGAGGTAGTAGCTATTACGAGGGTAGTCCGACTTAATACTATTGTATTTATCATTTAAACCATTTTGCATCAATCAATGGAGCAGGCCTGCAGGTTATTATCTTAAGTCGACATTAATAAGGGTTTCTATAAAATATAAAAATTCGCTACTGAACTAATTAAAGATCACCTTGGACAGATTTATACATTTCTTTTTTTATTTTCTCCAAAACCTCGTCAGTTAATCCATACTTAAGTGCTGCAGAACTAGAAATTGGTTGCAGCATATTTTCAACTGAATTGAATAATTCAATAACCTTTTCAAGTTCTGTAATCATTTTGTTACGACCAGATTCATTTATGAAATCTAAAGCGTGATCGACAAAGTATGCGTGAGCTAACCAGTTTCGTGTCTTTAAAGCTAATGACAATGTATTCTCAATGTCATCATCTAGAACACTGAGTTTTTTTATTGAATTTAAAAGATTTCCCATGGTTTTTTTTGATAACATCTCATCAAATCTATCAAAATCCACCTCCCATTTCTCACTTGTGCTAAATTTAGGTACGTTTTCTTTGAAAAAATCAAAGAAAATTAATAGCTGGACTATTGACTGTTCCACACATTGAGCCCTATACATTGCGAGTCCAAAGTATGCGTAAACTTCTTTACAATGTTCAGATGTATCCATAGTGGCCTGTATTATATTGGGATCATGGAAAAACTTTACCCTATCTTTGTATACATTAACACTGTTCTATTATATTTATCGATTGATATTTTATCGTAACAAATAAAGATAACATGTAAAAATTCATCGGGATGTATCCATAACCCATTTTATGATCCACCGATCTAATTCCTCCGGAGTATTTTTCTCAATATTTCTAAGCCAGTTGTTGCGCTCATCTTGAGGAAGGATTTTTGTTGACCTTAATATGGCTCGTTTTCCTTTCTCACCCACGTAAAATACTTTGTTTTTATTATCTCTGACCCATGAGACATTTTTTGAGGTCATTGCGGCAAAAGCTTGATTTTCGATAAAATCACTTTGATTTATAAATCTTTTTATCTCTGCAATTTGGAGCAAAATTTCACTTGCTGAGAAATACCACTCTAACCAATATCTAACCATACTTTGTTTTATCGACGGAGCAGATAATAAAGAAATAAAATTATCTTTATTGTCATTTACCCATTTGGTATTTGATAGAGCTTGAAAATAAAGGATGACATCATTGATGACCGGTGAGAAAAAATCAAAATTTTCAAAAATTATATTCGCCACGAATTCAATGCGATTCGATTTCGCTTTTCTAATCAATGCCCTTGCGAGCCCAAGATCGATAGTATCACGTTTTAAAAGTTGTTCCGAAATGTATTTAAGATGTCCTTCCAAGTCGGGTTTTTGTTCAACTAATATTTCTTCATGCTCAACGATCCCTGAATACGGGTTGAAAGTTTCAAGAGTTTCGAATATTTCAACCTTCTCCATTTCGTATTGATTATGAAGTACGCTCTCAACATACTTTTCTGTTTCTTGAATAAAGGTTTTATCCGAAGCAAGAGTAAGTCGATGATTTTCATGTAAATATAAGGTGAGTTTTTCTAATGTTTTCTCAAGTTCTTCTCTGGAGTCAGAGAAAATTCTTATGTCATCTACATATCTCGTATGTTCTACACCTAAATTTGTAATGTATTCATCGATATCTATTAGTACAGCTTCAGACATTACTATGCTTGCTGCAGGGCCTACAGGGACTCCTTGTGAAGCTTTATCGTTCAGGGAAGAGATGAATCCTTCTGTATCATCCGCAATATTTTTTAAACTTGGATCGGCGCGCTCAATCGCATTGTTAAGTCGGTGTAAATAAATTTGATTGTAAAAATCAGTGATATCGGTCACCAGTATATATTGGTATTGATTAGTGAGGTTCATGATCATATCAGTGAACATCTTAAAACCTGCATTCTTCTCAAAAAAGCCACCTTCATCGATATTAAATCGATAAGAACATGCAATATTTTCACCAGCTCTTACCTGTTCTATTTTTTCAGTTATTAAATAAGCTAAAGCTGTATAGATTATCGTATCAAGAGGCTCAAGTTGATGAACTATTCTATAACTTCCTGAGGGCTTTTTAGAGGCCATTGTCAACGGATGCTTGGTTCTGAATTTCCCAACGTTGCTTCCTAATAAATGTTTCTTAACGTCCTCCCATGAGTGCCAAATAGCTTGAAATTCAAAAGCTTTTGGAAAGAAATCAGAATCGTAATAATATTCAATATGCTTTTTAGCAAATTCAACAGAATCGTCTGTAAGTTTACTCATAGTTTAAAATTCTTATTTTCCTAAAGTGGCAGGATACTTATACCCACAACAGACTGTATGATGAGCTCTACACTGTTTTTTAACAAGTCAGTTTTCCGTGACCAGTATTCAATTTATCACCTCTACGTAAATTTAAACAGGTTAATCATTGAGAAGCTTAGTTTTGTCAGTTAACTAGTGTGAACTCTGCCACATTCTCATAGCTCATCCTGCACACGTTTTAAGGCTTTGATGTCTCACAGGTTTTATAAATACACAAAAATTGATGCACACTTTGATGTGCATTGTAATGTATGTAATAAAATACACTTTCAGGTGATCTATGGAACGCATCCTCGCAGAAAAATCTATCAACATCACAGAGTTAAGAAAGAACCCGGCGAAATATTTTATTGATGAACCGGTTGCCGTTCTCTCAAACAACCGTCCCGCTGGCTACATGGTCAGTGCCAAGGTGTTTGAAGAGCTGATCGATCTATTGGAAGAGAAGCAGGGTAGGGTTCACACCGCTGTGCGATTCAGGCTAACGGCTGAACGTTTAAGTGATATTGCGGATAGTGGGCAGAAACTGCTGCAAAACGCCTCCGACAAGGATCTGACCGAGTTCACGGAATGAGTATCAGGATTTTCAAGTCAGCACTGATCCGTCAGCAATTGAGCCAACAAGAGCTTGATGATTTGGCGGCGGATTTTCTTTCCTACAAAAAAGACGGTGTATTGCCAGATACCTTTGGGCGTGATGCACCCTATGATGATGACCGCACCTATCCCTTGGTAAAACAAGTGGCTCACATTCATCTTGCCGATGCGGATGCCCCTTTCCCGAAGTTTTTACGTCAGTTCAAACGAACCAGCGATCAGGCGCATTTGGTATACTGCCAAGGTGCAATGGATCCCGATTCCTACCTGCTGATTATCATCCGTAAACCCGAAGCGCATAAAATGGCGCGTAACAATAACCATATGCATAAGATCGGGATGATGGCTGAAGCGTTCAGGATGAAGCATTAATCTGGTCAAAAAACACCCAGCCATTCAGGGCATAAAAACATATGGGGGCATCATTGGGGGCATGTAGGTAGATGAAACAGAATATTTGATAATATTATCAATGTGATATGTATCAGGTATTGTTCCTCTTATCGCACCATTTCAAACTCTTCCCAGGTCTACCGAAATCAACTTAAAGCCCGTATCTTATTAACAGAGTCATTTAGCCGAAAGTTCTCTTCGGATGATTTCTGCGCCTGCGCTTAGGGCATCGAGCTTACCTCTGGCTACCTGACGAGATAAGGGAGCCATACCACAGTTGGTAGAAGGATAGAGCTTGTCGGCATCGACAAACTGAAGCGCTTTGCGTAACGTACTGGCGACTTCTTCTGGTGTCTCAATGGTGTTGGTTGCCACGTCAATGGCCCCTACCATGACTTTTTTACCGCGAATCAGTTCAAGCAGATCCATTGGAACATGCGAGTTATGGCATTCCAGTGAGATGATATCGATATTAGACGTTTGCAGTTTGGGAAAAGCTTCTTCATATTGTCTCCACTCTGACCCCAGCGTCTTTTTCCAGTCGGTATTGGCTTTGATGCCATATCCATAGCAGATATGCACAGCGGTTTCGCATTTTAGCCCTTCAATGGCTTTTTCTAATGCGGCGATCCCCCAGTCATTCACTTCATCAAAAAACACATTAAATGCGGGCTCATCAAACTGGATAATATCGACGCCGGCAGCTTCTAACTCTCTGGCTTCCTGATTGAGAATTTTTGCAAATTCCCAGGCCAGCTTTTCGCGGCTTTTATAGTGGGCATCGTAGAGCGTATCGATCATCGTCATAGGCCCTGGCAGCGCCCATTTAATTGGCTGACAAGTGAGCTGGCGTAAATACTTTGCATCTTCAACAAAAACGGGTTTTTGACGCGCTACCGCATCAACAACGGTCGGTACGCTCGCATCATAGCGATTACGAATTTTAACAATCTGACGTTTCTCAAAATCAACGCCGCTGAGGTGTTCAATAAACGTGGTGACAAAGTGTTGGCGCGTTTGCTCGCCATCACTAACAATATCAATACCTGCCCGTAGTTGATCATCCAGGGATAAACGTAGCGCATCTTGTTTTCCCTCGATTAATTCCTCATTTTGCAATTTCCAGGGCGACCAAAGCGTCTCAGGTTGAGCAAGCCAGGAAGGTTTAGGTAAACTGCCAGCCGTTGAAGTGGGTAGTAATATTTTCATAATCGATGACCTTTTATTTTCGGTTAATCAGAGAGCGTAGTGAGCAGACCACTTTTCAAGAATATCCTTGTATGGTTTGATGAAATGCTCTTCTGTAAACTTTCCCTGCTCAATAGCCAGCTGGCTGCGTTCTTCCCGATCATAAACAATTTTTGTTAATGAATGATCCTGGTGGTTCAGATTTGGTTGATAGCATTGACCTGCTGCGGCGTTGGCATTGTAAATTTCAGGTCGGTAAATCTTCTGGAACGTCTCCATCGTGCTGATGGTGCTGATAAGCTCAAGATTCGTGTAATCACTAAGTAAATCACCAGAAAAATAAAAGGCCAAAGGTGCAACGCTATTTTGGGGCATAAAATAGCGAACCTGCAAATCCATTTTTTTGAAGTATTTCTCAGTTAACGAAGAACCACCTGGCTGGTATTCGATACCCAATACAGGATGCTGATTCCCAGTCCGATGATAGATATCGTTACTTGACACGCTGAGACATATCACAGGTGGTTTTTTGAAATGCTCTTTGTATTCACTTGAGTTTATGAAATGTTTAAATATGTTCCCATGCAAATCACCAAAATTATCTGGAATGCTAAACTCAGGTTTGTTTTTGTTATGCTCTGGCAGTAATACGCTAAAATCATAATCTCGCACGTAAGAGGAGAAATTATTCCCGACAATACCTTCAAATCGTTCGTTGTTCTTTTTGTCAATAATATTGGTTTTTAATATTTCAATTGCAGGGAATGTATCGCTGCTGCTATCAACGTTAATATTCATCGCAACAGAAATGATATCAAGTTCCACAGAATAACGATCGCTTTTGGGGTTATCCCAATACGCCAGTGTATTGAAGCGATTGTCAATCATCACTAACGTGTTGCGTAAGTTTTCCTGGCGGTTCTTTCCTCTGGCCAGATTCGCAAAGTTGGTAGTAATACGCGTATTTTCAGAAGGGTTATAATGCTCATCGAAGCGACTGCTTTTGATCGTAAATGTAAAATCGTTATTCATCGTGATCCTGCATCCTAAGTCATGATATGAAAACTGAATTAATTTATTGATTTTACAGAGTTACCTGACTTTATTATTTAGCAGTCTTCATGTTATCAATAAGTGAGTAAGGTCTCTTTTATGCCAGAGTCACTGGATGAGTGAAAGAGACTTAATTTCATTACAACATGAGTCATATTCATGGTCTGCTGTATGGTCAAACCCGGTCATGCTTGTAATCGATTAAGTTGAATAGTGATTCTTCTGACTGACCGGTTCACCTGGCTCTGTTATTCAAGCGCAGCTGGCAGGATGCTGTGCAGCAGAACATTAGCGCCTTTTTCTGCCCATTCCGGCTGAATATTTTCTGCCTCGTTATGGCTGATGCCTTTTTCGCAGGGGATAAAAATCATGCTGGCGGGCGCGATTTTGCTGATATAACAGGTATCGTGACCGGCGCCGGACACCATCCGTTTGCTGCTGTATCCCAGTGCCTGGGCCGCGTTTGCGCTGCGCTGTAGACAGGTCTCGTCAAATGCGATGGGGGCGTAATCGAAGATACGTTCCACGTCGAGCTGAATGCCGCGCTGATTCAGATCGGCGGTTGCCTTGCGAAGCGCCGTTTCCATTGCCTGGAGGACGGTAGTCTGTGGATGACGAAACTCCACGCTGCAATGTACTTCCCCTGGCACTACGTTACGCGATCCCGGTGAAATCTGCGCCATGCCGATTGTCGCTCTGCCGTCTGGTTCGTGCTGATTGCCAATATCTTCCACCGCCAGCGCCAGACGGGCGAAAGCGGTCAACGCATCGCGGCGGCTGGCCATTGGCGTGGTGCCGGCATGGGCGGCAAATCCGCGAATTACAACGTTGAACCAGCGCTGGCCCATAGCGGCATGCACCAGGCCGATATCAATACCTTCCTCTTCGAGAATCGGGCCTTGCTCGATATGTAGCTCGTAACAGGTGTAGACAGGGAAGGCGACGGCGGGCTGGTCGCCACGGTAACCGATGGCCTCAAGCGCTTTGCCGACGCTGATGCCATCCTGATCTTCACGCGCCCATGCGTATTGTTGTGTGAACTGCCCGCTCCAGACGCCGGAGGCCAGCATTGCTGGCGCGAAGCGCGCGCCTTCTTCATTGGTCCAGTTGACCAGTACAATATCGCGTTCGGTCTCAATGTTCTGATCGTTTAAAGTACGCAGCACTTCCAGCCCGGCCAGAACGCCGTAAATTCCATCATATCGCCCACCCAGCGGCTGAGAATCAACGTGTGAACCGGTCATCACCGGCGCAAGCTGTGGTTTTTTACCGGCGCGGCGAATAAACATGTTGCCCATGCTATCGATTTCGCAGCGAAACCCGGCTTCCTGCGCCCAGTCGCGCAGTAAATCACGGGCGAGGCGATCCTCATTGCTTAATGCCAGTCGGGTGACGCCACTAGCTGGCGTGCCGCCGATTTGCGCCATTATCTCAAGCGTCGACCATAAACGCTCTGCGTTCACGCGGATCATACGTCTTCCTTTTTGGTGCGATAGCGAAAGTCACAGCATGCGCCACCCTGCATGATGGTGGTCGTACGGGTCAGCTCCACGTCGGGCGCGTAGCCGACGATAAATTTCTCATCTCGGGCGCAGGAGAGCAGGTGACCAATCTCACCGAGGCCCATCTCGTGGTACATCTCGGCATAACGGCAGCGGGTGACGTTATAGTTGTACTGCTTGTCGTCGGCGTCGATCACTTTGACATCCAGCGCGTTATCCTTCTCCCACAGGTATTGCAGGGCGATAAAACTCTTCACGTCTGTGCCATTCGGCTCCTTGCGCGCAAATTCTTTACCGGCATCGATCGCCGCCTGCTCAATGGCTTCGCCAATGACCGCCTGGGCGCGGGCTTTCCCTATCTCGCGCACCAGGATTTCATAGATTGGTTTAATAATCTCTGCTTCTATTTTGCGGCGGGCGAGAATGCCCAGCTCATTATTATCACTCATCACATTGCCTCACTGCGTTACTTCGTTTTGGCGCCGCCCAGTACCGTTTGCGGCTGCCATTTACCATCCACGACTTTGTAGACGGTGAAAGACGGCGATTTCAGGTTGCCTTCATTATCAAAAGCGATCTGCCCGGTAACGCCGGAATAGCTTATTGCGCGCAGAACCGGCAGATACTCAGCCGGATCGACAGAGTCGGCTTTTTCCATCGCAGCAACCAGAACGCGGGTGGCGTCATAGGCGAATGGGGCGTGGAGTTCAATATGGGTGTGGTAGCGAGACTGATACTCTTGCTCAAACGCCTTACCGCCCGGCATCTGCTCAACTGGCAGGCCCGGCTCCAGCGCCACGACGCCTTCGCCTTCTTTCTGGGCCAGTTGCAGGAAGGTCTGGCTGACGAAGCCGCCTGCGCCCATCAGCGTGGCGTTCATACCCAGCTGTTTGATACGACGCGCCAGCGGCGCGGCCTGGCTATCCACGCCGCCGAAGAAGATCAGGTCAGCATTTTTGCTACGAATGGCGGTCAGCACGGCGCTGAAATCCACGGTTTTGTCGTCAACGTACTGACGGTCAACAATCTTCACGCCCTGCGCTTCAAGTGATTTTATAAACTCGTCAGCCAGCCCCTGACCGAATGCGGTACGGTCGTCGATCACGGCAATACGTTTTGCCTTCAGGGTATTCACCGCGTACTGACCGGCAAACTGGCCGCCGTCGTCGTCATGCCCCATCACACGGAAGCTGGTATCAAAGCCCTGTCTGGTATAGGCATGACCGGTGGCAACAGGCGCGACCTGGGCGATACCCGCATCGTGATAAACGCGTGCCGCCGGAATACTGGTGCCGGTATTCCAGTGGCCGACTACGCCCGCCACGCCGCTATCGACCAGACGCTGCGCCACAGCCACGGCAGTGCGCGGGTCGGACTGATCGTCTTCAGATTGCAGCCTGAAGGTCACCGCTTTACCACCGATGGTCGGGTGCTGCTTGTTGATATCGTCAATCGCCAGTTGGGCGCCGTTCTCCAGATCTTTACCAATACGGGCAGACGGGCCGGTAAGCGGGCCTGCAAGACCGATGGTCACGGTTTCGCTTTTAGCTGACCATGCACCTGTAGAGGCAAAACTACTGAGCAGAATAGCGGCGCTGAGCGCACTGATTTTTACTGTTTTCATTGTTTTTCCCTGCTGTTGGTGAGTGTGTTAAACAGGCATTTCGCCCAAATAAATCTGTGCAATTTGATCGTCATTAAGCATCGCTTTCGACTCGCCGTGATGCACAATGCTGCCGCTGTCCATCACCCAGGCGCTGTCGGTTACTTCCAGCGCCAGTCGGGCGTTTTGTTCAATGAGCAGCAGGGCGACGCCGCGTGCGCGCAGCCCGGCGATCACGGTAAAAATGTTTTCCACCATCCTGGGGGCTAACCCCATAGATGGCTCGTCGAGGATCAGCAAACGCGGGCGGCTCAGCAGGGCGCGGTTGAGCGCCAACAGCTGCTGTTCGCCGCCAGAGAGCAGTCCTGCAAGCTGGTGCTGGCGTTCGCCAAGACGCGGGAAACGCTCAAAAATCTCTGCCATTTCGCGCTTAACGCTGGCGGCGTCACGCCTTAACCATGCCCCCATCTGCAAATTTTCAAGCACCGTCATGCGGGCAAAGATGCCGCGACCTTCCGGCACCATCACCAGCCCGTTGCGCAGCAGCGTCTCCGGTTTCTGTTTGCGTACGGCTTTGCCATTGAACTCAATGTTGCCGTTAAAACTTTCCAGCCCGGTGATGGCGCGCACGGTGGAACTTTTACCCGCGCCGTTGGCGCCAATCAGCGTGGCTTGTTCACCCTCATGCAGGGTAAAGGAGATATCGCGAACGGCCTGAATACCGCCGTAATGCACATCCAGGCGTTCCACCTTCAGTAACTCAGACATGCTTATTGCCTCCAAGCCAGGCTGCGATAACTGCCGGGTCGCGACGCACGCTATCCGGTGTGCCGCAGGCCAGCGTTTTGCCGTAATCGAGCACCGTCAGGCGGTCGCAGATGTTCATCACCAGCTTGACGTCGTGCTCGATCATCAGCAGGGTTTTGCCATCTTCACGAATACGAATTAACAGCTCGCCAAGCGCGACCTTCTCGGCGGCATTCATCCCCGCAGCAGGTTCGTCAAGCGCCAGAAGCAGCGGATCTGTAGCCAGCGCGCGGGCGATCTCAAGACGACGCTGGTGGCCATAGGCCAGATCGCAGGCGCGGTAATGGGCAAACTTTGCAATGCCGGTGTACTCCAGCCAGCGCCAGGCCTGTTCGCGGGTTTGCGCTTCTTCCTTACGGGCGCGTTTATGGCGGCTCAGTGCAGCCCATAGCCCATTACGGGTACGAACGTGGCGACCGACCATCACGTTTTCCAGTACCGACATCTCGTTGAACAGACGCACGTTTTGAAAAGTGCGTGCAATCCCGGCGGCGGTGACTTTCTCTATCTGTTTTGGGTAATAGGGTTGGTCTGCAATAAAAAACGCCCCCCTGTCTGCCGGGTAAAGCCCGGTAATTAGGTTAAAACAGGTGGTTTTTCCGGCTCCGTTGGGGCCGATCAGACCGTAGATCTCGCCTTTATTGATGGAAAGCGAAACATCGTCCACGGCGGTCAGGCCGCCAAAGCGTTTGGACATATTGCTCACGGTTAACAGGCTCATGCTTTCACCTCTTTGTGGCGAACCGGCCAGATACCGGATGGGCGAACCAGCATCACCAGCACCAGTGCAAGGCCGTAGAAGAGCTGACGCAAAATTTCCGGGTCAATCAGTACCGTGCCGAACAACATCTGTTGAACAGGGGCCGCCTGGCTACGGAGCAGTTCCGGCAGGGCGGTCAGGAGTACCGCACCGAGGATCACGCCGGGGATATGGCCCATACCGCCCAGCACCACCATCGCCAGCACGGCAATGGACTCTTGCAGGGTGAAGGATTCCGGGGAGACAAATCCCTGAAACGCGCCAAACAGTGCGCCAGCGACGCCGCCAAACGAGGCGCCCATAGCAAAAGCCAGCAGCTTATAGTTGCGCACGTTAATGCCCATCGCGCGGGCCACGTCTTCGTCCTCACGAATCGCGTGCCAGGCGCGACCGATACGTGAGTGTTGCAGGCGCAGGCAGACAAAAATGATCGCCACAATGACCAGCATCAGCAGGTAGTACCACAGCCACAACGCGGGCACTTTAAAGCCGAGCCAGTGATAAACACCGCTGAACTTCAGGCCAAACAGGTTAAGCGTATCCACGCCGGTGATGCCTTTGGCGCCGTTGGTGATATTCACCGGGCGATCGAGGTTGCGCATCAGAATGCGGATAATTTCGCCAAAGCCCAGCGTAACAATTGCCAGATAATCCCCGCGCAGCTTCAGCGTCGGTGCGCCAAGCAAAATGCCGCATACGGCAGCGACCAGTGCCGCAGCCGGAACGATCAGCAGATACGAGGTATGTAGCCCGTCCGGGAACCAGACGGCGAGGATTGGGAACACCTCAGACAGATGGGGAGAGGCCAGCAGAGCGGCCAGATAAGCCCCAACGGCATAAAAGGCAATAAACCCCATATCCAGCAGGCCGGTATAGCCCACGACGATATTGAGCCCCAGCGCCAGCATGATGTAGAGCAGGGCGAAATCGATCACGCGGACCCAGTAGTTACCGCCAAGCTGGCTGGCAACGACAGGAGCAATCAGCAATGCGATGCAGAACAAAGCCATGCCTGACCAGAATTTGCGCGTCGTAGCTGGAGCTTGCAGTTGTACGGTTGTCATTGGTTTTCCCTTACGCTCTGTGCGCCACGCGCTCGCCCAGCAAACCTGCCGGACGGAATACCAGCACCAGGATCAACACGATGAAGGCAAACACGTCCTGGTAATTACTGCCAAAGACGCCGCTAGTGAGCTCACCGAGATAGCCCGCACCCAGCGCTTCTATGACGCCCAGTAAAATCCCGCCGATCATCGCGCCGCGAATATTGCCAATGCCGCCAAGCACGGCGGCGGTGAACGCTTTAATCCCGGGGAGAAAGCCCATTGAGAAGCTGGCGTTACCGTAGTTGCTCGCCATCATCACGCCGGCCAGCGCCGCAAAAATGCCGCCGATAGCAAACGTCAGGGTGATGATGGCGTTTGGGTTAACGCCCATCAGCGTGGCGACCCGCGGATTCTCTGCCACTGCGCGCATGCCTCGCCCGAGGCGAGTGTATTCAACCAGCAGCCACAGACCGGTCATGACTGCCAGCGCCAGCCCGACGGTGACAATGCCGGTGAGAGTGATAATCGCGGGTGGATGAGTTTCGCCGCCGGAGGTCACGGCGATCGGGGCCATCGACAGGATCTGCGGGAACATCAGCGGGTTGCGGGTCCAGACGATCATCGCCACGGTTTGCAGTAATACGGAAACGCCGATACCGGAGATCAGCGGAGCCAGCCGTGGAGCGTTACGCAGCCTGCGATAGGCGAAACGTTCTACCGCCATTGCCAGCAGGGCGCAGACGGCCATCGCAATGAGCAGCGCTACACCGAGTTGCAATAACTGCGGCATAGCAGGGAAGGTATGATTCAGGACATTGATGGCGGAGAGCGTAGTGAGCGCGCCAACCATCAGGATATCGCCGTGAGCAAAGTTAATAATACGCAAAATACCATACACCATGGTATAGCCCAGCGCGATCAGCGCGTAGATGCTGCCCAGCATCACACCGTTTATCAGTTGTTGTATGAGTGTGTCCAACGTTTGTACCCGACAAATTGCTCTTTCAGTGGGTACCATCCAATAATTGAATAAAATTG
>OKVM01000645.1_pt1 | contig 14157 bp, 12 predicted proteins | sample 1606841 | NCBI WGS metagenome assembly OKVM01 (sample SAMN03281010, study PRJEB24777) | human gut metagenome | isolation source: fecal sample PR157 from 1 month old male Malay infant, caesarean delivered... | reverse complement strand
CCGAGATCGTACTGAATCTCCATCGATTTTTCCGGATCGAGGAAAATCGGATCGCCGTTGATCGGATTGCGGAAGTGCACGCCCTGTTCGGTGATCTTACGGATATCGCCAAGACTGAAGACCTGGAAACCGCCGGAATCGGTGAGGATCGGCCCTTTCCACTGCATGAAATCATGCAGATCGCCGTGCAGCTTCATGATTTCCTGGCCCGGGCGCAGCCACAGATGGAAGGTGTTGCCGAGGATGATTTGCGCGCCGGTGGCTTCAACTTCTTCCGGCGTCATCCCTTTGACGGTGCCGTAGGTACCAACGGGCATAAAGGCTGGCGTTTCAACTACGCCGCGATCAAACACCAAACGGCCGCGACGCGCGCGGCCATCGGTGGTATCAAGTTCAAATTTCATTATTGCTCCTGCGTCAGAAAAACAGTCCGACGTTTAAATACTCGCCACGGAATGATTCCGTGGCTAAAAAATGCGTCAAGGCGTCAGAAAGCCGGCGTGCCGGGCTTTTTAGGGACGCTCAGAAATAGCCTGCGGATTGTACGTGATAAACATCGCGTCCCCGTAGCTAAAAAAGCGATATTTTTGTTCTACCGCAGCCTTATAGGCGTTCATGGTGTGCTGATAGCCAGCGAAAGCGGAGACCAACATAATCAGTGTGGATTCAGGGAGATGGAAGTTAGTCACCAGCGCATCGATGACTTTGTACTGATATCCCGGATAGATAAAGATCTGCGTATCGGCAAAGAACGGCTCAATCAGGCCATTTTTAGCCGCCTGCGCCGCGCTTTCCAGCGAACGCACGGAAGTGGTGCCGACGGCGATGACGCGGTTACCGCGCGCTTTCGCCGCCAGAACCGCATCAACCACATCCTGCGGCACCTCCGCATATTCTGAGTGCATGATGTGCTCTTCGATGCTGTCGACGCGCACCGGCTGGAAGGTCCCCGCGCCAACGTGTAGCGTCACAAACGCCATCTCAATGCCTTTAGCGCGCAGTTTTTCCAGCAGCGGGTCGTCAAAATGCAGGCCGGCGGTCGGCGCGGCGACCGCGCCCGGCTTGGTGCCGTAAACTGTCTGGTACAGCTCGCGATCGGCGTCTTCGTCCGGGCGGTCGATATACGGCGGTAGCGGCATATGACCGATGCTGTTCAGAATATCGAGCACCGGGCGCTCATCGTTGAACTCAACTTCAAACAGTGCGCCGTGGCGCGCCAGCATTGTGGCGTTAATGCTTTCGTCATCGCCTAACAGCAGCTCCGCCCCCGGTTTCGGCGCTTTAGAGGCGCGAATATGTGCCAGAATACGTTTATCATCCAGCATTCGCTCGACCAGCACTTCAATCTTGCCGCCGCTGGCTTTACGGCCAAACAGACGCGCCGGGATCACCCGGGTGTTGTTAAAGACCAGCAGATCGCCAGGGTTGAGCTTATCGAGCAGATCGGTGAAAGTACCGTGCGTCAGCGCGCCCGTCGGCCCGTCCAGCGACAGCAAGCGGCAGCTACTGCGCTCCGGCTGCGGATAGTGAGCAATCAGGGATTCAGGTAATTCAAAGGAAAAATCGGTAACGCGCATGACGATGACTCAGACTAAATAAAGAGGCGGGTAGTCTAGTGCCGGGCGGGTCTTCCTGCAACCGTTACCCTATTCAACGCTGGATATAATAGCGGAATACCATGATTAACCAGCAAGAACGCCATGACCCTGTGAAGGATTGAAGTTGATATGAATTTTCTCGCGCATTTACACCTCGCCCATCTTGCGGATAGCTCGCTGCCGGGCAACCTGCTGGCCGATTTTGTCCGCGGTAACCCGCAGGGCGAGTATCCTGAGGATGTGGTTGACGGCATTTATATGCATCGGCGTATAGATGTAATGACCGACAATCTGGCGGAAGTTAAAACGGCGCGCGAATGGTTTCGCCCCGAGACCCGCGCGTCGCGCCAATTTCCCTCGACGTCATGTGGGATCATTTCCTGTCGCATCACTGGGCGCAGCTGTCGCCGGATCTGCCGCTAAACGAGTTTGTGCGTTACGCCCACGCGCAGGTAGCGCAAATTCTGCCGGATTCGCCGCCGCGCTTTGTTAATCTCAACGAATATATGTGGTCCGAACGCTGGCTGGAACGTTATCAGGATATGGAATTCATTCAGCGCGTCCTGAACGGTATGGCCAGTCGCCGCCCGCGCCTCGATGCGCTGCGTGATTCATGGTACGACCTTGATAACCACTATGGGCAACTGGAGCAGCAATTCTGGCGTTTTTATCCGCGAATGATGGAGCAGGCGAAAAAGAGAACGCTGTAAAACCTTGCGCTTTCTCACAAAACGATTATTCTGAAAGCGCTATTGAATAATTATCAATAGGCAAAATCTATCTCATCGATTGTCAGCGCCGCATTGAGTTCCTGCCCGCCTCTGCCTATACTGGCCCGCGTTGCGTTCCAATTAACCTTAGTAATAACAGGAGAATCATATGGTTCTGGTTACTCGTCAGGCTCCGGACTTTACCGCTGCAGCAGTATTAGGTAACGGCGAAATCGTTGAGAAATTCAACTTCAAACAGCACACCAACGGTAAAGCTACCGTCCTGTTCTTCTGGCCAATGGACTTCACTTTCGTTTGCCCGTCTGAACTGATCGCTTTCGACAAGCGCTACGAAGAATTCCAGAAACGCGGCGTAGAAGTGGTTGGCGTTTCCTTTGACTCCGAGTTCGTTCACAACGCATGGCGTAACACCCCGGTAGACCAGGGCGGTATTGGCCCGGTTAAATACGCGATGGTTGCCGACATCAAACGTGAAATTCAGAAAGCTTACGGCATCGAGCATCCGGACGAAGGCGTTGCGCTGCGCGGTTCCTTCCTGATCGACGCTAACGGCATCGTTCGCCACCAGGTTGTTAACGACCTGCCGCTGGGCCGTAACATCGACGAAATGCTGCGTATGGTTGACGCGCTGCAGTTCCACGAAGAGCACGGTGAAGTTTGCCCGGCTCAGTGGGAAAAAGGAAAAGAAGGTATGGCCGCTTCTCCGGAAGGCGTAGCTAAATACCTGACCGAAAACGTATCCAGCCTGTAATCGGTTAGACGTTTCCATAAAAAGGCTCGCAAATGCGAGCCTTTTTTGTGCCTGTTATATTCGCTGTTAGCCCGGTAAGCGCAGCGCCACCGGGCAAAAGTATCAGAACGCGAAGCAAGAACAGCCTAATACGCCCCAGAAAGCCTGCTCATCCGCCACCGGAATCGACGACTTGCGCGCAATATCATGCTGATGTCCGTGCACGCCGCAGCTGCCGCAGCACTGGTGCATCTGCACCACCGCGCCAATCTTCGCGGCCGCAGGCGGCGCCGAGCGATAATGCCCTGGCACTTTTACCACCGGCGACCACTCCGGCAATACCGGAATTGGCGGCGGTGCCAGCGGCGAGAAATGGCCGGCCGCGTACACCACCTTGCCATCAACGATGGTCAATACCGACTCAATACCTTTAATTTCCTCTTCCGCAACGCTGAAGTAGTCTTTTGACAGCACCACCATGTCAGCCAGTTGCCCTTTCTCAATGCGTCCTTTTTTACCCTGCTCGCTGGAGAACCATGCGCTACCGGCGGTCCATAGCTCAAGGGCAACGTCGCGCGGCAGACGGTTGTTATCGTCGTACATCGCCATGCCGCCGACGGTACGCCCGGAAACCAGCCAGTACAGCGCGGTCCACGGGTTATAACTGGCGACGCGGGTCGCATCGGTACCCAAGCCTACCGGTACGTCCAGTTCCAGCATTTTCGCCACCGGCGGCGTATGTTTCACCGCCTCTTTGCCGTAGCGATCGACGAAATACTCGCCCTGGAAAGCCATCCGGTGCTGCACCGCGATACCGCCGCCTAGCGCCTTCACGCGTTCAATATTACGTTCGGTGATGGTCTCGGCGTGATCGAAGAACCAGTGCAGGCCGTTAAACGGAATATCGCGGTTCACCTTCTCGAACACATCCAGCATTCGGCTAATCGACTCATCGTAGGTGGCATGCAGACGGAAAGGCCAGCGGTGTTCCACCAGATGACGCACCACCCGCTCCAGCTCATCTTCCATGCCTTGCGGCAGATCCGGCCGCGGCTGCAGGAAATCTTCAAAATCCGCCGCCGAGAAGACCAGCATTTCACCAGCGCCGTTGGCACGGTAGAAATCGGTGCCCTGCCCCGGCTTCAGCATGTCGGTCCAGCGCTCGAAATCTTCCAGCTCCTGCTTCGGCCGCTGGGTAAAGAGGTTATAGGCGATACGCACGGTCATCTGCTCTTTGGCGTGCAGTTGCTCGATAATTTCGTAATCTTCCGGGTAGTTCTGGAAACCACCGCCGGCATCGATGGCGCTGGTTAATCCTAAACGGTTCAGTTCGCGCATAAACTGGCGCGTGGAGTTGACTTGCAGCTCAAGCGGCAGCTTCGGTCCTTTGGCCAGCGTCGCATACAGGATCATGGCATTAGGTTTGGCGATCAGCATCCCGGTCGGGTTGCCGTTGTTATCGCGAACGATCTCGCCGCCCGCCGGGTCCGGCGTCTCTTTGGTATAGCCAACGGCTTTCAGCGCCGCGCGGTTAAGCAGCGCGCGATCGTACAGATGCAGCACGAATACCGGCGTGTCAGGTGCCGCTTCATTCAGCTCTTCCAGCGTCGGCATGCGGCGTTCGGCAAACTGGAATTCGCTCCAGCCGCCGACCACCCTCACCCACTGCGGCGACGGCGTGCGATCGGCCTGATCTTTTAGCATACGCAGCGCATCCGCCAGCGATGGCACGCCTTCCCAGCGCAGCTCGAGGTTATAGTTCAGGCCGCCACGAATCAGGTGCAGGTGGGAGTCGTTAAGACCTGGGATCACCGTATGGCCTTTAAGATCGACAATTTGCGTCCCCTCGGCGGCGAACGTCATGATTCGATCGTGGCTTCCGGTCGCGAGAATTTTTCCATCGGCGATGGCCACGGCTTCCGCCAGTGGGTTCGCGCGGTCGAGTGTATGAATCTGACCGTGGGTCAGAATCAGTGTGGCAGTTTGCGACATAACGCACTCCTTTAAGCGGGTTGAGCTAGTTTTTTTTCAACCAACCGGCAAACAGACGGGTCACGATAGGCATCCACAACCAGACCACCAACGCGACCACCAGGGCATCGTTAATCAGATGCAGTAACAAGCTTCCCCGTAACTCCGGTAGCGCCATGCCGGTCAGCCATGGTACCAGGTTGGTACTTGGGAAGATGACCAGCAGGGTTATCAGGAACTGTTTCCAGCGCAGCGGCTGGCGAATATTGGCCGCAGGCGGGGTAAACCAGAACGCCGGTTCGGTGCGGATTTCGGTACGATCGCCATCATTGAGAAACGGCGCGATTTCCGCGACTAATTCACGACGGGTTTCCGACTGCGTCCAGGCGTAGAGATGTTCAATGGTGTCGAAGCGAATTATCACGCTCCAGAGATTTTGCCCGGCCGCCGGACGGATCACGTTGGCGCCAAGATGGCCGGGAAACTCCGCCGCAACCGGCATGATTTTGCCCAACCATGCTTCATACCGCTGGCCGTTTTGTGGATCGAGATGATGACTGATGACCAGCGTCACTGATTTCTGTTGCGCCATTAAGAGTTCCTTGCTTCAGGGGAATGACGGGATTTCTCCCGCCATCAGGCATAAATGACAATACACAAAATCATTCATGCCGCATTGAGGCGGCAAGATTGCCCGCCCTCGAGCGCTGACATCAGCCAGTGACCGGGGCGGGCAAGCGAAGCCAACAAAGAGGCAGCTTGCAGGATGAAGTGTTTTAGGCTTTACGTTCCGGCGCGCCGTGCACCATGGTATAAGCATAATCCACGCCCATACCGTAGGCGCCGCTATGTTCGCGAACCAGATCCATCACCGCGTCATAAGTCTCTTTACGTGACCAGTCGCGCTGGTACTCCAGCAGGACCTGCTGCCAGGTCACCGGTACCGCGCCGGCCTGCACCATACGGTCTATGGCGCGCTCGTGAGCGTCAACGGAGGTACCGCCGGAGGTATCGGTTACCACGTACACTTCATAACCTTCTTCCAGCGCCATCAGCGCCGGGAAGGTCAGGCACACTTCAGTCCACAGCGCGGAAATAATCAGTTTTTTACGTCCAGTGGCTTTCACCGCATTAACAAAACCGGTGTCTTCCCAGGAGTTCATAGAAGTACGTTCAATCGGTTTCACTTCAGGATGAACCGCCAGCAGTTCTGGCCAGATATAGCCGCTGAAGCTTTTGGTTTCGACAGAGGTATAAATAACCGGAACGTTAAAAATCTTGCCCGCTTTGGCCAACGCGACGGTGTTATTTTTCAGCGTCTGGCGATCGATATTGGCCACACCAAAAGCCATTTGCGGCTGGTGGTCAATAAAAATAAGGGTGGAATTAGACGGATCAATCAGTTCACGAATAGACATAACACATCCTATTAATCAATTAGTTAGGAAGATAATACACTGCCGTTGTGCTGTGCTGATTGTGGCCAATAACGCATGATGAGTATAGTCAGTAATTTCTAACGAGTTATTAAAGAAATCTTTCCGTTTTAATTCACTTGAGTAAAAATAGTGACCGTTTGAATAATTAAAAAAAGACTAATCAAAAAATTAATGGGAACTGTTCTAATTTATTCACTGGAATTGAACATCGGCCTTCGGTAAAACAACGTTATTATTAGACTGGCGGATCGAGACTAATGCGTTTAAACCTTGATGTACTTTTGATTCTTGATGCTCTGGATAGGCATGGCTCGTTCGCGCTGGCGGCGGAGTCGCTATTTAAAACCCCCGCCGCGCTGAGCTATATGATCCAAAAACTGGAAAACGATCTGAACATCAGTCTGCTGGATCGTTCCGGGCACCGGGCGAAATTTACCGATACCGGTAAAATGATGCTGGAAAAGGGGCGCCTGCTGCTCAATGCCGCCAACGATCTGGAAAAACAGGCGCAGCTGCTGAGTTCCGGCTGGGAGCGGGATCTGGCGATTGCGCTGGACGACTCTTTTCCTTTCCGGGCCCTATTGCCGCTGATTGAAAAGTTTTACGCGCAATATCCGCAAACCCGGCTCAACTTTACCCACCATACCCTGGCGGGCTCGTGGGAAGAGCTGACTCACAACGGCGCGGATATTATTCTTGGGGCGATTAACGAACCGCCGACTTCAGCGGAATGGTCGTGGAAAATGCTCGGCGCGATGGACAACGTGTTCGTTGTCGCGCCCGGCCACCCGCTGGCGGCAACAACCCAGCCACTGACCAACAAACAACTCAGCCTGCATCGCGCGGTGGTTATTAGCGATAGCGCCCGCTACTGTCATCCACTGAACAGCAACCTGCTCGATGAGCAGGAGCAAATCCGGGTAGATGATTTCGCCACCAAAGTCGCGCTCCTGCGCGCCGGTTTGGGATGCGGATTCCTGCCCCGCCACATCGCCCTCCCGTGGCTGGAGAGCGGTGAGTTGCTGGAGAAACCGGTGATTTCGAGCCGTGAGAAAGATATAACCTATATGGCCTGGCGTAGCGGCAATAACGGTCTGGCTCAGCGCTGGTGGCGAGAGGCTATTCTCGAAGACAGCTGTCTGAGCCAGCTCTACCGTTAACGGCTACACCAGACGCTTGCGGAAATCGCGGGCAAACTCAGCACATCATCGTGCATCTCGCCCGCGCCTTCTTTTCGCTGCCACGTTTTCCCCTCCAGCAAAGGCGATGCGTCGATTACCACCTCGCAGGCATGACCACGGTTTATCGCCACCAGCACCCGCTGCTGTTTGTAAACGCGAACAAAGACCACCACGTTATCTTCCGCATAGATGACCTGGCAGCCGCCATAGCGCAGCGCCTGATGCCCCTTACGCAAGGTGGTCATACGCTTATATAACGCCAACAAGTTTTCATCCTGCAGCGCCGGATCCCATGGAAAGGGTTTACGGCAGAAGGGATCGTTGTTGCCATCGACGCCGACTTCGTCACCATAGTAAATACACGGAACGCCCGGCCAGCAGAACAGCCAGACCACCGCCAGCGGCAGTCGCGCCACATCCTTACCCAGCAAGGATTTAAAACGCGCGGTATCGTGGCTGTCCAGTTGGTTAAACATCCGCAATTGCTGCTGATGCGACAGCCCGGCGCGATAGTTGTCCATCCACGCCATACAGGTTTGCGCATCGATGTGCTGCGGATCGTAGGAAATATCGGTATTGGCGAGGAAGCCCCACAGCGGGAAGGTAAAACCGCGATAGTTCATCGCCGCGTCTTCGGCATCAGCCTGCAGCCACTGACGCGCATCGCCAAAATGTTCGCCGAATACAAAAGCCTCCGGCTGCTCCCGCTTCGCCGCCTGGGTAATGCCGGCAATATGGCGCAAGTTATTACGCGCGCCGCCATCCTCGCCCAGCATATGCACCACGTCCAGCCGCCAGCCGTCCATACTCCACGGCGCTTTTAACCAGTGGCGCACCACGCTGTCTTCGCCCGCATAGATTTCGTTAACCAGGCTCGATGAACGGTAGTCAAGTTTTGGCAGACTGGCGTAACCCAGCCAGTTATGCGCCACCCCGTCCGGGGAAAAATTAAACCACTCACGCCACGGTGAATCCGGCTGATGGCAGGCGCCGTTGCTCGCCTGCTGGTGGCGATCGAACCACGGGTGCGAGTCACCGGTATGGTTAAACACGCCGTCGAGGATCAGGCGCATCCCTTCACGCTGCGTATTGTGGCGCAGGCGCATCAGCGCGGCATCGCCACCGAACTGCGGATCGACACGGCGGTAATCAGCGGTATCGTATTTATGTACGCTGGGCGCGACGAATACCGGATTGAGATACAGCGCAGTCACGCCAAGCTGCTTCAGATAAGGAAGCTTCTCGCTAATACCGTCGAGGTCGCCGCCATAAAAGGTCGAACCGCCCGCCTCGCCGGTTAACGGCTCATCCCACGCTTTTAGCACAATATCCTGGCCGGCCGCATGGTGGTAATAAACCTCGTCCTGCCCGGCTTCTCGCGCCTCGCTACGGGCGAAACGATCGGGGAAAATTTGATAAAAGACCTGATCGGCGACCCACTGCGGGCCGCTATCCGGCACATCAACCGCAAACTGCTCCAGCCTCGCGGGCGGGAAACGCTGGAATCCCTGCGGCGTAAACCACAACTGACGGTCCGCCCACAGCAGCTTAAAGCTATAGCGGCGGCGCGGCTGGCCGTTCATCAGGTTTATCTCTCCACGCCAGGCGACGACATCGGCGTGTGGGGATTGGCGCAGGCGCTGCATGGGCAACGACAGCTCTTCATTGTCTTCTTCCGCGCGCAGCGTAATTCGCTGCGGCATTGTTTCGCCGCTTAGCCACAATGTGATAACGAGTCGTTCCTGCTGCTCTTTAATAAAAGGAGCAACCGGCAGGTGCCAGGCCTTCAACATCATCATTCCTCTTTTTGCGTAATGGCCACACCTTGCCACAGTGAACAGGCGTATAACTCATCATCAATAGAATAATTGGGGGAGGAGAAAGGAGGAGGATGTGATTTTCCGGGCCGCGGCTAAGCCGGACCCGGAAGAGTGGAGAATTACTGCGCCTGGGCTAACTGGCGATCGCGGCGGGTCTTAATTTTCCAGCCAACCAGCAGCAGCACGATCCACGCAAAGCCGACGTACAGCGAAATGCGGGTATCCGGATGGTAGCCGATAAGCGCGATGATAAAGACCAGGAACAGCAGGCCGACCACGGTGGTGGCCACGCCGCCCGGTACTTTAAACTTCAGCGCTTTCACCTCTTCCGGCGACAGGCGACGACGGAAAGCGATTTGCGACAACAGGATCATAATCCACACCCACACGGTGGCGAAGGTCGCCAGCGAGGCAATCACCAGGAAGACGTTTTCCGGCATGATGTAGTTGAGATAGACCGCAAACAGCAGCGCCACGGTCATCACCAGCACCGTCACCCAGGGCGTACCGCGACGCGACGTTTTGGCGAACACCTTCGGCGCGCTCCCCTGTTCGGCCATTCCGTGCAGCATACGGCCAACACCAAATACGTCGCTGTTAATCGCCGATAGCGACGCGGTTAACACCACGAAGTTCAGGATGCCGGCGGCAAAGGTAATTCCCATATGCTGGAAGGTCAACACGAACGGGCTGCCGTTTGTGCCCACCAGGTTCCAGGGATAGATAGACATAATGACGAACAGCGTCCCCACGTAGAACACCAGGATACGCATCGGCACCGAATTAATCGCCCGCGGAATGGATTTTTCCGGATCCTTCGCTTCACCGGCGGTGATACCGATAATCTCAATCCCGCCGTAAGCGAACATCACCATCTGCAGCGACATCACCATTCCCAGCCAGCCGTTACTGAAGAAGCCGCCGTTACTCCATAAGTTATGAATACCGGTTGGCTGACCGCCGTTGCCAATACCCCAGATGATGATGCCGAAACCGGCAAGGATCATGATTATAATCGTGGCGACTTTAAAGAATGAGAACCAGAACTCCAGTTCGCCGAACACCTTCACGCTCATCAGATTGACGGCGCAGATAATCAGCACCACGCTCAGTACCCATATCCAGTGCGGCACCGCCGGGAACCAGACGCCCATATAGATACCGAAGGCGGTCACGTCGGCAATCGCGACGATCAGGATTTCAAAACAATAGGTCCAGCCGGTGATATAGCCGGCCAGCCCGCCGAGGTTCTCCTGCGCATAACGCGAGAAAGAGCTGGCGGAAGGGTTATGCACCGACATTTCGCCCAGCGCGCGCATGATGATATACGCCGCCACGCCGCCGATAATGTATGCCAACAATACGCTCGGCCCCGCCATTTTAATGGCGTCTGCCGAACCATAGAACAGGCCGGTACCAATAGCGGAACCAAGGGCCATAAAGCGAATGTGCCGGGTACTTAGCCCGCGCTTAAGCTTGTTACTACTTTCCATCGTGTTCCATGCCGTTTTTCTCGTTTGTGCTTTGCGGGGGCAAAACGCAAAAGGGAATGACCAAAAAAACAAAAAACCACGGGACCTTAAGTCCCGTGGTTAAACACCTGCGTAAAGCGTCGGTTAGTGGGCTTTTGAGACCACCGGGCTACCCGCTGCGCGATCGATGATCGCAGCCAGCACAGCCATCACCGCGGTTGGCAGCAACCATGCCAGACCTTGCGCTGCCAGCGGCAGGCTCGCGGTCCATTGCGGCAGGATATCTGCGAACGCCGATGCTTTAACACCGTCAATGATACCAAACATCAGGCTGATAAACATTGCCGGCGCGATAACGCGGGAGGAATTATGCCACCAACCGCGGGTAAAGCTTAATACCACCAGTGCGATACACGGCGGATAAATAGCGGTTAACACCGGAATCGAGATCTGAATCAGATGGCTGAGCCCCAGGTTAGAAACCGCCATGGAGAACAGGCCGAGAATAAACACCAGCGAACGATACGACAGCGGCAGATACTGCGCGAAGAACTCAGCGCAGGCGCAGGTCAGGCCAACCGCGGTGACCAGACAGGCGATAAATATCAATGCCGCCAGCAGGAAGCTGCCCGCGCCGCCGAAGGTATGCTGCACGTAGGAGTGCAGAATAGCCGCGCCGTTTGCCGACTGATCGACCAGCGTCGCGCTATCGGAACCCAGGCGGAACAGCGCCAGGTACAGCAGCGTCAGGCCCACGCCGGCCATCAGACCAGCCCAGACGGTGTATCGGGTCAACAATCGGGCTTCGCTAACGCCGCGGGAACGCGCGGCATTGACGATAACGATACCGAAGACCATCGCCCCCAGCGTGTCCATGGTCAGATAACCATTGACGAAACCATTAGAAAACGGCGCGGTACGATAGGCTTCCATCGCGTCGCTAATCGGGCCGGCCGGCCAGATAACCGCGGCCACCGCGAGCACGACCAGGGCGATAATTTTCAGCGGCGCCAGGAAATTGCCGACGGTATCCAGCAGTTTGCCCGGATAGAGAGAAACCAGAATCACCAGCGCGAAATAGATAACGCTATAGATAAGCAGCGGCAGCGCGCCGTCGCCGGTCAGCGGAGCAATCCCCACTTCAAATGAAACGGTGGCGGTACGCGGGGTCGCGAACAGCGGCCCAACCGCCAGGTAGCACACCACGGCCAGCAGAATGCCCGCAACTTTGCCGATTGGCGAGCTCAGACGCTCAACGCCGCCGCCGACTTTCGCCAGCGCGACTACCGTTAGCACCGGCAAACCCACGGCGGTAATCAGGAAGCCAATGGCTGCGGTCCAGACGTGTTCGCCGGCCTGTAAGCCAACCATCGGAGGGAAGATAATGTTGCCTGCGCCAACGAACAGCGCGAAGGTCATAAAGCCCAGCGCGATGATGTCGCGAGATTTTAACTGATGGGTCATAAATTCATTACTGCCTGTGGATGTGGTGTTGTAAAAAACGGAAAAATACCGTGCCTTCCTTTCGGGATGATACAGCGGCCATTGCCTGTAAACTCAGCGAGATATGCTCTCGAAGCGGCGTGGAAAAGAATTGTTTTTTGAATTACCACGCAAAAGCAGTCTTACCGGGACTGCATAGGGGGCAATTTAAACGCTTATAACGTTTTAAAGCAAGGTGGGATCGTAAAACCAGATGATTATGCTAACTATGATTTTGAACCTGGATTAATTGACCATGACGACGCAAAACGCGTGGCTAATCATGCGAACAATAAATAACCAGGCGTTCGTTTAATACGCAACGTAAAGTTGACTGCAAATGAAAATGACCAGCCGAAGCTGGTCATTGGCAAGGAAAGCTGACAGACGCCGCGTCAGGCGACATTTTTGGCAATTAAACGTTCCGGCAACAGGAAGCTAAAGCGCGTTCCCTTCCCAACCGTACTTTCGATTTCCAGCCGGCTTTCGTGATGGCTAACCGCATGTTTCACAATAGCCAGCCCTAAACCGCTGCCGCCGGTTTGCCGGGAGCGCGCCTTGTCGACGCGGTAGAACCGCTCGGTCAACCGGGGGAGATGTTCAGGCGCGATGCCAGGGCCGTTGTCCTCAACGCTAAACAGCACGCCGTGTGGCGCCCGCTGCCAGCTGACGTGAATCTCAGTTCCCGCTGGCGTATGGTTAACGGCGTTGTACACCAGATTGGAAATCGCGCTGCGCAACTGCTCTTCGTTGCCCATCACCTGGAGCGTTTCGTCGACGCTAAAGTGCAACTGATGCTTACCCTGGCTGAGGGTTTGCGCCTCGCGCTCAACCACCCGCAGCATCATCGGGACATCGATTTTATCATTCATCGCCAGCACCGGCGCGGCTTCAATACGCGAGAGCGTCAGCAACTGCTTCACCAACCCTTCCATCCGCTGCGTTTGCTCACGCATGGTGTGCAGCGCTTTTTCCCGCGTCGGCCCTTCCAACACCTGCTCCTGCATCATCTCGAGATAACCCTGCAGTACGGTGAGCGGCGTGCGCAGCTCGTGGCTGACGTTGGCGAAAAAGTTGCGCCGCGCGCCTTCCAGCTGGTGCATTTGCGTGACATCGCGCGCCACCATCAACCACTGTTTATCGCTATAAGGCATCACGCGAATTTCCAGATGACGGGCATTATTGAGCACCAAATTAAGGGGCTTGGTGAAATCGCGGTTTTTCAGATAGTTAGCAAACTCTGGGTAGCGCAGCAGGTTGAGGATATTCTGCCCGCTATCGTCCGGCCAGCGTAGATTAAGGATTTGTTGCGCCAGGCCATTACACCAGAAGATGGCGCCCTCTTCGGTGGTCAGCACCACCGCATCGGGTAAGGATTCCGCCCCGCTGCGAAAGCGCTTGATAAGGCTTCCCAGCTCGCGGCGACGTTTTTTATTACGCATCTGCATTTGATGCAGACCATACAGCAGCGGTTCCCAACTGCCGCTTCCCGGCGGCGGCGTCATACTGCGATCGACCCACAGCCACCATGACAGACGTAACAAATTCCAGAAATGCCAAATAAGCAACCCGGTCACCGCCGCCAGTAAAAACCACGGCAGATGACCGAAAAATGCCCCGAGGATCAGGGCCGGTATACAACATAAGAAAAGCTCAAGCGCCAGCCTTTTCCATGACAGCCGTTCCAGCACGGGTCACACTCCTGTCAAAATTCAGAAACGGGCGGAGAAACG